>Ga0114958_10000469_pt1 | contig 34383 bp, 34 predicted proteins | sample C_130208_EF_Meta_FD_89577 | JGI IMG/M metagenome (GOLD analysis project Ga0114958, IMG submission 89577) | Freshwater microbial communities from Lake Croche, Canada to study carbon cycling - C_130208_EF_MetaG | ecosystem: Environmental > Aquatic > Freshwater > Lake | place: Lake Croche, Canada... | reverse complement strand
ATACCAAAGCGCGCTGATGGTGACTCGTTTTTGGGATTCCCAAATCGTCTGAGATTTGATTCAACATGGCAAATGGAGGAGGTTTGCCATGGCTGGGGTTCGGTTGCGCGACGATTTTGACGGCGGTACGGTCCGCGCTGTTGCGAAGACGGCGAAGGATGGGCCTCAGGTTCGCCGACTTCTGGCGCTGGCGGCGATTTATGATGGCGCGACGCGCGGCGAGGCGGCGCGGATTGGCGGGGTGAGTTTGCAGATCGTTCGCGATTGGGTGCTGCGGTTCAACGCCTCCGGCCCGCTTGGCCTGATCAATCGCAAGGCCCCCGGTGCGGTGCCGATCCTTGATGACACGCACCGCCTGGCACTGGCGCAGAGGGTCGAACAGGGGCCGACACTGGCCATTCACGGCGTGGTGCGGTGGCGGGTCACAGATCTTTGCACGTGGATTTTCACGCAATTCCAACTTGCTATTACCCGGCAGACCCTGAGCCGGGAACTGCGCGGCATGGGTTACCGCAAGCTCTCGGCCCGCCCGCGTCACCATGCGCAGGTGCCAGGCGCGATCGAGGATTTTAAAAAACCTTCCCGGCGCAGTTTGAGGCCGTCGCGCAGGAAAAAGGCATCTCCCCCGACAGGATAGAGGTGTGGTTTGCTGATGAGGCCCGCGTTGGCCAAAAGAACAAGATCACCCGGCGATGGGCCAAGCGCGGCACCCGACCGTCCGCCCCGCAGGACCAGCGCACCGCCTCCACCTACATCTTCGGCGCGATCTGCCCGAAAGATGGCAAGGCCGCGGGCTTGATCCTGCCGCTGTGCAACACCCAGGCGATGAACCTGCATCTGGCCGAGATATCCGGCAGGGTTGCCCCAGCATGTCATGCGCTGCTCCTGCTTGATCAGGCAGGCTGGCACTTGTCGCACGACCTGGTCGTGCCGGCAAACATCACCTTGCTGCCGCTGCCAGCCAAATGTCCTGAACTCAATCCGGTCGAGAACATCTGGCAGTTCATGCGTGACAACTGGCTGTCAAACCGCATCTTCACCGACCACAACGACATCGTCGATCACTGCTGCAACGCTTGGAACCGCCTCACAGACTCCCCGTCGCGCATCTCTTCCATCGGAATGCGCGATTGGGTCCATGGGTTGTGATCAATGAGCCTTGGTATTAGCTTTCCTTTTGAAAAGCATCCCGTTTCACAGCGGGGACCATTTGGCATACTCTGGAGCGACATGATGCCAACGCCGACGACCATGAATGGCCTTTTACTATCTGCTGATCCTACCGCCCGCGCCATTGGGGCTCCGGGGCGGGCCTGGCTAGACTTTGCCGGATTATGCGGGCTGTCGGCGCGAATAATCCGGCAATTGCGCGAATTTGGCATTGCAGCCTCGGATCGAGTGGCTATCGTCCTTCCGAACGGACCAGAGATGGCGACGGCATTCGTAACAATCGTGCAGGCTGCGGCGACCGCACCGCTCAATCCGGCTTACCGTCTAGAGGAATACGCCTTCTACCTCGGCGACCTGCGCGCCAAAGCATTGGTCGTGCCAGAAGACTATACTGGCCCTGCACTTGCGGCAGCCAAACTTTTGAACATGGTGATCCTGCGGCTGCACTTCAACCTGCAAGATCCGGCTGGCACGTTTTGGCTGACCGGTCCCGAAGGCATCGCACCTGCGCCAGCGGACCTACCCGATGCTAAAGCCACTGCGCTGATACTTCATACGTCTGGTACGACCTCCCGGCCGAAGATCGTTCCGTTGCGGCAGCATAACTTGGCCGCATCGGCCCAGCATATCGCGAAGTCAATTGTGCTTACCCCCGCCGACTGCTGCCTGAACGTAATGCCATTATTTCATATCCACGGCCTAGTTGCGGCTGTCGCCGCCTCACTTAGTGCGGGCGGATCGGTGTGGTGTGCGCCGGTTTTCAACGCGCATAAATTCTTCGGCTGGATGCAAGAAGCCCGGCCAAGCTGGTACACTGCGGTGCCGACAATGCATCAAACAATTCTTATGCGCGCCGCGCGCAACCGTGACGTGATTGACGCCCATCCGCTGCGGTTCTTGCGTTCGTCCTCTGCCTCCCTGCCGGCTCAGGTATTTGCGGAGCTGCAGTCAACCTTTGGTGTGCCGGTAATCGAAGCCTATGGCATGACCGAGGCAGCGCACCAGATAACCTCAAATCCGCTTCCGCCGCGTTTGCAAAAGCCCGGATCAGTCGGATTGGCTGCGGGTCCGCTTGTTCGGATCGCACACGAAACCGATAACCGTCTCGTGGATGGCATCGGCGAGGTCGTCATCGCCGGTCCGAACGTTACAGCGGGTTATGAGGGCGACCCCGAGGCCAACTCAAAGAGCTACTTCGAGATCGACGGGCTGCGTTGGTTCAGAACCGGGGATCAAGGCTCCATGGACGATGAGGGATATCTGCGCCTTACCGGGCGGCTAAAAGAGATCATCAACCGCGGTGGAGAGAAGGTCAGCCCGCTTGAGGTTGACGGTGTCTTGCTGGACCATCCTGCAGTGCAACAGGCGGTCACCTTTGCCATACCACATCCGAAGCTTGGCGAAAAAATTGCAGCAGCCGTTGTCTTGCGCGAAGGGCACGACGCAACGGAAGCTGAAATACGGGTTTTTGCTGCCAAACGCATGGTCAGTTTCAAGGTGCCATGCCGAATCCTGATCGTCGATGACATACCAAAAGGCGCCACCGGAAAGCTGCAGCGCATCGGCCTCGCGCAAAAGTTGGGGCTGGTTTGATCGAGGTTGGATCCAGTTTGTGAACACTCCGTGGGCAATTCAAACGAACATAGTATCAAACTGCAAATCTGGCGGGGGGCCTCGACCACTTACGAGACAGGGCAACAGGCTGTGCGCGAATTGCTGGTGGGGCTGAATCCGCTAGACGGCGTGTTTTTCATCAATGATCTGATGGCTTGCCGCGGCCTTGATACCGCCCGCCGCGAGTTCAAGCGCCGGCTGCCCGAAGACTTATGTATCCTAGGCTTTGACAATATCGCGCAGGCGGCTTGGTCAGGCTATGATCTGACAACCTTCGCCCGGCCCTATAGCGAAATCGCAGCTGCAGTTGTGCAAAACTTGTCAACCGCCGGCCCCGCGCGCCTGACCCTAACTGCCCACCCCGTCTCGCGCGGCACTATGTCGACCGCCCTTTGACAGACCCACGGGCTCGCAACAGATTGCGGTATCAACTGCGCTTTCGAAAACGATTTTCGCCAAAAAGCACAAGCCACCGACAATGATGCGTTTTTTCTAAGCGGCTTTCCGGAGCAGTGGGGCGCTCGGTTAGAGACAAATGGCGTTCAGAGACTGATTTTGAGCACTTTGTCAGTCTCTGTAGGGCGGCGGCCAAAGCTAAACCCCTTTGCAACCAAAACAAAAAAAAGCCCCTATAGGGCCCATATGCGGTTTCGGAAAGTGAATTTGGCGGAGAGGGTGGGATTCGAACCCACGGTGGGCGTGAACCCACTCCGGTTTTCGAGACCGGCGCGATCGACCACTCCGCCACCTCTCCGTGCCTGTGGTCTTAAGTGTGGCGGGGTTTAGCTGTCGGGCGGGGCAAGAGCAAGGGCGAAATTGGGGCTTGGCACGGATAAATTCCGGCAGACTTTTTGCTAAAAGCAGACTTTGAGGCCTAAAAGGGTGCTTGACTCAAGGCGAGCTTCGCGGACATATGCGCCATCCTGACCGAGGCGTGTTCGATCGGGTGATGTGATGTTTTGTCCCCAACGGGGCACGCTGTTCGAAGGTGGGGCAACCTGCAAACACCCGCAATCGTGGGGGCCGAAGAACGCGGAGCGAGAAAAGGAAGAACTATGTTTGCGGTCCTCAAGACCGGTGGCAAGCAATACACCGTGCGGGCGGGTGACGTTCTGCGGGTGGAAAAGCTGGCTGCCATTGCTGGTGACAAGATCCAGTTCAACGAAATTCTGATGGTTGGCGGCGAGACGCTGACCGTAGGCGCGCCTTGGGTGGCGGGTGCTGCGGTTCAGGCCGACGTGATCGACCAGATCAAGGGCGAAAAGACGATCCACTTCGTCAAGCGCCGTCGTAAGCATTCGTCCCAGCGTACCAAAGGCCACCGTCAGCAGTGGACCCTTGTCCGCGTGACCGAGGTTCTGGCCGCTGGTGCTGACTCCACGGGTGTGGCTGCTGCGACCGGTACGGCCGCCGCGCGCCGTGCCGCTCACAATTCCGCTGCGCAGGAGTAATCCCAAATGGCACACAAGAAAGCAGGCGGCTCTACCCGCAACGGTCGTGACTCGGCTGGGCGTCGTTTGGGCGTGAAACTGTTTGGCGGTCAGGCCGCTATTCCGGGTAACATCATTTGCCGCCAGCGCGGCACGACGTGGTTTCCCGGTGAGGGCGTTGGCATGGGCACCGATCACACGATCTTCGCCGTGGTCGAAGGCCGCGTGACCTTCAAAAAGGGCATGAAGGGTCGCACCTTTATTTCGGTTCTGCCGGTGGCAGAGGCTGCCGAATAAGCCGAACCGTTACAAACAGACTGTACACGGGGGATCGGCTGAAAAGCCGGTCCTTTTCGCTTTTGGGTTAGCCCGCCAAACCCACCCCATGTGCTGTTTCGGAGCAAGCCATGACCCTTGATGTAACCATGCCACGCCTGCAAACCGACCTGTCGGCCCAGATCGCCGCTGGCCCCTTTGTGCTGCGCCCGGTGCGCCGGTCGGATGCCGGGCTCTTTGCGCTCTATGCAGGCGATCGCCGTGTGGCCGAAGGCACCCAGTCCATCCCCCATCCCTTGCCCCCCGGCGCCTCCGAGGCCTATGTGGCGCGGGCGATGAAACAGGGCGGGGCCGAGGATATCTGGGCCATCGACGGTTCGGCTGCAGGTCTGGCCGAGGTCTTGGGGGTGATCAGCCTCAAGCGGATGGACGAGCGCAAATGGGATCGCGGCCAGTCCGAGATCGGCTATTGGGTGGCCCCTGCCTTTTGGAACACCGGCATCGCATCCGAGGCGGTGCGCGCCTTGGTCGCCGCCAACCCGCAAGCCAACCGCAGCCTGTTTGCCGAGGTGTTTCAAGACAATCCCGGCTCGGCCCGCGTGTTGACCAATGCCGGCTTTGAATATCTGGGCGATGCGGAAAGCTTCTCCGTGGCGCGCAATGCCCGTGTGCCGACCTGGACCTATATCCGCAAACTGGCGTGATCGGGCGGTAAAACCGGGGCGTGGCGATCAAATTATCCGCCTTTGTTTGAAAGTGAATACCAAGCGGTCGCAGCTAGCCCCGATTTTTCGCCGAAAAATCGTGCCCCCCCAGAGGTGGCGAAACGCCAAAAGAAAGACGAAGCGGCCGCCAAGTCCTGCGCAAGTCCAACGGTCGCGCCCAGCCTCGATTTTTCGGCGAAAAATCGTGCCCCGGCGCAGCGGCGAAATGATTAAAAAAATGTAAAATAATCCTTCAGCGCAGGGACTTTCCGGTCGCATCGTGCACAGTTTGACTTTGCGATTGACTTTCAAGTGGGGCGAACTCACTTATTTATCAAACCGCAAAAGGCCCCTGCCGGAGAGATTGATGACCCAACGCGCCCTGACCGCCCTTGCCTTGCTGACCCTTGCCACCCCCGCCTTTGCGCAAGACACGCTCAACGCCCTTGTCTGGTGTGACCACACCGACCCGGCCCTGATTGCCCCGTTTGAGGAAAAGTACAACGTCAAGGTCAACCTCAAGGAATTCGAAGGCACCGCCGCAGGCCTTGCGATCCTTGATCAAAGCCAACCGGGCGACTGGGATGTGATGGTGATCGACTCGGTCGATGTGCACCGCGCGGTCGAGGCGGGAAAACTGGCCGAACTGCCTGCCGACAAGCTGCCAACCGCCGATTTCTTCCCCGAACTGGTGATGGCCGATAACAACACGGTCGATGGCAAAACCTATGCTGTCACCGAAAAATTCGGCTACAACACCACCTCTTACGACAAAACCAAGGTCGATCCTGCCGATATGGAGGATATGGCGGCCCTGACATCTGGCAAATATGACGGCAAGATTGGCATTTATGACTATTACCTGCCGGTTCTGGGGCTGGTGGCCTTGGGGCAGGGGATCAACACCGCCGATGTCAACGCCGACACCCTGCCCAAGCTGCAAGAGCCGCTGATGGCCCTGCGCAAGGCGTCAAAGCAGGTGTCTGACGTGGTGTCGTCGCAAACTGCTTTGGCCACGGGCGATGTCGATATCATCGTGGGCGGGGGAGAGTGGTTGACGGCCGTGTTGGCCAAAGACAACCCCAACCTTGATTGGACCATCCCCAAACAGGGCGGTCTGCGCTGGTCGCAGTCGATCGGCGTGGTGGCGGGCACCGCCAAGCCTGATCTGGCGCTGGAATTTGTGCAATACATCGTCTCGCCCGAGGGCCAAGCCGCTTTGGCGCAATCCTCGTGCTACTGGGGGATGCCTGCCAACCAAAAGGCCGGCGATCTGCTTTCGGCAGAGGCGAAGGCCGTTTTGCGCTGGGATCAGCAGCCCGACTATCTCAAACGCTCGCAGCTTTACCCCATTCCTGATGCCGCCACCGATACGGCCATGCAGGATATGTGGACGGCGATGCTGAACCAGTGAGCCTCGCCTCGCAAGAACGCACCCTCGCGCGGGGCCTTGTGGCCCCCGCTGTGCTTTGGACACTGGCGTTTTTCGTTGTGCCCTTTTTGGCGATGCTCGCCCTGTCTTTCGCCCATATGGAGGGGCGCAAGATCGTGCAGGGCTTTGATCCGGGCAATTACCTGCGCGCCTTTGGCGATTGGAGCCAGCTGAAAGCCCTGATCAATTCGGTCGAAATCACCCTGACCGTGACCGTTATCTCCGTTTTGCTCGCATGGCCCTTGGCGGCCATCATAGCATGGCGCGTGCCGCAGCGGTTTCAGCGATTGGCCTTGCTGCTCGCCGTGCTGCCGTTTTGGACATCTTATGTGGTGCGGTCTTATTCGTGGCTGCTGGTTTTGGGCAAGAACGGGGTCATCAATCAGGCGCTGATGGGGTTGGGCATCGTGGCCGAGCCTTTGGCGCTGGCCTCGACCCGCACGGCGACCGTGATCGGCTTTGTGCATTTCTTTGTCATGCTGCTGACACTGACGATCTATGCCAATCTGGTGCAATTGTCGCCCAACTATGCCCGCGCGGCGCAAGATCTGGGGGCAGGGCGCTGGGCCACCTTTGCCCATGTGATCTTGCCGCTGACTTTGCCGGGGGTGATCACGGGGGCTTTTGTCACCTTTGTGCTGTGCATCGGCGACTATATCACGCCGCAGATCTTGGGCGGCAATACCGAGTTAACCCTGCCACAACTGATCATGCTGCAAATGGGGCGCAGCGGGAATTTTCCGATGGCTTCGGCCCTGTCGGTGATTTTGATGGCCGTGGTCAGCCTTGCCTATGCCGGATGCAGCCGCTGGCTGCGATTGGATAGGGTGTAGATGCGGATTTTATCTTGGGTTTACCTCTGTCTGGCCTATGCCTTTGTCTTTTTGCCCGTGGTCGTGCTGGTGGTCTTTTCCTTTCAAGATGGCCGCCTGCCCGTGCCGCCCTTTCACGGCTTTTCGCTGCAATGGTATGAAAAGATCCTGTCGGATACAGGCTTGATGACGGCCCTGTGGCATTCGGCACTGGTGGCTTTTATCTCTTCGGCGCTGGCGCTGGTGATGGGGTTTCTGGCCGCCCATGCCTTGGCCCGCGTGCGCTTGCCCGGCAGCGTGCTTTTGCGCGGGGTGCTGATTGCGCCCATGACCGTCAGCTATCTGATCATCGCCTTGGGCCTTTTGACGCTGTTCAATCAAACCGGCATCAAACTGTCGCTCTGGACAGCGGGGATCGGCCATGTCGTCATCAACCTGCCCCTATGCTTTGCCATGGCCTATGCCGCCATGGGCGATCACCAAAAGACCGCCGAACGCGCCGCCCGCGATCTGGGCGCAACCGAGGCGCAGGTTTTGTGGCTGATCTCGGCCCCGATGCTGGCCCCCGCGCTGGCGGCGGCGTTTTTCTTGTCGGTGACCTTTTCGTGGGATGAGTTCATCATCGCCTTTCTTCTGACCCGTTTTGATGTGACGTTACCGGTTGAGATCTGGTCCATGCTGCGCTCTGGCCTGTCACCCGCCACCAATGCGGTGGGCTCGCTGGTGTTCTTGGTCTCGATCACCGCTGTGGTGGCGACAGAGGTTTTTGTGTTGCGGAGGGCCAAGTGACCGCCAGCGTTTCCATCCAATCCGTCACGCAAACCTACGGTGCGGCGATTGCCCTGAACGATGTCAGCCTTGACATCGCGGCGGGTGAGTTTGTTGTGCTGCTTGGCCCCTCGGGCTGCGGGAAGACCACGCTGCTCAATCTGATCGGCGGTTTTGCCGAACCCGTGGCGGGCCGCATCTTGATCGGCGGGCGCGATATGGCGGGTGTGGGGCCTGCGCAGCGGCCCACCACGACCGTCTTTCAGGATTACGCCCTGTTTCCCCATATGACGCTGGCGCAGAACGTGGGCTTTGGCCTGCGGATGCGCGGCATGGGCCGCGATCAGCGCCGTGCGAAGGCCGAAGAGATGCTAGACTTGGTCGGCCTGCCCGCCAAATCCGACCGCCGCCCGCATGAGCTGTCAGGCGGCCAGCGTCAGCGCGTCGCCTTGGCCCGCGCCTTGGCCGTGGCCCCCGATGTGCTGCTGCTGGATGAACCCTTGGGCGCGCTTGACCTGAAACTGCGCCGCGCCATGCAAGATGAGTTGAAAGCCATACAGCGCCGCGTGGGCACAACCTTTGTCCATGTCACCCATGACCAAGAAGAGGCTATGGCCATCGCCGACCGCATCGTGGTGATGAATGCGGGCAAAATCGCCGACCTCGGCCCGCCGCGTCAGGTGTATCTGCACCCCCAAAGCCTTTTTTCGGCGGCCTTTATGGGCGAGATCAACCAGATACCCGTCCAAGACGGTCAAAGCCCCTTTGGCCCCATCGCGGGCGCAACAGGCACTTTGCTGATCCGTCCCGAAGCCATTGGCCTGTCTGGTACGCTGCCCCTTGGCCCCTGCCGCATCCTAGACGCCGCCTTTTTCGGCACCCACCTGCGCGCCCATGTGGCACCGCAGGCTGCGCCTGATCTGTGCTTGACCGTCCATCTGCCGCCCACCTCAACCATCACCGCGGGCGAGGTTCTTACCCTCGCCGCCACCGACTTTGTCTTTCTGGAGGCGTGATGAACCGCGCAAAACCCCAAGACTGGTGGCGCATCCGCACGCTATCCGACGGTGTCAGCTGGATCGACGAACCCCATATCCACGCCTTTTACCGCTGCAATGTCTGGCATGTCAGGGGCCGTGACGGCGACATGCTGGTGGACAGCGGCATGGGCGTTGTCAGCCTGCGCGACTGGGTGCCCCTGGTGACCGAACGCCCCCTGCAGGCCGCGGCCAGCCATACCCATTTTGACCATATCGGCTGCCACCACGAATTCCCGTGTCGGATGTGTCACGCAGCCGAGGCGGATTTGATGGCCCATCCCACCCGCGCCAACACGCTGGCCGACCCCTATGTGACGGATGATATCTTTACCACACTCCCCCCGCAGCCCTACCTGTCCACTGCCTACGCCGTCCGATCCGCCCCCGCCACGCGCCTGCTGCACGATGGCGACAGTGTCGATCTGGGCGACCGCCGTTTCGAGGTGATCCACACCCCCGGCCACTCTCCCGGCGGCATCGCCCTGTGGGAGGCTGCGACGGGCATCCTGTTTTCCGGCGATATCGTCTACGATGGCGAGTTGATCGAAGACACCTACCACGCCAACGCGGCCGACTATCACCCCTCGATGGTGCGGCTGTACGATCTGCCCGTGCGCGTGGTGCACGGCGGGCATTTTGCCAGCTATGACGGCACCCGCCACCGCCAGATCATCGGCGACTGGCTGCGTGCCAAAGAGGCGTAAGGCCCTTTGGGGGCCTTGCATCCAGCGCCGCCGCAGTGTTGCATGGCACAAATGGGGGGAGCCATGCGCAGCATTGACCTGAATTCCGATCTGGGCGAGGGGTTTGGCCCTTGGTCTATGGGCGATGATGCCGCCATGCTGGGCCTTGTCACCTCGGCCAATATCGCCTGCGGGGGCCATGCCTCTGATCCCGAAACGATGTTTGCCACGCTGCGGCTTGCCGCCCAAAACGGGGTCACGGTGGGGGCACATCCGGGCTATGCCGACCGCGAAGGGTTCGGGCGGCGGATTATTCCCATGACGCCTGCCGAAATCACCCGCATGGTGGCAGCCCAGATCGGCACCTTGATGGGCTTGGCGGCTTTGGCGGGCACCAAGGTGTCTTATGTCAAGGCACACGGGGCCTTGGCCAACCATGCCGCCGAAACTCCTGCTGTGGCAGAGGCGATTGTGGCCGCCCTGCGCGCCATATCGCCCGACCTTGCGCTTTTGGCCATTTCGGGCACCTGTCAGGACCACGCCGCGCGGGCTGCGGGCTGTCCGGTCTATAGCGAAATCTTTGCCGACCGTGGCTATCTGTCGACGGGCCGCTTGGTGCCGCGCAGCCGCCCCGATGCGATGATCGTGGATGCCAAGGCCGCAACCACGCGGCTTTTGGCTTTTATAGATACTGGCCTGATGCCCGTGGTCGACGGCGACCCGATCCCGCTTGACGCCCAGTCTATCTGCATCCACGGCGACAGCCCCCATGCCGTGGCCATGGCCAAAGACATCCGCGCCCGCTTGACGGCTGAAGGCGTCACCCTTGCGCCCTTTTTGCGGGCCTGATCCATGGCCCTGTATCGCCCCATCGCCGACCATGCCGTGCTGGTGGAATTTGGCACCGCCATCACCGATGACGCCCATGCCCAAGTGCTCGCCCTTGATCAGGCGCTTGCCGCCAACCCCTGCAAGGGCTTTCGCGAGGCGACACCGGCCTTTGTCAACCTGCTGGTCGATTTTGACCCCGTTCAAACCGACCATGCCGAGGTCGAAGCCCATCTGCGCCGCTTGGCCGATCACCCCCTGACCCCGCGCACCCCCGCCACATGGGATGTACCCGTCTGCTACGAAAACGCCCCCGATCTGGCCGAAGTCGCCCGCGGCACCGGCCTGTCACCCGATGCCGTCATCGCCGCCCACCTTGCCGGCGATTACCGCGTGTATCTCTACGGCTTTGCCCCCGGCTACGCCTATATGGGCGGCCTGCCAGAGCCGTTGAAGCTTGACCGCAAAACCACGCCCGTGCGCGGTGTGCCTGCGGGGCAGATCATCATCGCGGGCACCATGTGCCTGATCACCACGCTGGTCATGCCCACCGGCTGGTGGATCATCGGGCGCACCCCAACGCGCGTGCTGACGGGCGATGCGGCGCGCCCCTTCCTGTTCGATGTGGGCGACCACATCCGTTTCCACCGCGTCTCGGAAGCCGCGTTCGAGGCCCTGCCATGACCCGCCTGCGCGTGGCCTTTGCCGGACCACACATCACCTTTCAAGACGCAGGGCGCATGGGGCACTTGCGCTTTGGCGTGCCCGCTTCAGGGCCGATGGACCGCAAGGCTTTTGCCATTGCGCAGTCGGTCTTTAGCAACCCGCCCGAGGCTGCGGCCGTCGAGATTTCGCTGGGCGGTCTGGCCTTGGATTGCATCGAGGGATCGGTGACCTTTGCTGTGGTGGGCGGCGGGTTTATCGTGCAGATCGGCGCGCGGCGGTTGGGGGCGTGGCAGGTGCATACCCTGCACCAAGGCGAGCGGTTGGTGATTAGACCCGGACCTTGGGGCTGCTGGACCTATCTGGTCTTTGCAGGACGCCTGCTTGCCCCGCACTGGCTGGGCAGTTCGGCCACCCATGGGCAATCGGGATTGGGCGGGGGCACGTTGGTGTCTGGCCAAGAGGTGATCGTGCAAGACGCCCGAACCCTGCCTGCGGCAGAGGGGGCCATTCCCTGCCCGATCTGGGCCCGCCCGCGCCCTGTGATCCACGCCGTTCTTGGCCCGCAAGACCGGTTCTTTTCGCCCGAAAGCCTTGACGATCTGGCAAGCCAGCCGTTTTATCTGACCAATGCCTATGACCGCATGGGCCTCCGCCTGCGGGGGCCGTCTTTGACGCCGGTGGGGGCTTTGTCGATCCCCTCAGAACCTATTGTGCGCGGGTCGGTGCAGGTGGCGGGAGATGGGTTGGCCACGGTGATGCTGGCCGATCACGGCACGACGGGGGGCTATCCCAAGATTGCCACGGTGGTGTCGGATGACTTGGACGGCTTTGTGCAACTGCGCCCCAATGATGCGGTGCGCTTCAAGCTCGTCTCGCCCGCCCAAGCGGTGGCCATGGCGCGGGCGGCGGATCGCGCCTTGCGCGCCTATGTCACACGGGGACGTTGACCCAAGGCGGGGAGGCCAGCCTCCCCGCGCCCCTCCGGAGTATTTGTGCCAAGATGAAGAGGGCGGTTTAGGAAGGGTTAAGGCAAAGGCGCTGATTTTAGGCTTTGCGCAGGGTGCTGGGGGCGAGGCCAAACTGGGCGCGAAAGGCGCGTGAGAGGGCCGAGGGGCTGGAGAATCCGGTGCGCAGGGCCACATCGGCCAAGGGGTGGCGGGTGTCGGTGATCATCCGCCGCGCCGCTTGCAGGCGCAAGGAGACGCCGTAAGCCGCGGGTGTGGTTTGCAAAGCAGCGCGGAACAGGGTTTCCAGCCGTCGCGGTGAAAGCCCCAAGGCGCGGGCGGTTTGGGCTGTGGGTTCGGGGGCATCAATCCGCGCCTCCATCCGGGCTACGGCTTGCGCCACGCGCGGGTCAAGCCGTGGATCGGCGGGGTGGGGCGGGGCGATTTGCGGGTCAGACCCCGGCCGCGGTGTGGTCAGGAAGGATGCCGCCACTTGCCGCGCCAAGGCGGGGCCGTGGCGTGCGCCGATCAGGTGCAGCATCAGGTCGGCGGCGGGGGCGGCACCGCCTGCCGTAAAGCGGTTGGCATCTATCACCCAGCGGTCGGGCACCACCTCCACCTCGGGGTGCGCGGCGGCGAGGTCTTCCAGATCTTCCCAATGCACCGTGGCGCGGTGGCCTGCCAACAACCCCGCCCGCGCCAGAACCCAAGCCGCCGCATCAATCCCGCCAAGCGCCGCAAAGCGCGGCGCCATGCGGGCCAGATCGCGGATCAGGGGGGCCGTGGCGACCTCTGATTGGCGAAAGCCTGCGATCACCACCAAAGCATCCGCCCCCTCTGCCGCCGACAGCGGGCCGGTCGAGGGCAGCTCGATCCCGCAGGTGAGCGGCACCGCCCGCCCGTCAGGCGACACCACGCGCCAGCGGTACGCCTCGTGCCCCAGATGCCGGTTGGCCGAGCGCATCGGATCAAGGGTCGAGGCGACCTCGAGGATCGAGGATTGCGGCAGAACCAGCAGCGCCAAGGTCAAGACCTGCGGCGAGGGCGCAAAGATTTGTGCGTTTTTCGTCATACAGATTTCGTAAATCGTCAAGCGCGCCGTGACAAGCCCGCTATGCTCTCCCCAATCAAACCGGAGGACGCCATGCCGCTAGCCATGAACCGCGAAGTTTTCATCACCTGTGCCGTGACCGGATCGGGCGGCACCCAAGACCGCAGCCCCCATGTGCCGCGCAGCCCGGCGCAAATTGCGGCCTCGGCGATTGATGCGGCCAAGGCCGGGGCGGCGGTGGTGCATTGCCATGTGCGCGACCCTGAAACCGGCAAACCCAGCCGCGATGGCAAGCTGTACCGCGAAGTCACCGAACGCATCCGCGATTCGGGCACCGATGTGGTGCTGAACCTGACCGCAGGCATGGGCGGCGATATCTACTTTGAAAACTCGGAATCCATGCACCAGATGGGCCCGCGGTCCGATATGGCGGGCGCGACAGAGCGCGTGGCTCATGTGGTCGACTGCCGGCCCGAGATTTGCACGCTGGACTGCGGCACGATGAACTTTAACGAAGCCGATTACGTCATGGTCAACACCCCCGGCCTGTTGCGCGATATGGCGCGGCGGATGACGGCGGCGGGCGTGCGCATCGAGATCGAGGCCTTTGATACCGGCCATCTGTGGCTGGCCAAGGAACTGGCGAAAGAGGGCGTGATCCCCGCACCGACCTTGGTGCAACTGTGCATGGGCGTGCCATGGGGCGCGCCGGATGATCTCAACACCTTCATGGCCATGGTCAACAATGTGCCCGCTGATTGGTTCTGGAGCGCCTTTGCCATCGGCCGCAACCAGATGCCCTATGTGGCAGCCTCCGTCCTTGCGGGGGGCAATGTGCGGGTGGGGTTGGAAGATAACCTGTGGCTGGACAAGGGCGTTTTGGCCACCAACGCCCAACTGGTCGAACGCGCTGTCAGCATCATTTCCAACCTTGGCGCACGGGTGATCACACCCGCCGAAGTGCGCGCCAAGCTGAAGCTGGAAAAACGCGCACCGATGGGGAAGTGATATGACCAGAAAAGCAGCGATCATTGGCGGCGGCGTTATCGGCGGCGGCTGGGCGGCGCGGTTCTTACTCAACGGCTGGGATGTGGGCGTGTTTGACCCCGATCCGCAGGCCGAGCGCAAGATCAACGCCGTTCTATCCAACGCGCGTCTTGCCCTTCCGGCCCTGTCGGACGTGCCCATGCCGCCCGAAGGCAAGCTGACCTTTTATGGCACGATCGGCGAAGCGGTGGACGGCGCGGAATATGTGCAGGAATCCGTCTCAGAGCGGATTGACCTGAAGAAAAAGGTTTACGCCCAGTTGCAGCAGGCCAATCCGGGGGTGCTGATCGGCTCGTCCACCTCGGGCTTTAAGGCGTCTGATCTGCAAGACGGCTCGCCTGCGCCGCACAACATCATCGTCGCCCACCCGTTCAATCCGGTTTACCTTTTGCCCCTGTCGGAAGTGTCGGGCAGCCCCAAGAACCCGCCCGAGGTGGTCGCAAAAACCGTGCAGATCATGAAGGACATCGGGATGTTCCCGCTTGTTCTGAAAAAGGAAATCGACGCCTTTATCGGCAACCGCTTCCTTGAGGCTGTCTGGCGCGAGGCGCTGTGGATGCTGGTCGACGGGGTCGCCACCACGTCAGAAATCGACGATGCCATCCGCATGGGCTTTGGCCTGCGCTGGGGCCAGATGGGCCTGTTTGAAACCTACCGCGTGGCGGGGGGCGAGGCGGGGATGCGCCACTTTATGGCCCAGTTCGGCCCCGCGCTGAAATGGCCATGGACCAAGCTGATGGACGTGCCAGAGTTTAACGACGCCTTGGTCGATCTGGTCGCCACCCAGTCTGACGCCCAATCCGGCGCCTACGGCATCCGAGAGCTGGAGCGGATTCGCGACCAGAACCTGATCGGCTTCCTGCGCGCTTTAAAAGAGCGCAACTGGGGGGCGGGCAAAGTGCTGCTGGCCCATGATGCGGCCCGTGCTGCGGCGTTCCATGCCAGCGAAGATAGGCCCAAAGGCGCGCCTTTGGTTATGGCGCAGATGCAGGTTCTGCCCGGCTGGATCGACTATAACGGCCATATGACCGAAAGCCGCTATTACTTTGCCAATTCCGAAACGGTCGACGCCTTCTTGCGGCTGATCGGCGCGGGGATGGAGTATGTGGCGGGCGGGCATTCGTATTACTCCGCCGAAACCCACATTCGCCATCTGGGCGAGGCGAAACTGGGCGACCGGTTGACCGGCACGCTGCAAATCCTGTCGGCGGATGAAAAGCGCTTCCGCTCTTTCGTGCGGATTATGAAGGGCGACGAGGTTGTGGCCACGGTAGAACAGCTTTGCCTGCATGTCGATACGAACGAGGGCAAGACCGTCCCCGCCTCGGCCGAGGTTTGGGCCAAGTTGAGCGCTATCGCTGAGGCCCATGCCGCCTTGCCCTTGCCGGACGGCGCAGGCCGTGCGGTGGGTCAGAAGAAATGAAAACCGTCCTGATCACGGCGGGGGCCAACGGCATTGGCTTGGTGATGGCCAAAGCCTTTCAGGCGGCAGGCGACAGGGTCTGGGTGAGCGATGTCGATGCCGCCAAGATCGCCGCCCTGCCCGCAGGGATCAGGGGCAGCCATGTCGATGCCGGCCACGAGATGGGGATGGAGGCGTTGTTTGCCGACATCGCCCAAGCTTGGGGCGGGCTGGATGTGCTGTGCGCCAATGCCGGGATCAAGGGGCCAACAGCGGCCATCGAAGACATGCCGCTGGAAGGGTGGCACCAATGTTTGGGTGTGAACCTTGACGGGGCGATGCTGGCGGCGAAATACGCCGCGCGGCTGATGAAACCGGCCAAAAAGGGGGTGATGATCTTCACCTCCTCGACCTCGGGGCTGTACGGCACGCCCTACCGCGCGCCCTATGTCGCGGCGAAATGGGGCATCATCGGTTTGATGAAGACCGTCGCGATGGAGCTTGGCCCCTACGGCATCCGCGCCAATGCCATCTGCCCGGGGTCGGTCAACGGGCCGCGTATTGATGCGGTGATTGACGCCGAGGCCCAAGCCAAGGGCCTGCACCCCGATACGGTGCGCGCAGGCTATGCGGCGGGCACAGCACTTAAACGCCTGACCGATCCGCAAGATGTCGCGGATATGGCGCTGTTTTTGGCCTCAGACGCGGCCAAGATGGTGTCGGGCCAAGCGCTGGCCGTCGACGGCATGACCTATAACGTAGACCCCCAATAACCAGTGGAAAGTGTTGCACGCCATGGATTTCGGCCTGACCCAAGAACAGCAGATGATCGTCGACACCACCCGCGCCTTTGTGGAGAACGAACTTTATCCGCATGAATCCGCCGTCGAACGCTCGGGCCATCTGCCGCTAGAGGTGATCCGCGAGGTGCAGGCAAAAGCCATCGCCGCAGGCCTGTATGCAGCCAACATGCCCGCCGAAGTGGGCGGGGCGGGGTTGGATACGCTGTCTTGGCTTTTGTATGAAAAGGAACTGGGGCGGGCCAATTACGCGCTGCACTGGACCTGCGTGGCGCGGCCCTCGAATATCCTGCTGGCGGGCAATGCCGAGCAGCGCGAGCAGTATCTGATGCCGTGTATTCGCGGTGAGACGTGGGATTGTCTGGCCATGACCGAACCCGCCGCCGGTTCAGACCTGCGCGGCATGAAAGCTACGGCGCGCCCTGACGGCGATGACTGGGTGCTGAACGGCACCAAGCATTTTATCAGCCATGCCGATCTGGCAGGCTTTGCGATTGTCTTTGTGGCCACGGGCGAAGAAGCCACTCCGCGCGGGCCGAAAAAGAAGATCACGGCGTTCTTTGTCGATAAGGGCACCAAGGGCTTTACCGTGCGCGACGGCTACCGCAACGTCTCGCACCGTGGCTATACCAACGCCGTGCTGGAATTTGACGATTGCCGCCTGAACAAGCGCCAGATTTTGGGCGAGGTGCATAAAGGATTCGAGGTGGCTAATTCCTGGCTGGGCGCCACGCGTCTGCAAGTCGCCTCGACCTGCCTTGGGCGGGCGGAACGCGCTATGGGCCACGCGCTGTCATATGCCGCCGAGCGCAAGCAGTTTGGCCAGCAGATCGGCAAGTTCCAAGGGATCAGCTTTAAACTCGCCGATATGGCGATGGAACTGAAAGCCGCCGAACTTCTGACCCGCGAAGCTGCGTGGAAATACGATCAAGGCACGGTGTCAGAAGCGGATATGTCGATGGCCAAGCTGAAAGCCACCGAAGTGCTGGCCATGATCGCCGATGAAGCCATCCAGATCCACGGCGGCATGGGCCTGATGGAGGAACTGCCCCTTGAACGCATCTGGCGCGACGCAAGGGTTGAACGGATCTGGGAAGGCACATCTGAAATCCAGCGCCACATTATCAGCCGCGAATTGCTTCGCCCGCTGGGCGCATAACGATTTTTCTGCGAAAAATCGGGGGGCGCTGCCCCCCCGACCCCCCGGGATATTTAGGCACATATGAAAGGAGATCAGATGAAGAGTTTAGATAAGGCGAAGGGCCCCCAGTGTAGGGTTTGGGCGCTTTCTTCCCCTTTCATATGTGCCCAAATATCCTCGGGGGTCCGGGGGCAGAAGGCCCCCGGCTTGGGGCAGGGATGTGGGGTTTGGGCATGAGCCGCCTTGACCGCTTGATGCGGCCGAAATCCATCGCCGTTTTGGGCGCAGGCTGGGCTTTGAACGTGATCGCGCAGTGCCGCAAGATGGGTTTTGGCGGGCAGGTTTGGCCCGTGCACCCGACCAAGGGTGAGATCGGCGGGTTGAAGGCCTATGCCTCGCTCGCCGATTTGCCCGGCGTGCCGGATGCGACGTTTATCGGTGTGAACCGTTTTGTCACGATTGATGTGGTGGCCCAGCTTTCGGCCATGGGCGCCGGCGGGGCGATTTGTTTTGCCAGTGGGTGGACCGAGGCGGGCGAGCCGGACTTGCAGGCCAAATTGGTGGCGGCTGCCGGGGATATGCCCATTTTGGGGCCGAATTGTTATGGGGTGATCAATTACCTTGATGGGGCTTTGCTGTGGCCTGATCAGCACGGCGGGGTTCCGGTCAGCTCTGGTGTGGCTTTGGTCAGCCAGTCGTCCAACATCGTCATCAATCTGGGCATGCAGAAGCGCGGTCTGCCAGTGGCTTATGTGGCCTGTCTTGGCAATGCCGCTGTGGTTGGCTTGGCCGAACTGGCGGGTGCTGTGCTGGACGATCCGCGCGTGACAGCCCTTGGGCTTTATGTCGAAGGCATCGACGATGCCGCAGCCTTTGCCGCCTTGGCCGAGAAGGCGCGCGCTTTGGGCAAGGGGATTGCCCTGATCAAATCTGGCAAGACAGACCTGTCGCAGAAGGCTGCGGCCTCGCATACCGCCTCGCTGGCCGGGGCCGGGGCGGCATCGAGCGCCTTCTTGCGCCAGATTGGTGTGGCAGAGGTGAACTCGCCTTCAGAACTGATCGAGACGCTGAAGATCTTCCATGTGCATGGCACGGGGTTGGGGCGGCGGATTTGTTCGCTATCGTGTTCGGGCGGCGAGGCGGGGTTGGTGGCGGATTTGGCCGAGCCCTTTGGCATCGACTTCCCACCCGTCCCCGCACCGATCCGCGATCGGTTGGGCGAGATTTTGGGCCCGATCGTGGCCATTGCCAATCCGCTGGATTATCACACGTTCATCTGGGGCGATGGGCCGCGGACCACGGATGTCTTTACCACCATGCTGTCGGGCTATGATGCGGGCATCTACATCATCGACATGCCGCGCGGCGACCGCTGTGATCCATCGGGCTATCAACCCGCCTTTGACGCCATCGTGGCCGCGCAGGCCCATACGGGCAAGCCCGCCTTTCCCGTCGCCTCGATGCCTGAGAACTTTGACGAAGCCTATGCCGCCCAGCTTTTATCGCAAGGCGTGTGCGTTTTGATGGGGCTTGAGACGGCCTTGGCCGCGATCAAAGCCGCGCAGAGTCCGGCGGGGGTGGCGGGCTGGCGGCCCTTGCCTGCCCTTGCGCTGCGCGAGACGCGGGTGTTGAGCGAGGCTGAGGGGAAGGCCTTGCTGGCTTCTCATGGCGTTGCGGTGCCCAAATCTGTCACGGCGCCCACCTTGGCAGGTGTGACGGCTGCCGCCAATGGATTGGCGGCACCCTATGCGCTGAAGGGTCTGGGCTTTGCCCATAAGACCGAGGCGGGAGCGGTGCGGTTAGGCTTGAGCACCCTAGAGGGACAGGCCGAAATGGTCGGGGCCACCGGCTATCTGGTGGAAGAGATGGTCACCGGCGCTGTGGCCGAGATTCTGGTGGGCTTGCAGCGCGACCCGATCTATGGCGTGACGCTGACCTTGGGCATGGGCGGTGTTACGGCCGAGGTTTTGGCCGATACCGTGACGCTAGTCTTGCCCGCCTCGCCCGACCAGATCCTTGACGCCCTGCGCCGCCTGCGGCTTTGGCCCTTGCTGGATGGCTACCGCGGTCGGCCCAAGGCGGATATGAAGGCTTTGGCCGATCTGGCGGTGCAGCTTGGCGCTGTGATGGCCGCAGATGCCAGCCTTGAAGAAATCGAAATCAATCCGGTTCTCGTGCGCCAAAAGGGTGCCGTGGCCGTCGATGCCCTTATCCGGAGAGTTTGACATGGACATGTCCACCCAAGGCCCGATCAAGACCCGCCGCGAAGGCGCAATCCTTGAAGTCACGCTTGACCGCCCCAAGGCCAATGCCATCGATCTGGCCACCAGCCGCCTGATGGGCCTGACATTTCGCGCCTTTCGCGATGATGATAGCCTGCGCGTGTGCATCCTGCGGGCCGAGGGCGAGAAGTTCTTTTGCCCCGGCTGGGACCTGAAAGCTGCCGCAGGTGGCGATGCGGTGGACGGCGATTACGGCGTGGGCGGGTTTGGCGGGTTGCAGGAACTGCCCAACCTCAACAAGCCGGTGATTGCGGCGGTGAATGGCATTTGCTGCGGCGGGGGGCTGGAACTGGCCCTGTCGGCGGATTTGATCTTGTGCAGCGATACGGCGACCTTTGCTTTGCCGGAAATCCGGTCGGGCACGGTGGCGGATGCGGCCTCGATCAAACTGCCCAAGCGGATTCCCTATCATGTGGCGATGGACTTGCTTCTGACAGGCCGCTGGTTTGACGCGCAAGAGGCGCTGCGCTGGGGGATCGTGAAAGAGATTTGCACCCCTGCCACGCTGCTGGGCAAGGCTTGGGATCTGGCCCGCCTGCTGGAATCCGGCCCGCCGATGGTCTATGCCGCGATCAAGGAAGTGGTGCGCGAGGCCGAGGCGTTGCGCTTCCAAGACGCGCTCAACCGCGTGACCAAGCGCCAGCTTGTGACGGTGGACAAGCTGTATTCCAGCGAAGACCAGCTAGAGGGCGCGCGCGCCTTTGCCGAAAAGCGCGATCCGGTTTGGAAGGGGAAGTAAGGGGTAAGGTTAGCCCCGGCTGATCAGGGGCAGTGCCGCGCGTTTAGGGGGGGCAGGTTCTGTTGATGCTCCCGTCCGCCTACAAGTAGGCGCAAGTCGATTTTTCGGCGAAAAATCGGGCAACGGGTCCGATGGTCGCTTTGGACCCATATTTTATCGTCCGGCCTTGGCGCGAAAAGTCCGAGCCACGTGCGATGAACGCACCTTCCCGCTGACCCCTTGGCGCAACGCGATTTTTCGCCGAAAAATCGGGCTTGGGGTGGGCGGCAGCTTTAGCCTTTCGTCGGAATAACCTTGCCCGGGTTCATCAGCCCCGCTGGATCCAGGGCTGCCTTGACCGCGCGCATCACATCCAGCGCCACGGGGTCTTTGCGCCGTGCCATGCTGTTGAGCTTGGAAAGCCCCACCCCATGTTCGGCGCTAAAGCTGCCGCCTAGGTCTGCCACGATATCCTCGACCGCTTCCACCACCGCATCATACAGCGCGGGGTCGTCGCGGGTGGGGTAGACGGTGAAGTGCACATTGCCGTCGCCCAGATGCGCCACGCTGATCGTGTCAGCCCCCGCATCCAAAGACGGCAGGCGGGCGTCAAAGCGGGTGAAGAAGTCCGGCACCAGATGCAGGGGCAAAGCGATGTCGGTGTCGATCGTGGGTTGGCGGTCGATCGTGATTTCGGCCGCCAGCTCGCGGCGTTTCCACATGGCAAGGCGCTGGGCGTCGTTCTGGGCGATCTCGGCATCCAAGACAGCGCCGGTTTCGATCAGCGTCGCAAGGGTGTCTTCCAAGAGGGCCACCACCGGCACGGTGCCGTCGGCCTTGGGCGTGTAGTCTTTGGGGGCGGTGGCGGCGATTTCGACCAGAATGTTGGTCTCATAGCGCCGGTCAAACGGCAGGCGAATGTCGGGGCGGCATTCGGACAGGCGCTGCATGTAGCTGGCGGGCATATATTCAAACGCCTCGACCGCGCCGCCTGACGCCTCTTGCAAGCGGTTGAGCAGGTCCAGCGCATCGGGCAGGCTGCGCGCGGCCAGCGTTGCCGTGGCATAGGCCTTGGGGCGCGGCACCAGTTTCATCACGGCGGCGGTGATCACCCCCAACGTGCCTTCGGCCCCGATGAACATTTGCCGCAGATCGTAGCCCGAATTGTTTTTGTGCAGTTCGGACATCAGGTTCAAGATGCGCCCATCGGGCAGAACCACCTCTAGCCCCAAGCACAGCGCGCGGGTGGACCCGTAGCGCACCACGTTGGACCCGCCCGCATTGGTCGACAAAACCCCGCCAATCATCGCCGACCCGCGCGCGCCAAACCACAGGGGGAAGTACAATCCCTGCGCCTCGGCTGCGTCGTGCAGCGATTGCAGCACCACCCCCGCCTCGACTATCGCGATGCGGGTGGCGGGGCGGATTTCGCGGATTTTGTTCAGCCGTTCGATCGACAGCATCAAGCCGCCGTTGGTCATGGCCCCGCCCACAAGGCCGGTCAGGCCGGACACGGGGACCACGGGCGTTTTGTGCTTGGCCGCACATTGCAGCACCGCTGCCACCTCTGCCGTATTGGCGGGGCGGGCGACGGCGAGCGGGTTGGGGTGGTAATGCCCGCTCCAATCGCCGGTGTATTTGGCAAGGTCGGGGCCGGTCAGCACATGGGCGGGGCCTAAAAGTGTGCGCAGGTCATCAAGCAGGGTCATGGGATTTCCTTTAGCAAATCCAGCACAAAGGGCCCGATGCCCGCGACGATCATCTGCACCCCTTGGGCATTGGGATGCAATCCGTCGGGTTGCAGGTATTGGGTCAGCGCGGCGGGGTCGGGGGCTTTGGCCACAAGGGGGGCAAAAAAGCCCGGTGCCAGCAGCACATGGTATTGGGCGGCAAGGTCGGGATAGATCGCGTCGAACTGCGCCTTATAGTCCGGGCCATAGTTGCCCGCGGCCTGAATGCCGACCAGCAGCACCGGAATGTTCTTGGCCTTGGCCCCTTGCAAAAGAGCGTCCAGATTGGTGCGGGTCTGGGCGGGGTCGATCCCGCGCAGCATATCGTTAGCGCCAAGCGTGACGATCAGGCCCTGCACCTCGGGCGCAAGCGTCCAATCCAGCCGCGCCAATCCATCGGCCGAGGTGTCGCCCGACACGCCCGCGTTTTGCACGGTGACGGTTTTGCCCTGCGCTGCCAGCCAAGCCTGCAACTGCGGCACAAAGCCCTCTTCGGGGGCAAGCCCGTAGCCTTGCGTCAAACTGTCGCCCAAAGCCGCAATCGTGGTCGCCGCAGCGGGGCTGGCCAGCAATAACGCGATCGTGACATTGCGCAGAGCGCGGATCAGCCCATATGAGAGGAAACGGGCAAAGGTGGGTGTCATGGCGGCTGTGTTAGATTTGCAAGATGTCCACCTGCGGCTGAACGGCAATGCCGGAGCCGTGGATATCTTGCGCGGCATCTCTTTGGCCGTGGCGGCCGGAGAAAGCCTTGCCTTGATCGGGCCGTCTGGGTCGGGCAAATCCTCGCTCCTTATGGTGATGGCCGGATTGGAACGGGCCACAGGCGGGCGTGTCAACGCCCTTGGTCAAGATCTGACCCGTCTGGACGAGGACGCTTTGGCACGGTTCCGCCGCGGCAATATGGGCGTGGTTTTCCAAAGCTTCCACCTGATTCCGACATTAACCGCTTTAGAAAATGTCGCCGTCCCCTTGGAAATCGCCGGAGCGGACGATGCCTTTGCCCGCGCGCGCACCGAACTGGGCCGTGTGGGCCTTGGGGCGCGGGCGGGTCACTATCCCAGCCAGTTGTCGGGGGGCGAGCAGCAAAGGGTGGCGCTTGCCCGCGCCTCGGTCAGTCGGCCCAAGTTGTTGCTGGCCGATGAGCCGACGGGCAATCTGGATGCTGCCAACGGCGCGGCGATCATGGACCTGCTGTTTGATCTGCGCGACGCGCATGGGGCGACTTTGGTGATGGTAACGCATGCACCGGAACTGGCGGCGCGCTGTGATCGGGTGTTGAAGCTGGCCGATGGGCTTTTGGTATGATGTGGGCCTTGGCATGGCGCTTGGCGCGGCGCGAGTTGCGCGGCGGTTTGGCGGGATTTCGCGTGCTGATCTTGTGCCTTGCGCTGGGCGTTGGGGCCATTGCCGCCGTGGGCTTGCTGCGCGCGGCGATTCAGGGCGGCTTGGCAGATCAAGGCGGCGTGCTTTTGGGCGGCGATGCGCAGATGCATTTCACCTACCGCTTCGCGTCTGATGAGGAAAAGGCGTGGATGAAGGCCCACGCTCTGCGCGTGTCAGAGATTGTTGATTTCCGCTCGCTCGCTGTGGCGGGAGAGGACCGCGCCTTAACGCAGGTGAAGGCGGTCGATGATGCTTGGCCCTTGGTGGGGGAAGTGGGGTTGCAGGAGGGTACACTGGCGCAAGCCTTTGCTCCGCAGGGCGGGGTGCCGGGTGGGGTGATGGAAAAGATCCTTGCCGACCGGCTGGGGTTAAAGGTTGGGGATACGTTTAAACTTGGCACCCAGACCTTCCGCTTGGGCGCCGTGCTGCTGCGTGAACCTGACAGCGCCACTTCCGGCTTCAGCCTTGGGCCGCGCACCTTGGTGCGCACGGGCGATCTGGCGCAATCGGGGCTGATCGCACCCGGCACGCTGTATGAAACCGATTACCGCCTGATCTTGGCCGCGGGCGCTGATCTGGATGGGCTGCAAAAGGCGGCTGAAACGGCGTTTCGCGATAAGGGCATGACTTGGTCCGACAAGCGCCATGCCGCGCGCGGGGTGGAGAAGTTTGTCGACCGCTTGGGGTCATTTCTGATCTTGATCGGCCTTGCGGGGCTGGCTGTCGGCGGGGTGGGCGTGGCCTCTGCCGTGCGGGCTTTTATGGCGGCGCGGGTGGGCACGATTGCCACGCTCAAGGTTCTGGGGGCGGAAGGGGCCTTGGTGCTGCGGGTCTATCTGATCCAGATCGCGGTGATTTGCGCTGTGGGCGTGGGCTTGGGGCTGGTTTTGGGGGCAGGCGGGTTGATCGCGGGGGCACCGCTTTTGGCCAAGCTGATGCCGTTTCCGGTAACCTTTGGCCTTTATCCCGCCCCGCTGGTGCAGGCGGCGTTTTACGGCATGGTCAGCGGGCTGCTGTTTGCCCTGTGGCCCTTGGCCCAAGCGGTGCGCCAGCGCGTGACATCTTTATATAGGGGCACGGCAGAGCGGGTCTGGCCCAAGCCTGCGCATCTGGCTTGGATGGGGGCCCTTTTGGCGCTGTTTGTCGGCGGGGCAGTTTGGTTTTCCGGCAGTGCCAGCTTGGCCTTGGGCACTTTGGGCGGGGTTTTTGCGGCTTTGGCGGTTTTGGCTGCGGCGGGGCTTGGGGTCAAACATCTGGCACGCGCGTCGGCGCGTTTGGGCTTTGTGAACGGTCGGCCTGCTTTGCGCTGGGCGCTGGCCGCGATGGGCGGGCCAAGGTCAGAGGTGCAGGCGGTGATCCTGTCGCTGGGGCTTGGCCTGTCGGTTCTGGCCGTGGTCGGCCAGATCGACGCCAATTTCCGCGCCGCCATCGCCCGCGACCTGCCCGCCAAGGCACCAAGCTTTTTCTTTATGGATATCCAAGACGCCCAACTTGCCCCGTTTGCGACCCTTATGACAAGCAACCCCGCCGTGACCCAAGTGCAAACCGCCCCGATGCTGCGCGGCATTGTAACACAGATCAACGGGCGCAAGGCGCGCGATGTGGTGGGGGATCATTGGGTGGTGACGGGGGATCGCGGGATCACCTTTTCCGATAGCCCGCCTGCGGGGACGACCGTGACCGAAGGCGCTTGGTGGCCCAAAGATTACAAAGGCCCCGCGCAGATTTCCTTTGCCGCAACCGAAGCGGCCGAGATGCACTTGAAGCTGGGCGATCAGCTGACCGTCAATATCTTGGGCCGCGATATTGCCGCCACGATCACCTCGCTTCGCAAGGTTGATTTTTCCGGCGCGGGGATGGGGTTTATCATGGCGATCAATCCGGCGGCGGTGGCAGGGGCACCCCACAGTTCCATCGCCACCGTCTATGCGGCACCTGAGGCTGAGGCGGATATCTTGCGCCAAGCCTCTGACACCTTCCCCAACATCACAGCCATTGCGATGAAAGAAGCCATCGGCCGCGCGGTCGAGGCGCTGTCGGCCATCGCCACAGCCACCGTGCTTGCGGCGGGGGCTGTGCTGGTCACGGGGCTGGTGGTGCTGGTGGGTGGGGCTGCGGCAGGCGTGCCCGCGCGGATGCGCGAGGCTGCGATTTTGCGGGTCTTGGGGGCCACGCGGGGGCGGGTTCTGGCCAGCTTTGCGCTGCGTTCGGCCTTGATGGGGGCGGCTGCGGGGGCGGTTGCGATGGGGGCAGGGGCCTTGGGCGGGTGGGCCACGCTGCGCCTGGTGATGGATTTGCCTTACCAGTTTGAGATTTGGTCCGCCCTGTCGGTGGTTTTGGGCGGCATGCTCGCCACTTTGGCGGCAGGCGTGGTCTTTGCATGGGCGCCCTTGTCGGCGCGGCCTGCAGCGGTGCTGCGGCAGGCAGAGTAGCGCAGGCTTCGCGCCGCTCTGCCGCGAGGATTAACGGGTCTGCTCGCCCAGCCAGTCGCGGAATGACGCCACCACATCGGCGTCTGAATCGACCAGATATTGCGGCGCGGGATAGGCACCGGAATGCACATCTTGGGCAAAGCGCGTCATCGCCTCGATCCGCAGGGCTTGCAGGCGGGCGTGTTCGGCGGCGAAATTGGCGTAAACTTTGGCATGGCGCGGGACGTGGCCGGTGTTTTGGCCCAGCACGTCATCAGTGAACAGATATTGCGCATGGCCGCCAGCCCCCGCGCCCATCGAAATCAGGAACAGGTCGGTATGCTCGGCAATGGCTTGGGTGATGGAATGGGGCACCACTTCAATCTCGACGGCAAAGGCCCCAGCATCGGCTAAAGCCACGCATTGGTCCCAGACGCGCTTGGCACTATCGAGCGTTTTGCCCACGGCTTTGAACCCGCCCGTCCATGTGGCCTTGGACGGGATCAAGCCGACATGGCCGCAGACCGGAATGGCATGGTCCGCCAGTTCACGCACGGTTTTGAGCGAGCCGGAACAATAGACCCCATCCGCCCCCGCCTTATACAGCGGCAAAGCCCAGCGCAGAAAGTCATCCGTGCCGCCGATTTCGTAGAAATTGTCACCGGGGAAGGCGAAGGCATGGGGGGCAACCTCGCGAAAGCGGCGGTCGTGGATCATGGCGGGGGGGATCGAGAATAGCTCAACCCCTGCGGCTGCGGCGGCTGCCGCCTCGTCCAGCGTTTCCACGCGCAGCATGGCATATTGGTGACGGCCGCGATTATCCATCAGGTCGGCAACAGTGGGGCGTTTGGCCATGATCACACCTCTATAAAGACGCGCGCGCCTTCGACCTTGGTTTTGAAGGTTTTGAGGTTGATGCAAACGGGGGCGCGCTTGGCCTCGCCTGTGCGGTAGTCAAACTGGCCGTTGTGCTTGGGGCATTCGATCAGGTGATCCATCACCAAGCCGTCGGCCAGATGCACGTTCTCATGCGTGCATTTTCCCGCCGTTGCGTAAAACTTGCCATCGGGGGAATGGTAGATCGCATAGGTCGCCCCCGCATGGTCAAAGCGGATCAGGTCTTCGGCGTCGATATCGCTGGTAGCGCAGGCGTCAATCCAAGGCATATAAGTGTCCTTCGTTCATTCAGCGGCGGTCTGACCCAGCGCGCCTTCGTGGAAATCCATGCGGTAGGGTTTAGCTGTCACCGGCAGGTCGCGCTTGAGGAAATAGTCCTCATAAGCAAATTGTCGCCGTAACGCGGGCCACATTTCCCCAAAAGCCGCGCCAATCGTGGTGTTCGGGCGCGGCAGATCGTGTTTGATCGCCGCATGCAAAGCGGGCAGGGCGTGATAGGGCACCATGGGGAACATGTGGTGTTCGACGTGGTAGTTCATGTTCCAATAGATGAACCGCGAGATCGGATTCATATAGACCGTGCGGCTGTTCAGCCGGTGGTCAATCACATTGTCGGCCAAGCCGCCGTGTTGCAACAATCCCGTCATCACATGGTGCCAAGCGCCGTACATGCGCGGCAAGCCGATCACCATCAGCGGCAGGATCGAGTGCATCCAGATCGCCAGCGCCAAGGTGGCGGCATAAATCGCCAAGGATATCCGCGCCACGCGCACCACCTTGGGCCATTCGCTTTGCGGCACATAGGTCTTCTCGGTCGGATGCACGCCGATAAAAGCGTTGTACACCAAGCGCGGGAAAAAGGCGATGACATCGGGCACACCGACAAAGGCCAAAAGCAGGCGAGCAAAGGCGGGCGGGCGCATGATGGCAATCTCGGGGTCGCGGCCGACGATGTAGGTGTCGGTGTGGTGGCGCGCATGGCTCCACCGCCATGTGGCCGAATTGCGCATGATCATGAAGCTTGCGATTTCATAAACGGCATTGTTCATCCACGGCGTTTTGAACGCCGTGCCATGCCCCGCCTCATGCCAGCGCGAGTCGGATGCTGACCCGTACAGCACCCCGTAAGCCAGCCAGAACGGGATCGACCACAGGCTGGGCCAAAGGGCGATGCCCACGGCGGCAAAGGCCATCATGCAGCCGTACAAGATCACCGTGTCGCGGATGGCGGGTTGGTCAGAGCGTTGCATCAGCTCTTTCATCACCTTGCGCGGCACCTCGGTGTGGTACCATTCGGCAGCGGCAAGCCCGATGTCGACGGCGCGTTGGCCATCTGGCCCCAGCAGGCTGTAATCTCGTTTGGTCATGACTTTCCTCAAGCACCTTGGCGCTGTTGGCAGCATTAAGGGCCAAATGGCCGCGCCACGCAACGATGGACCTTTGGGCTTTCGTCAGATATCGTCAAAGAACGATCTTTCAATGACGAGAAAACATCATGGCGCAACGACTGGGATTTCAAGACCTCGCCAAGGCCGCTGGCGTGTCAGTGGCCACGGTCGACCGCGCCTTGAACGGGCGGCAAAAGGTGCGCGCTGATACGGTGGCGCGCATCGCCGAAGCCGCGCGCCAGTTGGGCCACCCTGCCGCTTTGCGCTTGGCGGGGGCGAATGCCAACCTGCCTGCGCTGCGCTTTGGCGTGGCCTTGCACAAGCAGGGCCAAGATTTCTACAAAGCCTTCGCCGAAGAACTGCACCGCGCTGTGGCCGATGCCAAGGGCGTGCGCGGCCAACTGGTCTTGGAATTCGCCTCGGGCCAAGCGCCGTCGGAAATGGCGCGGCGCTTACGCTCGATGGAGGGGCGCTGCGATGTGTTGTCGGCGACGGCGGTGAACCATCCGGAAGTGACGGAAGCCGTCCAGCATCTGCGCGCCACGGGCATGCATGTCTTCGCCCTGCTGTCGGAATTCGCAGAAGGGGTGCGCACGGGGTATCTGGGGTTGGATAACCTCAAACACGGGCGCACTGCGGGGTGGATGATGGCTTTGGCGGCCAAAGCACCGGGGAAATTGGCGATTTTTGTCGGCGGCCACCGCTGGCACGGCCACGACCTGCGCGAAACCGGCTTTCGCGCCTATCTGCGCGAAACCGCCCCGCAGTTCGAGGTGCTGGAGGCCCAGATCAACCTGGAAACCCGCCAACTGACCTATGAAGCGACCCAATCCCTGCTCTCCCGCCACGCCACCTTGCGCGGTATCTACGTGGCGGGCGGCGGGATGGAGGGGGCGATTGCCGCCCTGCGCGAAGCCAAACGCCGCGATGTAGCGCTGATCGTGTCGGCCTTTACGCCCGAAAGCCGTGCGGCCTTGGCCACAGGGGTGGCCACGATGGTGATCGACACGCCCTTGGAAAAGCTCTGCCGCGCCCTGATCGCTGAAATGACCCGCGCCGCCCTTGGTCCGGCCCAGATGGACCATGTGGCGCTGTACCTGCCGCCCGATCTGCATGTGGGCGAATCAGTTTGAGGGGGGATTGGGGCAGTATCCCTGCCCTTTTTGCGAAAAAATGCCGCCTCGCGTGTGCGTCGCGCGCGAAGCCAGAAGCCGCGCGATGGGGGTTGGGCTTGGAACGCCTGTTCTGTTTTTAGAATTTTCTGTTGATAATCCCCAAAAATGGAATATGAATTCCATCAACACGGGCCAAAACCGCCCGCAACGCAGGAGAATCACGCCCTATGCTGCCCTTTGCCCTGAACCACATGACCGCCCCGAACATGGCTTGGCAGACCTTTTTAGACTTGGCCAAGGGTCTTGGCTGTGTGGGGGTTGAATTTCGCAACGACCTGTCCGCCCCGCTGTTTGGCGGCGCTGACCCCGCCGAGGTCAAAGCCGCCGTCGCCGCCCGTGGCCTGCGCTTTTTGGCACTGGCCGAGGTGAAGATGTTCAACGATTGGTCCGCCACCAAGCAGGCCGAGGCCGAGGCGTTGATGAACATCGCCGTCGCTGCGGGGGCGGAATCGGTCAGCCTTATTCCGCGCAACGACGGGGTGGCCACCGACCGCAAGGACAGCTTCAAAGTCACCGAAACCGCCCTGCGTGCGCTTTTGCCGATGCTCAAAGCGCATGGGCTCAAGGCCATGGTCGAACCCTTGGGGTTTGGTGTCTGCTCGCTGCGCTACAAGGATGTTCTGGCCGAGGTGATCCACGCCGTGGGCGGGGTGGGCACCTATTTCATGGTGCATGACACGTTCCACCACGCGCTGGCGGGCTTTGGGCCGATCTATCCTGAACTCACCGGGATCGTTCACGTTTCCGGTGTGAATGATACGATTTATCTGGACGATATGCGCGACCCGCACCGCGTGCTGGTGGGGGCGGATGACGTCTTGGGCAATGTGGCGCAAATTCGCGCGCTGCGGGCGGCGGGCTATCAAGGCGCGATATCTTACGAACCTTTTGCGCCTTCGGTGCACGGTCTGGCCGATCCGGCCCCGGCCCTGAAAGCCTCGATGGAATTCATTCGCCAAGGCGTTGAGGCCTAGGCGATGAAATACCGCCCCAAGCGGGCGGCCCGGTTGGGAGAGAACGGGGCGCCGGGCCCCTTATGTGGAGGAGAGACCATGAAGAAGTATCTTATCGCTGGCGTGATGGCCCTTATGGGCAGCACCGCTATGGCCGACATCGGCGTGACGATGGCCAAGTTTGACGACAACTTCCTGACCGTTCTGCGCAACGGCATTCAGGCTTATGCCGATGCCAATGGCCAGAAAGTGCAGATCGAAGACGCACAGGGCGATGTGGCCAAGCAATTGGACCAAATCAACAACTTCATCGCATCGGGCGTTTCGGCGATCATCGTGAACGCGGTTGACACCTCGGCCACCCAAGCCATGTCGGATGCAGCCGCTGCTGCCAACATCCCGCTGGTCTATGTGAACCGCCAGCCGATCAACGTTGACACGCTGCCCGACAATCAGGCGTTCGTGGCATCAAACGAAGTTGACTCGGGCACCTTGGAAACCTTGGAAGTCTGCCGTCTGCTGAAAGAAGAAGGCAAGATGGAAGCCAATGTCTATGTGATGGAAGGCGAACTGTCGAACCAAGCTGCCGTGCAGCGTACTGCTGACGTGCATGACGTGATCGGCGGGCCGGATTGCGGCGTGAAGGTCAATATCATCGACGAGCAGACCGCCAACTGGTCGCGCGACGAAGCGGCAACCTTGATGACCAACTGGCTGTCGACCGGCACCGCGTTTGACGCTGTGATCGCCAACAACGACGAAATGGCCATCGGTGCCATCCAAGCGATGAAGGCCGCCAACATCGACATGAAGACCGTGATCGTCGGCGGCGTTGACGCCACCCAAGACGCTTTGGCGGCTATCGCTGCGGGCGACCAAGACCTGACCGTGTTCCAAGATGCAGCTGGCCAAGGCTCGGGCGCTGTGGATGCGGCTGTGAAGCTGGCAGCGGGCGAAGCTGTGGAACAGAAGGTTTACATTCCGTTCCAACTGGTGACTCCGGCCAACATGGCTGACTTCACCAAGAAAAACTGATCTGCGCCTTATGCAGAGTGGGGGCGGCGCAACAGCCGCCCCCATTTTCCTTGCCTGACGGCCAAGATCGGGCACTATATCCATCAGGGAAATCAGGGGAGGGGTGGTCATGTCAAAACCGACATCACAGCCAAAAGGAACAGGCGGCCTGACATATGACGCGACCAAACGCGCGCGGGCCAACGAATGGAATATCTTTGCGGCTTTGGTCTTTATTGTCATTGTGTTTGAGGTGCTAAACCGCCTGAACGGCACCAGCTTCCTGTTCAACTTGCGTGACAATGTGCCCGGCCTGTTCAACCAGCAGCGGTTGGACATTATGATTTTGCAGGTGGCCATCACCGGCATCATCGCCTTGGGCGTGACCCAAGTGATCATTCTGGGCGGGATTGACCTGTCGTCCGGCTCTCTGGTCGGGGCCACCGCCATGATCACCATGAGCTTTGCACAAACGGCTTTGGTGAACGGCAACCCCAATCCCAAGGCGGTCTTTGGGCCAGAGTGGATGGATTTGCCCGTGATCATCCCCATCGTGGTCGGCTTGGCGTGTGGTGTTTTTGCAGGCATGATCAACGGCTTGCTGATCGCTTACACCAAGATTCCGCCCTTTATTGCCACTTTGGGCATGATGGTGTCGGCACGTGGTGCCTCGCGGTGGTGGTCCAACGGCACGCCGGTGTCATTTCCGACCGAAACCTATGCCAATGTGTCCAACGGCGATCTTCTGGGCACGCTGACCTTTGGCCTTCTGCACTGGGACGGGCAAAACCCCGCCGTGGTTTTTGTGGGCTTAGCGGTGCTGTTCCAAGTCATCATGATCTACACGCTGTATGGCAAGCACACCTATGCCATCGGCTCGAACGAGGCTGCGGCGCGGATGTCGGGCATCAATGTCGATCGGCATAAGGTGCTGGTCTATACGATTGCGGGCATGCTGGCGGGGGTGTCGGCGGTGCTGCTCACCTCGAAAAACCTCACAGCCCAAGCGGGCATGGGGATGATGTACGAACTTGACGCCATCGCCATGGCTGTCATCGGCGGCGTCAGCCTGTCGGGTGGGCGCGGGTCGATTGTGGGCACGGTTTTAGGGGCTGCGATCTTTTCGGTGATCATCTCGGGCTTCACCTCGATCAAGCTGGATGCCTATTACCAAGAGATGGTGAAAGGCGCGATCATCGTGGCGGCCGTGATCTTGGATCAATGGCGTCAGAAAAATCGGGCGAGGGGGTAAGCCATGAGCGATATCATTCTGGAAACCCGCGGCCTGACCAAGCATTACGGCGGCGTGCAGGCACTGGACGACGCCAATTTCATCCTGCACGCGGGCGAGCATGTGGCGGTGGTGGGTGACAACGGCGCAGGCAAATCGACCTTTGTGCGCCAGATTACGGCCGTGGAACAACGCACCGCCGGCCAGATTTTCTTTGACGGCAAAGAGGTCACCCACGCAGGCCCGCTAGACGCGCGCGAGGCGGGGATTGAAACGGTGTTTCAGACCTTGGCCTTGGCGGATGATCTGGACGTGCCGTCCAACCTGTTTTTGGGGCGCGAGATCTTCAAGTTCCGTCTTGGCCCGTTTTCGTGGCTCGACCGCAAAGCCATGCGCGACCGCACGATGGAGGCTTTGAAGACCACGGCGGTCAAAATCCCCAATGTCGACAACCCGATCCGCAACATGTCAGGCGGGCAGCGCCAATGCGTGGCCATTGCGCGGACGGCGGCCTTTGCGTCCAAACTGGTGATCATGGATGAACCCACCGCCGCCTTGGGCGTGCAAGAAACCGCGCAAGTGGAAAACATTATCCGCGGCCTGAAAGAGCGCGGCATCCCCATGGTTCTGGTCAGCCACAATCTGCGGCAAGTGTTTGATCTTGTGGACCGGATCGTTGTATTCCGTCGCGGGCGGATCGTGGCCTCGCTTAAGCGCGACGAGACCGATGGCAATGACATTGTAAGCTATATCACCGGTGTGAAAGGCAATGCCGACGGGGCATTTGCCTGAGGAAAGGGAACTATCATGACTCTGCGTTTCGGGCTTTTGGGCGCTGGCCGTATCGGTAAGGTGCATGCCAAGGCGGTCACCGCCAACCCCAAGGCCAAACTGGTGGCTGTGGCCGATGCTATGGCCCCTGCCGCCCAAGCCATCGCTGATCAATACGGCTGCGACGTGCGCACGATTGCGCAGATCTTGGCCGCCTCTGACATTGACGCCGTGGTGATCTGCACGCCCACCGACACCCATGCCGACCTGATCGAGCAGTTTACCAACGCTGGCAAGGCCGTGTTCTGCGAAAAGCCCATCGACCTGTCGCTGGACCGTGTGAAAGCCTGCCTTAAGGTCGTGCGCGCCAACAAAGGCACGCTGATGGTGGGCTTTAACCGCCGCTTTGACCCGCATTTCATGGCTGTGCGGGCCGAGATTGACAAAGGCTCGGTCGGGGATGTCGAGATGGTCACGATCACCTCGCGCGATCTGCGCGCGTTCGACGCCTTCGAGCAATGCTCCGACGAGGAGCTCGACGATCTCCTCCGCCGCACGCGCGTGAGGCGCTACGTCGCCGGCACCGAGATCGTCACCCAGGGAGCGCACGGCCATGCGT
>Ga0114958_10000467_pt1 | contig 34463 bp, 34 predicted proteins | sample C_130208_EF_Meta_FD_89577 | JGI IMG/M metagenome (GOLD analysis project Ga0114958, IMG submission 89577) | Freshwater microbial communities from Lake Croche, Canada to study carbon cycling - C_130208_EF_MetaG | ecosystem: Environmental > Aquatic > Freshwater > Lake | place: Lake Croche, Canada... | reverse complement strand
GTAGCGAGAGGGAGATTTGAACTCCCGACCTCAGGGTTATGAATCCTGCGCTCTAACCGACTGAGCTACCTCGCCAATTGTCGGTGCATCTTTGAATGCGGGTGCAAATATAAGACTAATATAACATTGAGCAAACATAAAATAGAAAAAAATATTTTTTTATAAGGTGCCTTTTTTTAAATAAAAATTATATATTTCGCAAAAATTAGAGTATGATTCAAAAAATACGTTACGAAATTGAGTTTCCGATTAATTCGTCACCTCAATTATTATATCAATACATCTCTACTCCTTCTGGATTAGAAGAATGGTTTGCTGATAGCGTTAATTCTCGCGGGGAATTTTTTACTTTTATTTGGAATGACAGCGAAGAAAATGCTCGTTTGGCCTCCAAAAAATCAGGAGAAAAAGTAAAATTTAAATGGATTGATGAAGATAATAAAGATACAGAATACTATTTTGAATTACGAATTCTTGAAGACGAAATAACTAAAGACGTATCTTTAATGGTTGTCGATTTTGCAGAAGATAGTGAAATTGATGAATCCAAAAAACTATGGGAAAATCAAGTTTCTGATCTAAAACATGTCATAGGTTCTGTTTAGAAAATCATTTTTATAAGTTATATTTGTCCCGTTATATATTACAACGATAAATCGGGACTTTTTTATGATTAATTACAACGGTGAAATCCTTGCTTCTGATACCAATTTATCCAATGATAATAGGGCTTTTCTTTATGGTGATGGGATATTTGAAACGTTAAAGATTGTAAATAATAAAATTCTTTTTTTTGAGGATCATTGTTTTAGATTGATGGCTTCAATGAGAATTGTAAGAATGCAAATTCCAAACAATTTCACTTTAGAATATATTGAAGAACAGATTTTAAATACGGCAAAAGCTAATAATTGTTCTAATTCCGCTAGGATTCGTTTTACCGTTTTTAGAAATGAAGGAGGATTTTATCTTCCACAAACTAGAACTATTTCTTTTGTAATTCAATCATCACCAATAAATGAGGTTAAGTATTTGTTTTCTAATGCTTCTTATGAAGTTGATTTGTATAAAGATTTTTTCATTTCTAAACAATTATTATCTACCCTAAAAACTACCAATAAAATGATAAATATCACGGGTAGTATTTTTGCAGATGAAAACGATTTGCAAAATTGTATTTTAATGAACAATGACAAAAATGTGGTTGAGTCATTAAACGGAAATCTGTTTTTGTTGTTGGGAAATAAGTTGATTACTCCTTCAATTGACCAAGGGTGTCTTAACGGAATTATGAGAAAACAAATTCTTCAAATCGCCAAAAAAATAGAAACTATAGAAGTTTTTGAAGAAATAATTTCTCCTTTTGATTTGCAAAAAGCGGATGAGTTATTTATTACCAATGTTATTGTTGGGATTCAACCCATAACCAAATATCGAAAGAAAGAATATAAAACGGAACTATCCAATGAATTGGTAACTCACATGAATGCGTTAATTTAAGATAGGATTCTCAGGTGCATTAGACCAAATAAGATAGTCGCCGCCCAATTCCATAATTTTTTCTCTCCAAAATTGAGTGGATGATATACTCAAAATGCCAGACTTATGATCGTTAGTAATCATTATCCAAGTATTATCTTTTAATTCATTTTCCAATTGACGGGCACTCCATCCTGTATATCCGAGGAAAAAGCGTATATTTTCTTTATCGATTTTCCTTTCATTTATTAAGCTTCTGGTTAAATCAAAATCACCGCCCCAAAAAATACCATTAGAAATTTCAATACTGCCTGTTATTAGTTCTGGAATAGAATGGATAAAATATAAATTATCTTGTTCAACTGGTCCTCCATTATAGATTATAAATGAAGCTTCAATTCCTGGAATTAAATCATTTATAGTATATTCAAGCGGCTTATTTAATATAAACCCTAAGGAACCTTCATGATTATGATCTGCCAATAAAATGACCGATCTATTAAAGGATAAATCTCCAATTATAGAGGGCTCAGCTATAAGTAGTTGTCCTTTTTCAAGTTTGTTGGTAGTCATTTTAAATCCAATTTTAAATAAAAGTACAAATAAAAAATATAAAACTTATTTACAATGCAAAAAAAAACCACTCGATAATCGAATGGTTTTTGTATCAAAAAAAAACTTGATTAGTTTACAGAACCTTCTAATTCTGCACCAGCTTTAAATTTAACTACATTTTTAGCAGCAATTTTGATAGTTTTTCCTGTTTGAGGATTTCTTCCGTCTCTTGCAGCTCTTTTAGATACTGACCATGATCCGAAACCTACTAAAGAAACTCTTCCACCTTTTTTCAAAGTTGATCCTACATTTCCTAAAAATGACTCTAAAGCTAATTTAGCAGCAGCTTTTGTAATTCCTGCGCTTGCAGCAATAGCATCGATTAATTCTGATTTGTTCATAATAATAGTTGTTAATTGTTGGTTAAACATTTTTTAATCAAAACAAATTTAATAGAAAATAAAGATTGTACAAGTGAATCGTATTATTTTCGTTAATTTTGTTAATAACTAATAAGGTTTGTTAACAAAATCGATGATTTTATTGCTTTTTTTGTGCCTTTTTTCAATGGTTTTAATCTATTACATTGCTTTTGAATGGCTTGAAAAGGCCATGCCATTTAATAATTCAGAAGTTTTCATTGCTTTTTTACCCGGAAATTGTAGACTCAATATTTCAATAAACCCGTCTTTTATAGCAATTTTCATTTCTTTTTTTGTAGCGATGATGCTTCCAACTTCAAATTCATGTGATTCTGAAATTAATTTGGACTCATAAATTTTCACATTCCATTCCTCGATTCCCTCTTTTACAGAGCACCAAGCACTTGGATAGGGCGATAAACCTCTTATTAAATTATATATTTCCGTTCCCGATTTTGAGAAATCGATCTTACAATTGTCTTTATTTAATTTGTATGCCGTTTTTATAGAAGAGGAATCAGTTTGAATTGTAGTGGTTACGTTTCCGTTTTCGATCAAATCTAAAGTTTCAACTACAGCTTCACATCCTAAATCCATTAATCTATCGTGTAAGGCTCCTGCACTTTCTGAAAATCCGATTAGAGTTTCTTTACTCAATATCATTGCTCCAGTATCAATCTTATCATCGATAAAGAAAGTAGTTACGCCTGTTTTTGTTTCACCATTAATAACAGCCCAGTTAATAGGAGCAGCACCTCGATAATTGGGTAATAATGAAGCGTGTAGATTAAAGGTTCCTAGTTTTGGCATTTTCCAAACTATTTTGGGTAACATTCTAAAAGCAACTACTACTTGTAGATTCGCTTTCAAGCTTTTTAATTCTGCCAAAAAACCTTCGTCTTTTAAATTGATGGGTTGTAATAACGTTAGGTTCTGTTCCAAAGCATATTCTTTTACAGCAGAATGCTTTAACTTTTGACCGCGTCCAGCAGGTTTGTCTACGGCAGTAATTACTCCAACCACTTCGTAGTTGTTTTTTAAAATAGAGTCCAAGATGCCTACTGCAAATTCGGGAGTCCCCATAAAAACAATTCTTAACTTTTCCATTTTTTGCTGAATTTATAGATGCTGAATTTATTTTAGCATCTATTTTCTTATCGAATATAAATTGTTGGGTTGTATTATGATGGTGTCATTTTCCAATAAACTTTGAAGGGCAAAGATAACATCGTCTTTCGGATAATTTGTCAACTTTTCAAGATCTCTCGAATTCAATTCTTGAATTTGTAATAAGCTGGTTATTTTTTCTGCTAAGGTTTGGATATCTATTTTAGTGTTGCTTATTGAAATACAATAGGAACAAACTCCGCAATCTTCTATTACCGTTTCGCCAAAATAGTCTAATATTAATTTGTTCTTACAGATTTTTTCTTCCTTAATATAATGTAGAACGGAATTTAATTGTTCTGTTTTTAATTCATTTTGAGCTACCAGATATTTAGAAACTCTATGGATTGTTCTTTCATCTTCTCTAACTTCGTTGAAAGTTATTCTAGCATCATTGTTTTTGGCATGCAATTCTATAACTCCTTTTTCATTCAGTTTATGAAGAATTGCAACTACCTGATTTTCTTCTGAATTCGATTTTTTTGCTATTAAGGAACAGTTTATAGTCGATTGCGCTTCATAAACTCCCGGATTAGTTCGTAAAATAGTTAGGATAACTTCTTCATCCTGCGGATTCAAACTCATGTATCGAATAACTTCTTTCGATGGAATTATAAATTGTAAGGTAATTTTTTCTGAAAATTCTTGCGACAAACAGATGATGCCTTGCCGATCTAAAAACTGCAACGCATTGTAAACTTTTAAAACAGAGAAGTTGTATTTTGTACAAAAATGATTGATATTAAAACTGAAATGTTCATCAATTCCTTCGCCATAAGCGATTTGGAAATAATTGCATAATTTTATAAAAACTAAATTCAAAAAGCTTTTATCGGATAGAATACTTATAAATTGCGATTCAACATGAATTATATCAGAGGGATTGGTAAGTAAAATAGCAAATGCTTTTTCCCCATTTCTTCCGGCACGTCCCGCTTCTTGATAATAATTTTCAAGATTGGGAGGAATGTGGAAATGAATGACGGTTTTTACATTGGCTTTGTCAATTCCCATTCCGAAAGCGTTTGTGGCAACTATTATTTGTACTTTTTCGTCCATCCACAACTTCATGAATTTTTCTTTTTCTTTGGAAGACAATCCACCATGATAATAAGTTGCCAAAAACCCTGCTGTTTCCAATTGTTTTACAATTTCAGAACACGCTTTTCTGTTGGTGACATATATTATGGATGGTTGTGGATTTTTTTTTAAAATTTGCTCCATCAAATGGAATTTATCTTCTACGTTAAAAACCATATAAGCTAGATTTTCTCTTGTAAAAGATTTGGTATAGCAAGCTGGATTTTCAAGTTGTAATTGGGTTATGATATCTTCTTGAACTCTTTTGGTTGCCGATGCAGTTAATGCCAGAAAAGCCACTTTAGGAAAATATTCTTTTAGTTTGGAAATCTTCAAATAGGACGGTCTAAAATCATGTCCCCATTGCGACACACAATGCGCTTCGTCAATGGCAATTAGATTTACAGGAAGGTTTTTGATGCGTTCTAGAATCCAATCGTTTTGCAATCGTTCTGGAGATAAATAAAGAAATTTGTAATTACCATATTGACAGTTGTCTAACAAATCAATGATTTCATAAGAGGTAATTCCTCCTGTTAATGCAATGGCTTTAATTCCTTTGCTTTGCAGATTTTGAACTTGGTCTTTCATTAACGCTACTAATGGCGAAATTACTAAACAAATGCCTTCCATTATTAGGGCTGGGACTTGAAAAGTAATTGATTTTCCGCCCCCAGTTGGCATCAATCCAAAGGTGTCCTTGCCTTCTAAAACAGATGTAATAATATCTAGTTGCGGAGTTCTAAATGCATTGTGGTTCCAATACTTTTGAAGAATTTCTATCGGTCTAGACATATTATTAATTAAGGAATTACGAATTTGGTTTTTGAATTATTTCGTAAAAGTACTAAAAACTATAAATTATATTTGATTTAAGATAAAATCTATTCGTTCTTCAACAGTTCCTTTTGGGACTTCAATTAATTCATAGCTATAGTATTCATAGGTTTCTACAAGGTGATTATATATTAATTTAGCTTGTTCGTAGTTTTCATAGCGTGCTTCATCACTAACATAAATTTCTTCCCAAGGCGGAAGAATAAATATTTTTGTATAAGTATGTTCGCGACAAGCGTTATTAAAAAAAGCAGGATAACTATCACCAATATAGTGCATATAAGCCAAAATATCTGGAATTCCTCTATCTATAAATACTATATTATGAGGTTCTTTAGTGGCGTTTTGAAATTGCTTTTTTCTTCCTTCCAATAATAATTCACTAAAAAGTAAAGGGTTTTCAAGAAATAATTGTTCTATTCCTTGTTTTTTGGCTTCTAGGGTTACTTCACGAGAAATTTCTGGATAACAGCAATATCCTTTGGCAATTAAACCCTCAATAATTGTTGTTTTTCCAGTCCCGGGACCACCAATAATTACTACTATTTCTTTTTGCAAAATCTTTAAAATAAATTCCAAATTTATAGAATTGTTTTAGATAATTGAAGGCGTTTAGGTATTTTATTTTAAGTTTTATACCATTTCTAAATACTTTTAATGGTAGCGGTAACACTTAGCATCGCTATAAAGTAAATAGAATGAAAATAGATGATTGATATATCCTAAAAATTGTTGCTAAAAAATCTAATATTCAATATCCAATATCTAATATCAAAAATGTATATTTGCCTTTATTTTAATTGAAGAATGGATAAAAAGACGGAAGAATTTTACATTCGGCTAAAAGAAGAGCTACAAAATACTTCTATTTGGCCATCTGAATATCTTTATAAATTTATTGTACCTACCGATTTTAAGAAGATAGAAGCAGTCGAAAATGCTTTTAATAATATGGGCGCGGTAATTAAAACTCAACAATCTAAAGCAGGAAAATATACTTCATTGTCAGTTAATGTAACGTTAGATTCTCCAGATAATGTAATAGAAAAATACTTAGAAGTTTCTTCCATTGAAGGAATAATTTCATTTTAATATGGTGCCAAAATATATAAAAGAAAATGCTAATGAGGTTGTATTCAATTTAGAATATAATGCCGAGCGTCCGCATTTAATCATTCCAGAGTATGGTCGTCATTTGCAAAAACTGATTGATTTGGCCGTTGCAATAGTAGATGATTCTGAACGAAACAAAGCGGCAAAATACATCATTCAAGTGATGGGAAGTTTGAATCCACATTTGAGAGATGTGCCCGATTTTCAGCACAAACTTTGGGATCAGTTATTTATAATGTCTGATTTTAAATTGGTAGCAGATTCTCCTTACCCAATTCCAACTCGTGATCTTATCAACATGAAACCCGAGCGTTTGGCCTATCCGCAAAAGAACCCGAAGTATCGTTTTTATGGAAACAATATCAAATACATGGTTGAAGTTGCTAATAAATGGGAGGAAGGAGAAATGAAAAGCGCATTAGTAAAAGTGATTGCCAACCACATGAAAAAATCGTACTTGAGTTGGAACAAAGACACTGTTACTGATGCAGTAATTTTTGAACATTTGTTTGAACTTTCTGGAGGCACCATTAACTTGATTCAAAGTCAAGAAGAACTTTCTACAACGAATGATTTAATTCGTACCAATAAAAAAGTATCTAACAAATCATTAGTACCTCAACAAAAAAATATTAAAATTCAAGGTTTTAAAAAACCAATGCCAAGCAAAAAGCCGTTTGTAAAAAACAATATTAACCATAATCCAAAATAAGTTGTCTGAAGAGAACTGATAATATAAAACTGACCACAAATAACTATGGGAACTTTTAAAATAGAAGGAGGCATTCGACTCAAAGGTGATGTTACACCACAAGGAGCTAAAAATGAAGCGTTACAAATATTATGTGCCGTATTACTAACTCCAGAAAAAGTAACAATTAATAATATTCCAGATATTATTGATGTGAATAAATTGATTACACTTTTAGGCAATCTAGGTGTTAAAATGCAAAAAAACTCCTCGAGTTCCATTACCTTTCAAGCTGATGATGTCAATGTCGGCTATCTAGAAACGGAGGCGTTCAAAAAAGAAGGAGGAAGTTTACGTGGCTCCATTATGATTGTAGGACCGCTTTTAGCACGTTTTGGAAAAGGGTATATTCCTAAACCTGGTGGCGATAAAATAGGTAGAAGAAGATTAGACACGCATTTTGAAGGATTTATAAATCTTGGTGCAAAGTTTCGTTACGAAAAAGAAGATCATTTTTATGGTGTTGAAATTGAAGGGAAATTAAAAGGGGCCTATATGTTATTGGATGAAGCTTCTGTAACTGGAACTGCAAATATAGTTATGGCAGCAGTTTTGGCCGAAGGAACAACTACAATTTATAACGCTGCTTGTGAGCCCTATTTGCAACAATTGTGCAAGATGTTGAATTCTATGGGAGCAAACATCAAAGGTGTTGGATCTAATATGTTAATCATTGAGGGTGTTGAATCGCTTGGTGGTTGTGAACACCGTATTCTTCCTGACATGATTGAAATTGGTTCTTGGATTGGTCTTGCTGCTATGACTAGAAGCGAAATTACTATTAAAAATGTTTCTTGGGAAAATCTTGGTGTGATTCCGAGTGTGTTTAGAAAATTAGGTATTACACTTGAAAAGAGAGGGGATGATATTTATATTCCAACTCATGAAAATGGTTATGAAATTAAAACCGATATAGATGGTTCTATATTAACTATTGCTGATGCGCCATGGCCAGGATTTACTCCTGATTTGTTGAGTATTGTTTTGGTTGTTGCCACTCAAGCGAATGGTGATGTATTGATTCATCAAAAAATGTTTGAAAGCCGTTTGTTCTTCGTTGATAAATTGATAGATATGGGAGCTAAAATTATGTTGTGTGATCCGCATAGAGCCGTAGTTATGGGACATAATTTCAAATCACAATTAAAAGCAACGGTAATGAGTTCGCCAGATATTCGTGCAGGAATTTCATTATTGATAGCAGCCCTTTCTGCAAAAGGAACTTCTACCATTCAAAATATTGAACAAATTGACAGAGGATATGAAAGAATTGATGAACGATTGAGAGCACTTGGTGCAAATATTGTTCGTGTTTAATTAATAAAGTATACTTGAAAATAAATGGATCAATAATTCTAATTAAACTTATGAATTATAAAAATCGTAGGTCTATTGTGTAAGTCAATTTTCGTTTTTTTCCAATCTGATACTCGATATGTTTTTATGTATTCTGTTGGAAGTGTAAGATCTGCTGCAATGCACAAATGAGTATTAGGTAGTAAATTTTGTAATAAATCTTCTAATAATTTATTGTTTCTGTAAGGTGTTTCAATAAAAATTTGCGATTGGTTTTTATCATGTGATAATCTTTCAAAATTCTTTAAAGCTATTTTTTTGTCTGATTTGTCTATAGGTAAATATCCATTAAAAGCAAAACTTTGTCCGTTCATTCCAGATCCCATCATTGCTAATAATATTGAAGATGGCCCTACTAAGGGTACCACTTGAATTCCATTTACGTGAGCTATATTTACGATTACGGCGCCAGGATCAGCAACACCTGGGCAACCTGCTTCACTCATTAATCCAATGTTAATTCCTTGCAAACAAGGTTTTATCATTTCATTATGTTCGTCAACTTTGGTGTGTTTGTTTAAAGTGCTAAGTAATAATGACGATTGTACTTTTTCGGGATAAATACTTTTAATGAATTTACGTGCTGTTTTTTCATTTTCAACGATGTAGCAATCAATAAGCTCAATAGCTCTTCTTACGGTTTGAGGTAAAACATCAAATGGGTTGCTTTCGCCAAGTGTTATGGGGATTAAATATAATTTCCCTTTTATGTTTTGAATTGTCATTAAGAATGTTTCTCTATTAATTTTTTAGCCAATAAATCAGTAGCTTCATCCAACATTTCATAGACCATATCAAATCCATTTTGAAATCCATAATAAGGGTCTGGAACATCTACGTTGTCGCCCGGAAAAAGTTCGTCTAAAATTAAGCGCACTTTCTTTTTATGTTCATCTGTTTTTGCTAATGCAGTAACATCTTTATAATTGGTACCATCCATTACATAAATATAATCAAATTCATCAAATAATTTTGGATTAAAATGTTTTCCTTTTTGTTTAGAAATGTCAATACTGTGTTTTTTTGCTGTGGCAATGGAGCGTTCGTCGGGCTGTTTTCCAACGTGCCAATGACCTGTTCCTGCAGAGTCAATGAAGAATTTATCTTCAGGAAGTTTGGATGCTAAAATTCCCTCTGCCAAAGGTGAACGACAAATGTTTCCCAAACAAACCATTAAAATTTTGACAGGCATAAAATAAATTAGTTTCGTTTTTTTACTATGTATTACAAAAGTAAGAAATAACGATAACTATAATGATAGTTTTTTGTGAATATCTTCAACAAATTTTTTGAATTGCTTGTCTGTAGCTACTAAGTTGTCAACAGTTTTGCAAGCATGTAAAACAGTTGCGTGATCTCTATCTCCAATCTGTGAACCAATATTTGCTAAAGATGCTTTAGTGAATTTTTTTGCAAAAAACATAGCTAATTGTCTGGCCTGTACAACATGACGTTTTCTGGTCTTCGATTGAAGTGTGTCTAAATCCAATTGAAAATAATCGGAAACGACTTTTTGTATGTAGTCAATTGATATTTCTCGTTTTACGTTTTTAACAAATTTCTCTACAACGCTTTTAGCAAGATCAAGTGTAATTTCTTTTTTATTGAAAGATGATTGCGCAATTAAAGAAATTATTGCTCCTTCCAATTCACGCACGTTTGATTTTATGTTTTGAGCTACATATTCCACAATTTCATTCGGCATTTCAACCCCATCTCGATACAAAATGTTATTTAAGATTGAAACTCTTGTTTCATAATCTGGTTGATGTAATTCAGCCGATAATCCCCATTTGAATCGCGACAACAATCTTTGCTCAATATCTTGCATGTCAACTGGAGCTTTGTCAGAGGTTAGAATGACTTGTTTTCCGTTTTGATGTAAGTAGTTAAATATATGGAAAAAAACATCTTGAGTTCCTGTTTTTCCTGAAAGAAATTGAACATCATCAATGATTAATACATCAATCAATTGATAGAAATGTATAAAGTCGTTTCGGTTATTTTTCTTAACTGAATCAATATATTGTTGTGTAAATACTTCAGCAGAAATGTATAAAACGGTTTTTTCTGGATATTTATCTTTTATTTCTACTCCTATAGCATGAGCTAAATGAGTTTTTCCCAACCCAACACCTCCAAAAATTAATAGGGGATTGAATGAGGTTCCTCCCGGTTTGTTGGCAACAGCCATGCCGGCAGAACGAGCTAATCGGTTGGAATCTCCTTCAAGGAAATTATCAAAACTGTAATTTGGATTTAGTTGCGACTCAATTTTTAAATTTCTAATTCCTGGGATTACAAACGGATTTTTAAGTTCAGGATTTAGGTTTTTAAAAGGGGCATCAACATCTTGAGATTTTATTGGGCCTCGATGTGCGCTAGGTAATTGCTCTGTAAATGGTTGTTTATTTCCATAAGTGTTCTCCATTTTAATTTTATAGAGTAACTTTGCATTTTTTCCGAGTTCTTTGGTTAGGGCAACTTTAAGTAATTTAACATAATGTTCTTCCAACCATTCATAGAAAAATTTACTAGGAACTTGAATATAAAGTGCGTTGTCTGAGAGTTCTACTGACTTGATAGGTTCAAACCAAGTTTTAAATGCTTGCTCTTGAATATTATCTTTTATGAAAGACATACAGTTTTCCCAAACTGATTCCGCAGTTTTGTTCATATTCGTGTTAAAATTTCTAATTAATCTAAAGTTTTATCTAAAAAAAAAGAGGTTTTTTTATGATTTTTTTTCGGATTACAAATATGTGAACAAATTTATTTAAAAAAAAATAAAATGGCATTGATTTTTTAAAATTTTTGTTGTATAAAAAATTAAGGATAATAGATAAAAAGTAAAAAAGATAGATGAACAGACACAAAGTACAAGTTAGAGTTAGATATGGCGAAACAGACCAAATGGGTGTGGTATATCATGGAAGTTATGTGCCTTATTTTGAGATAGGAAGAGTAGAATGGTTAAGAGATAAAGGAGTTTCATATAAAAAGCTTGAAGAAAGTGGTATTGCACTTCCAATTGTTTCAATGCATTTAAATTATAAAAAACCAGCCCGTTATGATGACCTTTTGACGGTTACGACAATTCTCAAAAAATACAGCGGTGTAAAGATTGAATTTGATTGTGAAATATGTAATGAAAACCAAGAGTTATTAACAAATGCACATTTTATATTGGTTTTTGTTGATACAAAAAACGGAAAACCTATTGTTCCTCCTCGATATATTTTGGATATTTTAAATAACTAATACTATTATTTCAATTTTATCTTTATTTCAAACATTGTTTCAAAAATGTCGAATATCATTTCGGTATTTTTTTTTCGTGTAGCAATTTCAATTTCACAACTTTCATTCATTTTTTGAGAAATAATTTCTAAGTTTTTTTCTTTGATTACTCGCATGACTTTGTTCATGTTTTTGTAATCAAACGATAGTACAAAGTGTGTGTTAATTGTTTTTTCAATAATTTCGGAAGCTTCTAATGCCATTTGTGCCGAAGTTCTGTAAGCAGCAATTAACCCGCCAACGCCTAATTTGATTCCGCCAAAAAAGCGTACCACTACAACCAAAATATTTGTCAATTCAAAAGATTGAATTTGTCCATAAATTGGAGCTCCGGCAGTATTATTAGGTTCACCATCATCATTGGCGCGAAATTTTATGTTATCAGTACCAATTTGAAATGCATAGCAAAAATGTACTGCGCCATAATGCTGCTTGCGAAATATCTCTAAATGATTTTTTACTTCTTCTTCGGAACTTACGGGAATCGCATAACCATAAAACTTACTGTTTTTTTCTTTAAATAAAATTGCTTCCGAAGCTGATTCAATGGTCTTGTAAGTATCGTTCAAAACTTATAAAGGCAAGTGTTTTTGTTTAAACAAATCAATGACATCTTGATGTCCAACTTGTAAATTCCAAACATGTATACCAATACTTGAAGCGGCTTCCGTATTTACTTTTTTGTCATCTACAAATAAAGTACGTTTTGGAGATAATTCATGTTTGTTGACTATATATCGGAATATACTCGCATCGGGTTTTCGCATTCCCATTTCATAAGAATAATAAACCTTTTCAAAGCATTGATAAAAATCGCTAAAGAAAGAAATCCCTGTATTTTCTTCAAATCGATTGATGTGAATTTCATCGGTATTCGTTAGTAAAAATAATCGGTATTTAGAAGAAAGTAATTGTAAAAATTCTAATCGGTATAAAGGAAATTCTCCAATAATGGCGTTCCAAGCTTCACGAATTTCTTCGTTACTTGTGTTTGGAATAAATTTACGAAAACTAGTTAGAAACTCTAATTCAGTAATTTTTCCTTTTTCAAACAAATCATTCATTTCAATAAGCTCTTCATGAGGACTTGACAACCCTAATTTTTTGAAAGCTTCAACTTGAGCTTCTTTATTTAAATTGATGAAAACATCACCAAAATCAAAAATAATAGTATCAATCATGATTGAAAAAGATTAAAAGTTCATCGTTTAAAATTTGTTGTTTTTTTACATTTCTAAATGGAATTTTTGGTGCTTTTACACCCTGATTTAAAGTGTAATTTCCTTTAAAAATGCGTGCTTCATCCCAAAGCGATTCATCAATAAATGTTTGTAATGTTTGTCTCCCTCCTTCAATAATTACCGATTGAAAACCCTTAGTGTATAAATAATTAGCAATTTCTGTCGCAATATTATTGTTGATATTGATGTAGTCTTTTGAAATCAAAAGCGTTTCTGCTTGATTATCAAAGATATGATTTTCTTTTGAAATTCTATTGTTAACGTCTAAAACTATTCTGACAGGATTGTTTCCAGCCCAATCACGAGTAGTTAATGATGGATTATCTTCCAATACAGTATTGGTTCCAACTAAAATAGCCTGTTCTTCACTTCGCCATTTATGAACCAATTGTCTTGAAAATTCATTGGTAATCCAAATAGGCATACTTTTTTCTTTCGATAAAGGTGCGATAAATCCGTCTAAACTTTCCGCCCATTTTAAAATAATATAGGGATGTTTTTTTTTGTGGTACATAAAAAAACGTTTGTTGAGTTCGTTACATTCTTCTTCAAGAATGCCAACGGTTACATTTTTCCCTGCTTCTAGCAATTTTTTAATTCCGTTACCAGACACTTGGGCAAATGGATCAATTGTTCCAATAACAATATTGGGAATGTTATTTGCAATTATTAAATCGCAACATGGAGGCGTTTTACCATAATGACTACAGGGTTCTAAGTTGACGTATATGGTCGATTTAGAAAGTAATGATTTATCTTTAACAACATTTATAGCGTTTACTTCTGCATGTGGTTCTCCCGCTTTTTGGTGCCAACCTTCACCAATAATCTCATTATTAACTACAATTACGCATCCAACTAACGGATTAGGATAAGTAGTTCCTAAACCATTTTTTGCTAATTCAATGCAACGTTTAATATATTTTTCTTCCGTAGATTTCATTTTTTGCCTAAGACCTCAGGAACACCATTAAAATTACTGTTTTATTTTTGTTTGTCATTAGCGTTTCATGTATCTTCACCTCACAAAAATAAGATATTTTTTAAATGAAGTCTATAATAATAAGAGAAATTAAACAAGGCGATAACAAGTACATTGCGGCTGTAATTCGACAAGTTTTTATTGCTGATAATTATCCGAAAACCGGAACTGCTTTTGCTGATTCGCAGTTGGATTTTATGTTTGAAACTTATAATAAGCCAAAAGCAATTTATTTTGTTTTGGAAGAAAACGGAAAAATCATTGGTGGAGCTGGTCTGAGTAAATTGGACAATTCCGATGATAACATTTGTGAATTGCAAAAAATGTATTTCTTGCAAGAAGCTCGTGGGAGGGGAATTGGGTTTGAACTGCTACAGAAATGTTTACAGAAGGCCAAAGATTTTGGTTATGAAAAATGCTATTTAGAAACTCTCCCAGTAATGTTAAATGCTCAAAAATTATATAAAAAAGTGGGATTTGAATATCTTAGCGAACCGCTAGGCGGAACAGGACATATTAGTTGCCCTGTATGGATGATAAAAGAGTTGATAATGAATAATTGATTAATGCTACTTAAAACTTATAAAACTACCTTCTTACAAGAACTTTCTACCTTATATGATGCGCAAGAAATAGAGAGTTTCTTTTATATTGTTTTGGAATCTTTTCATAATATAAAACGTATTGATTTGGCTATCAATCCTAATATGGAGATGAACTCGATGCAATTACTTCGTTGGGAAAGAGTATTGGCTGAATTAAAAAAAGAAAAACCCATACAATATATACTTGGAGAAACCGAATTCTATAGTTTGCCTTTTTTGGTTAATGAAAATACGTTAATTCCAAGACCCGAAACGGAAGAATTAGTAGAATGGATTCTAAAAAGTACGAAATATGAATTACAATCTACGAAGTTGCGAATTCTTGATGTCGGAACTGGAAGTGGCTGTATTGCTATTTCATTAGCCAAAAATCTACCAAATGCTCAAGTATTTGCTATTGATGTATCGGAAAAAGCAATGTTAATAGCAAAAAAAAATGCTGAAATTAATAATGTTAAAATAAATTTCATTCATGCGGATATTTTAAAAATAGATTCTTTTGACCAACTCCCAACTCAATTCGATATCATTGTTTCCAATCCACCCTACGTGCGAAATCTAGAAAAGTCCGAAATTAAACCTAACGTTTTAGAATACGAACCTCATTTAGCATTGTTTGTTGAAGATACTGATGCGTTGCTTTTTTTTAGAAAAATAGCTGAATTTGCTAAAAAAAATCTTTCAGAAAAAGGAAAATTGTTTTTTGAAATCAACCAATATTTAGGAAGAGAAACTATCGAATTACTTGAACGTTTAGGATTTAAAAATATCGAATTGAGGAATGATATATATGGAAATGATAGAATGATTTTGTGTAGTTTATAAAAAAAACTATTCATATCTCAATGCCTCAATAGGATCCAATTTAGATGCTTTAATTGCAGGATATAAACCGGAAACTAGCGCAACAATAAAACTGGTAATCACCGCGGCAATTATTGCTCCCCAAGGAATTACAAATCCAAATTCCATTAAAGAAGCCATTAAATAACCAATTAGAATTCCGAGTACTATTCCAAGAAAACCGCCTAATTGTGCAATTATCAATGTTTCCATAAAAAATTGCCAGGCTATGGTTCCTTTTTTAGCTCCGAGTGATTTTCTAACACCAATTTCCCGAGTTCTGTCGGTTACAGAAACAATCATAATGTTCATTAATGCTATCGACGAGCCCAAAATAGTAATGATTCCTATAATCCAAGCTGATAAACTTAAAACCCCTGTCATTTCGGCAATTCTATTGACTAAGTCATCGCTTCTTGAGATTCCGAAGTTGCTTTCTTCTACGGGATTTTGTCTTCTTATTTGACGCATGGTTATCGTAGCGTTATCTACTGCGGCTCCTAGTAGTTCTTTTTTGTCCACCATGGTACTAATCGTATAATTAATTTTTGGAGCCGAAAATAGTGACCGTGCCACTTGAATTGGAATTAAAACACGTAAGTCTTGGTTGTTTCCAAATGTTGAACCTTTTTCTTTTAACACGCCAATGACTTTGAATTTAGCGCCACGAATGGATATAATTTTATCAATTGGATTTACGTCTTTTAGAAGTCCTTTGGTAGCAAAATCGCCACCAACAACACACACGTAAGCATTGTTTGAGATGTCAAACCCATTAAAATTTCTTCCCTGAACTACTTCAAATCCTCCGTTGGATGTAAAATATTCATCCACACCTAAAACAGCAATTTCTGGATCAGTTTTTTCGTTATCATATTTTACTTCCGCAGTTCCTGTAGCCATAAATGACAACGAAGTATGAGTAAAGGGGTAATTGTATTTTTCTTTGTATGCTTTTGCTTCGGGATAAGAAATAATTGGATTGATTTTTTCAATTTCATCTCCACCTTGGTTTCTGGTTTTGAATTCATATTGGTTGATGCTAAAAGTATTAGATCCCATTGAAGCAAATTTTGAATTCAAAGTGTTATCAATTGCAGCAACTACAGTCAGAATTCCTACTAATGCGGTGATTCCGATAGCAATAATTACAATAGTAAGTATGGTTCGAAGTAGTTGGGCTCTAATTGAACCTATAGCAATCTTTATATTTTCTCTGAAGACTCCTTTCATAATCTTAATTTGACACGAATTTATGGTTTTTGTTACAAGTTTATGGGATAAGAATTATAAATTATTTAAAAAGTATGATATTTGCAAAGTCAATTGATAATTCACAATTGATAATTGATTAATTCACAATTAAATAAAATGGCATCTAAACCAAGCATTCCTAAAGGTACTCGAGATTTTTCGCCTGTTGAGGTTTCTAAAAGGAACTATATTATTTCTATTATTAGAAATCATTTTGAGAACTACGGTTACCAACCTATTGAAACACCAAGTTTTGAAAACTCGGACACCTTGATGGGAAAATATGGAGAAGAGGGAGATCGATTGATTTTTAAAATATTGAATTCTGGTGATTATTTAGATAAAGTCTCCTCAGCGGAACTACAAAACATAAACTATAAACAACTCACAGGAAAAATTTCTGAAAAAGCGCTTCGTTACGACCTCACTGTTCCCTTTGCTCGATATGTGGTGCAACACCAAAACGAAATTGAGTTTCCATTTAAGCGTTATCAAATTCAACCCGTTTGGCGTGCCGATAGACCACAAAAAGGTCGGTTTAGAGAATTTTATCAATGTGATGCTGATGTCGTTGGTTCGAAATCATTATGGCAAGAAGTAGAATTGGTGCAATTATACGATGCTGTTTTTGCTGAATTGCATATGGATGGGGTTACCATTAAAATCAATAACCGTAAGATATTATCTGGAATTGCTGAGGTAATTGGTGCTTCTGATAAATTGATAGACTTTACAGTTGCTTTAGATAAATTGGACAAAATAGGGGAGGACGGTGTTAAAAAAGAAATGCTCGAGAAAGGAATTTCGGAAGTAGCATTGCTTAAAGTACAGCCCTTATTTGATTTCACTGGATCGATTCAAGAAAAAATAGAAAAACTAACTGAATTACTTTCCTCATCAGAAGAGGGAAAGAGTGGAATTGAAGAATTGAAATTTATATGTGATAACGTAACTAAATTAGGATTAAAAAAAGCCATTTTAGATTTAGATGTCACCTTGGCACGTGGCTTGAATTATTATACAGGAGCTATCTTTGAAGTTATAGCTCCCAAAGGAGTTTCAATGGGTTCTATTGGCGGCGGTGGACGGTATGATGATTTAACAGGTATATTTGGCTTGAAGAATATGAGTGGTGTAGGGATTTCATTCGGATTGGATAGAATCTATTTGGTGTTGGAAGAATTAAATTTGTTTCCAGAAACGGTAACAACGTCAACTAGAGTTATGTTTTTAAATTTTGGTGAAATCCAAGCTTTTGAAGCAATGCAAACCATCCAAAAAATGCGTGCTCTTAATATTAAAGCCGAAATGTATCCCGATAATGTTAAGATTGACAAACAATTTAAGCATGCCGAAAAAAGAAATATTCGGTTTGTGGTTAAAGAAATTAATGACGAAATATTTACGATGAAAAACATAGTTTCAGGGGAGCAATCTCAAGTTGATTTTGAAGAATTGGTAAGTAGAATAGGAGTTGGAAATTAAAGTCTAATAATTAAGTTTCCATTTAAGAATTTTATGATTAAGAAGTTTTTTTTATTCGTTGTTTAATTTCTTCCACTTCAAAATAATTATGAATTTTTAAGATTAAAACACCAAACAATACTGCTATTACAATTAGTGTAGAATTTAAAATCCCTTCAGTTCCAAAGGACAATTTAATTAATATTGTTGAAATTATAAACCCCGAATTTCTGATGACTTTATTAAATTTGTCCGTTATATAAAATGAAAACAGTAATAAAAGAACCTCTATCAGAATTAAAATTGTAAAAAAATCATCAAAGAATATTTTATTAATATCTTTAATATTTTTCACTATTTGTGTTATTGTAAAGCTTTCATATATCCAGTTTCCCAAACTATAAAACGATAAAATTAAAAAAATTGGAATTAAAAAAACAGCAATAGCATATTTGAATTTAATAAATCTGTCAACTTCAATTGTTTTTTCTTTTGAACTTTTAATTTCATTATTGACGTTATCTAGTTAATAAAAAATATAAATCAAATAAAATAAAATTAATGTAGTTAATAAATCAAATGCAAAATTTAAGTTTACTTTACTATACAAATTAGTTACTGTAAAATCAAGTTTTGATAAATCTTTAAAAATTCTTCGAATTATGATTAAAGTTATAATTTCATATTGTTTTCCAATATATATTGTGGTTGATTTTGGTAAATAAAACACTAGTAAGTAAACTTCATAAATCAAAATAAATGAAAATGGAGTATAAATTGCAGAAATAGGTTCGATTAGAAGTTTAGAATAGGCATTTATAATCTTTAAATTGACTAATAAAATCAATAGTAAGTGAAGTAAAAAACTAATTATCGAAATAGTTACAAATACTTTTTCAGTTCTTTTTTTTGTAGGTTCTGATAAAAATTTTGAATAAAAAAAATCAAGTGTTCTCGTGAATAAATCCATAAAAACAAAAATACAAAAAAAATCCTTGAAATTATTCATATTCAAGGATTTAACTATTGTTTACGCATTTTTTTTTATAACTTAAGAGGATATTTATAATTAAATATCATCAAAATCAACATCTGTAAAGTTTTTTTCAGTTTTTGGCGCTAGTTCAGTTTCATCGGTTGTGTTTTCTTTTTTGAAATCTTTTTGATGTCTTTCTGAAATCACTTCTTCTCCTTTGTTGTTTAAAACAAAAGAGGTCATCTCTTCTAAAATTTCTTTAAAAGCTGTAAAATCCTCTTTATATAAATAAATTTTGTGCTTTTTAAAATGGAACGATCCATCTTCTTCAGTAAACTTTTTACTTTCTGTAATTGTGATGTAAAAATCTTCGGCTTTGGTAGCTCTTACATCAAAAAAATAAGTTCTTCTTCCTGCTCTTAAAACTTTAGAAAAAATTTCGTCCTTTTCTAGTAGGTCATTTTCTCTCATATTCGTTCTGTCAATTAGTAGTTTTTTGTTTTACGAAAATGCTAAAAAAAACTATACGATGCAAGAATTATTCTACTTCTTTTTCAGAAAGTTGTTTGTAATATAATTCTTTATAATAACCTTCTTGTCTTACTAATTGATTATGAGAACCTTGTTGAATTATTTTACCCTCTTCTAGAATAATAATTTTATCGGCATTTTTAGCTGACGAAACTCTGTGGCTGACAATGATAGTGGTTTTGTCTTTGGATATTTCTAGTAAATTATTCAATATCTTTTCCTCCGTTTCAGTATCAACTGCCGATAAACAGTCATCAAAAAGAAGTATTTCTGGATTTTTAATTAGAGCACGAGCTATTGATACCCGTTGTTTTTGTCCGCCAGAGAGTGTTATACCGCGTTCGCCCAAAATAGTTTCATATTGCTGATTAAATTGAATAATATTATCGTGAACGACTGCTCTTTTTGCAGCATTTATGACTTCTTCATCAGAGGCATTATCTTTACCAAATTTGATGTTGTTTTTTATAGAATCTGAAAATAAAAATGCGTCTTGCGGAACAATTCCGATGCTGTTTCTTAGATCATATAGATTAACTTGATCAAGTTTTTGCCCATCCATTAATAATGTCCCTTCTTTAACCTCATACATTCTGGTTATCAAAGATAAAATGCTAGATTTTCCGGAGCCGGTTTTTCCTAAAATGGCTAATGTTTCTCCTTTTTTTATTTCAAAAGAAATATTTTTTAAAGCCATGATGTTAGTGTCATCATAAGTAAAGCTCACATTTTTAAATTCAATATCACCTCTAATTATTGATTTCTTAGAAGAGTTATTTTTGATTTCGGGCTCTATTTTTAAAAATTCATTTATTCTTTTTTGTGATGCTTCGGCCTCCTGAACTAATGAAGAAACCCAACCAATTGAAGCTACTGGCCAAGTCAACATATTTACATAAAGAATAAATTCGGCGATAGTTCCAATGTTTTTTATAGAACCGTTTATGTACATCATTCCACCAAAATAAATCACAATCAAGTTGCTAATGCCAATTAAAGTAGCCATTAATGGTCCGAAAAGTGATTGAACTCTTGCCAAACTCATGCTTTTTTCTTTACTTTCAGTGGCTAAATTGAAAATTAAATTCTGATTCTGCTTTTCTAACGTATAAGCTTTTATTACTCGAATTCCTGAAAACACTTCTTGGGTATAACTTGAAACTTTTGATAAATACTGCTGAAAAATCGTACTTCGTTTATTGATTTCAACACTTAATTTAAAAATAATGTACGATAAAAATGGTAAAGGTAATAGAGTGTAAAGAGTTAGTTTATGTGATACATTATACATATAAATTATTACTACTGTAAACCGAATAATAGTGTTTATGGTGTACATTACGGCTGGTCCGACATACATTCTAACTTTTGCTACATCTTCACTAATGCGATTCATTAAATCTCCAGTACGGTTTTTTTTGTAAAAATTCTGATCCAAAACTTCATAATGTTTGAAAACTTCGTTTTTTAAATCAAATTCTACATGTCGAGACATAACAATTAATGTTTGACGCATTAAAAAAGTAAGTAAACCTGCAATTATGGTACTCCCAACAATATAAAGTGCATAAATTATCAGTTGATGTTTTGCCGAAATAGCATCGGTTTTATGTTTTTCATAACTGTCAATTATATTAATTGATTTTCCAATCAACTTTGGAGTGAAAAGTGAAAAGATTTGAGCAACAATAGTTATGAAAATACCCAATAAAAATCGGTATTTATATTTGATAAAATATTTATTTAAATAATGTAGTTCTTTCATTGTATTTCTTTAATTCTATGAAAAATATCTTCTTAAATTGTTAATTTATATGAAATAATGAATTTTGATAATAACTTAATGAAATTAATTTTATTAACAAAATGCTAATTAAATACATAATAATTGAATTATTTTGAATAATAAGTTAAATTTGCACTGACTTATTGATAAAGTCGCAAATTAAATAATATTATTATGACTTCAGAAATCACAACTCCTAAAGAACTTCAAAAGATGGATCCTGTGTTTGGTCAACTATCATTTGATAATCATGAGCAAATTGTTTTTTGCAATGACAAAGATACTGGATTAAAAGCAATTATAGGTATTCACAATTCAGTTTTAGGACCAGCTTTAGGAGGAACTAGAATGTGGAATTATGCTAACGAATGGGAGGCTCTTAATGATGTTTTGCGACTTTCTCGCGGAATGACTTATAAATCTGCTATTACGGGTTTAGATCTTGGTGGAGGAAAAGCAGTTATTATAGGGGATTCTAAAACTCAAAAAACACCAGAAATGATGCGTAAATTTGGCGAATTTGTTCATTCACTTTCAGGAAGATACATTACTGCTGAAGATGTGGGAATGGTAACTGCCGATATGGATACGGTTCGTGATGTGACGCCTTATGTCACCGGAATTTCTGAATCTCGAGGAGGTTCTGGAAATCCATCTCCTGTAACTGCTTACGGTGTTTATTTAGGAATGAAAGCGGCCGCAAAACATCAATTTGGTTCGGATAAATTAGAAGGAAAAAAAATTCTAGTGCAAGGAATTGGTCATGTAGGTGAAACTTTAGTTGATTATTTAACTAAAGAAGGAGCATTAGTTCAAATTACAGATATAAATGAAGATAAATTAGTTGAAGTTGAAAAAAAATACGGTGCTTCAATTTATTCGGGTTCCGATTTATATACTGCTGATGTTGATATTTATTCACCTTGTGCACTAGGAGCTACAATAAATGATGATACTGTTTATAAAATAAATGCAAAGGTAATTGCGGGAGCTGCTAATAATCAGTTGGCTTATGAAAATATCCACGGACCAATTCTTCAAGAAAGAGGAATAGTTTATGCGCCCGATTTCTTGATTAATGCCGGTGGAATTATCAATGTTTATGCAGAAATTAAACATTATGACAAAGCTGAAGCTATGCGTAAAACTGAAAATATTTACAACACCACTTTAGAAATTTTTGATTATGCAAAAGTCAATAACTTAACTCCACAAAAAGCGGCTATGGCTATTGCAGAAGAAAGAATAGCACAAAGAAAAAAAGAAAACCAAAAATAGATTAGTGTTTGACTAAAATAGTTTTATTTTTGCAAAGCGAAAGATCAATTTCTTTCGCTTTGTTAATTTTATCCAAATCAAAAAAGTTCTTATCCGTGATAAACAGAAGACATATTAGAATAAAAGTCATGCAATCCATTTATGCAATGCGTCTAAGTGGATCTGACAACCTTGAAAAACAAGAAAAATTTTTACAATTTAGTTTAGAAAGTATCGTAGATTTATATCTAATTTTGTTAACTACTTTAGTTGAAATCCGAAAAAAGGAAATAGAATATACAGATATTGCCCAAAAAAAACACCTTGCTACAACGGAAGAACGAAATCCAAACTTACGATTTATTAATAATCCTATTTTAGTTGCATTAAGCGAAAATAAGTCTTTGCGAATTGCTCTTGAAAATAATAAGATAACCAACTGGCAATCTAACGATGATACTATTTTGTTGCTTTTACAAGACATAAAACAAAGTGAATTGTATCAAAACTATATGGCCAAAAAAGCACTTACTTTTGAAGAAGAGCGTTTTTTTGTGGTTGATATGTTTTCCGAATTGATTGCCCCAAATGAAAGATTATTTTCCTATTTAGAAGATTTTAAATTGACTTGGGTAGATGATATTCCAGTTGTGAATACGCAAATATTGAAGCAATTAAGAAAAATGACTTCAGATGCTGATTCCATTAAAGTTCCAGCCACTTACAAGGATGAAGAAGATAAAGAATTTTCAACAATTCTATTTAGAAAAACAGTTTTGAATGATGCCGAACTGACCAAAGAGTTTGTAAATAAAACTCCTAATTGGGATTTAGATAGAATAGCTGAGTTAGATACCACTATTTTAAAAATGGCAATTTGTGAGTTTTTGAAGTTTCCATCCATTCCTTTTAAAGTTACAATTAACGAATATTTGGAACTAGCAAAAGAATATTCAACTCCAAAAAGTAGTATTTTTATCAATGGAATTTTAGATAATTTAGTTAAAGATTTACAAGCAAATAACAAAATTAACAAAGTCGGAAGGGGCTTAATATAAAATAAATAACAATTAATAAATAAGATTATGGGACAATTTGGTTCAATGGGTTATATCCTATTAATGTTTGTAGTAATGTATTTTTTCATGATTATGCCCCAACAAAAAAGAGCAAAAAAAGAAAAAGAATTTGAAAAAAGCTTAAAAGTTGGAGACAAAATCATAACAAAAAGTGGTCTACACGGAAAAATTGCAGAACTTGCTGAAACAACTGTGGTTGTTGAAACGATGTCAGGAAAATTAAAAATGGAGCGTTCGGCAATTTCATTAGAAATGAGTGCTACAATTAACAAGAAAGTTTAATTTTTTTTAAATAAATCCCAAATTCCGAGTAAAACAGATTTTGGAATTTTATAAAATTAAATAGTTCTATTTTTTTGAAAAATCTGTAGTTGCAGTTAATTCGGCAATTTTAACAATAACATCAACTGCTTTTTGCATACTTTCTACGGGTACGTATTCATATTTTCCATGAAAATTATGACCACCTGCAAAGATATTTGGACAGGGTAATCCCATATAGGATAATCTTGAACCATCAGTTCCGCCCCGGATGGGTTTGATTAAAGGTGTAATTCCTAATTGTTTCATTGCTTCTTCTGCCAAATCTACAATATACATCATCGGTTCGACTTTTTCTTTCATGTTATAGTATTGGTCTTTGACTTCGGCAATACAAATTGCTTCACCAAATTGCTTATAAAATTTAGCATTGATTTTAGCTGTAATTTCCTGAATTTTCTCTTTGCGTTTTTGGAATAAATCAGCATTATGGTCGCGAATTATTAATTCCAATTTGGTTTCTTCAATGCTACCTGATAATCCGGTAATGTGATAAAACCCTTCATAATCTATAGTTTCTTGTGGAATTTCATTCTTAGGTAATTCGTTGATAAATTCATTTGCAATTAGCATTGAATTTATCATTTTTCCTTTAGCATAACCCGGATGTACGCTTTTTCCTTTAAAGATAATCTTCGCACCTGCTGCATTGAAGTTTTCATATTCCAATTCCCCTATTTGACTTCCGTCCATAGTATATGCCCATTGTGCTCCAAATTTTTCTACTTCAAAAATATCAGCACCACGACCAATTTCTTCGTCTGGAGTAAATCCTACACGAATTTTACCGTGTTTAATTTCAGGATGTTGTACCAAATATTCCATCGCAGATACAATTTCGGTAAGTCCAGCTTTATCATCTGCACCCAAAAGGGTTAAACCATTGGTTGTAATTAAAGTTTGACCTTTATACAACAATAAATCTTTAAAATAACTTGGAGAGAGTACGATTTTTTGTTCCGCATTCAATAGAATATCACCTCCATCATAATTTTTGATAATTTGAGGTTTTACATCTTTTCCTATAAAATCTGGTGAAGTGTCATAGTGAGAAACAAATCCGATAGTTGGGACTTCGTGGTCAACATTACTCGGTAGTGTTCCCATAACATAACCATTTTCATCAATAGTAACTTCGGTTAATCCGATTGTATGAAGTTCTTTAACTAATAAATTGGCAAGAACTAATTGTTTTTCGGTACTTGGTGTTGTTGTAGAATTTGCATCCGATTCAGTATCAATAGTAACGTAGCTTAAAAAGCGATCAATAATATGTTGCATGAAGTTAGTTTGTATAGTTATTAGGCAAATATACAAATTTGATGGCTTTAGAATTAGTATGGAATAAAAAATCCCCAACAGAATGAACAGTTGAGGATTAGATTCTTAGTTATTACAACTACAAAATCGTTTATTCATGAACTAAAACCCATTCGCCGCTAGAAAGCATGCTTTCGGCTTTTTTGTATTTCATACTTTCTGTTTTGCCACTCATCATGTGTTTGATAGTCACTGTATCGTTTCTATTAATTTTTGGCGCATTACGAACGATTGTTTCTGTTACTTGGCGTTGTTGGGTTTGTCCTGCTTCCCGGTTTTGTTCTGCCAAAGCATCACTATTTGGAATTTCGTCTTTAGATTCTATGTAATTTTCTTTGTTGCGAACATTTTGTTTTGCTTCTTGAATGGTATTGTTTTGCTGCGGTAAATCGCCTTTAAATAAGAAAGAGATGACTTCTTTATTTACTCCATTCAACATATTTCTAAACAAATTGAAAGCTTCTAATTTATAGATAAGCAAAGGATCTTTTTGTTCGTGAACTGCTAATTGAACCGAAGTTTTCAATTCGTCCATTTTTCTTAAATGCTTTTTCCAAGCTTCATCAACAATCGCTAATGTGATATTTTTCTCAAAATCGGCTACTAATTGCGCTCCTTGAGAATCAAACGCTTTTTTCAAATCGGTAACCACATTTAAAGATTTAATTCCGTCAGTAAATGGAACTACAATTCTTTCGTATTGATTGTTTGGATTTTTATATACATCAGCAATTATGGGCAATGCTTCACGAGCACTTCTTTCTGTTTTTTCGGTATAAAACTGCATCGCTGCTTGATATACTTTTCTTGTCAATTCCATTTCGTTCATCTTATCAAATTCACTTGATAATACGGGTGATGTGATAGAAAAATAACGAATCAATTCAAATTCAAAGTTTTTAAAATCGTTTTTTGATTTGTTCTCGTCCACAATAACTTCGCATGTGTCGTACATCATATTGGCAATATCTAGTTTCAAACGTTCTCCATGTAAAGCATGACGACGACGTTTATAAACTACTTCTCTTTGAGCATTCATAACATCATCATATTCTAACAAACGTTTACGAGTACCAAAGTTATTTTCTTCCACTTTTTTCTGAGCTCTTTCGATAGATTTAGTCATCATCGAATGTTGAATCACCTCACCTTCTTTCAATCCCATTCTGTCCATTACTTTGGCCACTCTTTCTGAACCAAAAAGACGCATTAAATTATCTTCTAACGAAACATAAAATTGTGAACTTCCCGGGTCTCCTTGACGGCCTGCACGACCACGTAACTGCCGGTCAACACGACGAGAATCGTGACGTTCTGTACCAATAATTGCTAAACCACCTGCCGCTTTAACTTCGGGTGTTAATTTAATATCGGTTCCACGACCTGCCATATTGGTTGCAATTGTTACGACTCCAGATTTCCCTGCTTCAGCAACAATATCAGCTTCTTTTTTGTGCATTTTCGCATTCAATACATTGTGTTCTACACCACGCATTTTCAACATTCTACTCAATAATTCGGATATTTCTACAGATGTTGTTCCTATCAAAACTGGCCTTCCTGATGCCGAAAGTTGCGTAACATCTTCAATAACTGCGTTGAATTTTTCACGTACCGAACGGTAAATTAAATCTTCTTTATCATTACGCGACATTCCTCTATTGGTTGGAATTTCAACAACGTCTAATTTGTATATTTCCCATAACTCCCCTGCTTCTGTAACTGCAGTTCCCGTCATACCAGCCAATTTGCTGTACATACGGAAGTAGTTTTGTAAAGTTATGGTTGCAAAGGTTTGCGTAGCCGCTTCAATGGTAACCTGCTCTTTAGCTTCAATGGCTTGGTGTAATCCGTCTGAATAACGACGACCATCCATGATACGTCCTGTTTGCTCATCTACAATCATGATTTTATTTTCCATGATTACATATTCTACGTCTTTCTCAAAAAGAGTATACGCTTTTAACAATTGAGTAAGTGTATGAATTCGTTCCGATTTGATTCCAAAATCTTGAAACAAATGTTCTTTAGCTTCGGCTTCTTTGTCTTTTTCTAATTTTTGTTTTTCAATATTAGCAATCTCTGTTCCGATATCTGGGAGTACAAAGAAGGTTTCATCAGTATCTTGAGATAGAAATTTGATTCCATTATCCGTCAATTCTACTTGATTGTTTTTCTCTTCTATAACAAAATATAATGCTTCATCGACCAATGGCATTTTGCGATTGTTGTCGGTCATGTATTCATTTTCTGTTTTTTGCAAAAGTGCTTTTACGCCTTCTTCACTCAAGAATTTAATCAAAGCTTTGTTTTTAGGCAACGCACGATATGCTCTTAATAATTGAAAACCACCGTCTTTTGCATTTCCTTCCTTTATCAATTTTCGCGCTTCCGCTAAAAATCCATTTGCCAACTGGCGTTGTAAATTATAGAGGTTTTCAACTTTAGGTTTCAATTCATTAAACTCATGACGATCACCATCAGGTACAGGACCTGAAATAATTAAGGGTGTTCTTGCATCATCAATTAAAACAGAATCGACCTCGTCAACAATGGCATAATTGTGTTTGCGTTGCACCAAATCCTCTGGCGAATGCGCCATATTATCTCTTAGGTAATCAAAGCCAAACTCATTATTAGTTCCATAAGTAATATCTGCCTCATACGCTTTTCTGCGTTCAGGAGTGTTTGGCGAATGATTGTCAATACAATCAACGATTAATCCGTGGAATTCAAATAGCGGTGCTTTCCAAGTGCTGTCTCGTCGAGCCAAATAATCATTTACGGTAACTAAGTGAACACCGTTTCCAGTCAAAGCGTTTAAATAGAGTGGAAGGGTAGCCACAAGTGTTTTTCCTTCACCAGTTTGCATTTCAGCAATTTTACCTTCGTGAAGTACGATTCCACCAATCAATTGAACATCATAGTGTATCATGTCCCATGTAATTTCTTTTCCTGCAGCATTCCATTGGTTTGCCCAATTCGCTTGATCTCCAACTAAAGTGATGTATGGTTTTGTTACAGAAAGTGCTCTATCTTTTTCAGTAGCAGTAACCGTAATAGTAGTATTTTCTTTAAAACGTCGGGCAGTTTCTTTTACAACGGCAAAAGCTTCAGGAAGAATTTCCATTAATACTTTTTCAGAAATTTCGTAAGCTTCTTTTTCTAAGGCATCAATTGCATTGTAAATATCTTCTCTTAAATCAATATCCGATGTGTTTTCGGCTTCTGCTATTTTTGCGGCAATATCCGCATCTTGTTTGCTCCGAGCTTGTTTGATTTTGTCTTTGAATTCGGCAGTTTTGGCTCTCAATTCATCATTCGACAAAGCCATCAAAGCGGGCTCTAATGTTTTAACTTTCGCTATATAGGGTTGTGTAGCTTTTACATCTTTTTGAGATTTATCACCTACGAATGCTTTAAGTATGCTATTTATGAAACTCATTTTTCAATTATGAATTAAAAAATTACGAATTAAAACCTCACTTTAAGATTTTAATAATTGTAATTATTGTTTATATTATAACGTGTGTAAATTTAAACAAAAAAAAAGCCCCAAAGGAGACTTTTTTCTGTTGTGTTAGTTTATTTTTCTAATACTCATCCTCATTCCAAAGATAATCTTCGTCAGTTGGATAATCGGGCCAAATTTCTTCCATTGATTCATATATTTCACCTTCGTCTTCAATAGACTGAAGATTTTCAACTACTTCTAAAGGAGCTCCAGCTCTAATAGCGTAGTCAATAAGTTCATCTTTGGTTGCAGGCCACGGTGCATCACTTAAATAAGATGCTAATTCTAATGTCCAATACATCTGCTTTCGATTTTATAATTTATGCAAAAATAAATTTTTAACTGAAATAGTCAAGTAAAAATTGATTTATTTTTAATTAAAGTTAAGAACGTGTTGATTTTTTATTTAAAAACCATGATTTTTAATTTTTAAATCCAAAATAGTTAGTCAACAATCTAAAATCATTACTTTCTAGGAATCCACTGAACTTCATCACCTTTTAAATCATGAGACAACTTTCGTGCCAAGACAAAAAGGTAGTCAGAAAGTCGGTTTAGGTATTTAATTACAAGTTCGTCTGTTGGTTCTATGTCATTCAAATGAACGGATAAACGTTCTGCACGACGACAAACGCAACGTGCAATATGACAATATGACACGGTAGTATGTCCTCCAGGAAGAATAAAATGTGTCATTGGCGGAAGTGATTCTTCCATTGTATCAATTTCCTTTTCAAGAAATTCAATATCAGATTCTAATATCCCTAGATTTTGAAGCCGTTTTTCGCCACTTTTCATTATTTCTTTTTCGGGTGGTGTTGCTAGAATAGCTCCAACGGTAAAAAGTCGGTCTTGAACTTCGATTAAAACTTGCTTGTATATGAAATTTATTTCTTGATCGCGAATTAATCCGATATGGGAATTTAACTCATCCACGGTGCCATAGCTTTCTATTCGAATATGATGTTTGGAAACTCTTGTGCCTCCAAAAAGTGCCGTAGTTCCGGTATCTCCAGTTTTTGTATATACTTTCATTTTTAAGTTTAAAATTTTAGAGTTTAAAAGTTTATTTTAAACAGAAATTTCTTTTCAAAGATAACAAAAATAAAAATGGAATACCAACTAGCCCCGATGGGAAAGGTATCATATTTAATGGACAGCGGGAAATGGGTTTACTGATAAATCCAGAGCGGTTCGCTTCAAACTTCGACTACACTCCTTGTTACAATTACAAATGTCCTTTGTTTAAGTTATCACTTTCAATTAAACCATCGCGCAAACGGATGATTCTGTGGGCATATTTAGCGATTTCTTCTTCGTGAGTTACCAAAATTACAGTATTTCCGGCTGCATGAATGTCGCCAAAAAGTTTCATGATTTCTATAGAAGTTTTACTGTCTAAATTTCCTGTAGGTTCATCGGCAAGAATGATGGACGGTCGATTTACCAGTGCTCTTGCAACAGCTACTCTTTGACGTTGACCTCCAGAAAGTTGGTTGGGTTGATGATCCATTCTATCGTCTAATCCCACTTGAGTCAAAACCTCGGTAGCTCTAGAATTTCGGTTTGCTTTTGAATATCCCGCATAAATCATGGGTAAGGCAACATTGTCTAAAGCAGTTGTTCTTGGAAGTAAGTTGAAGGTTTGAAAAACGAATCCAATTTCTTTATTTCTAATTTCGGCCAAATCATCGTCGTGCATTTGCGAAACGTCTTTTCCGTTAAGGATGTAACTTCCGGATGTTGGCGTATCTAAACATCCTAAAAGATTCATCAAAGTCGATTTTCCAGAACCCGATGGTCCCATTAATGCTACATATTCTCCTTTGTTGATTTGTAAATTAATACCTTTTAACACGTTAATAATTTCGCTACCTAGAACAAAATCTCGTTTGATATTTGTAATATTTATAAGTGGACTTGACATAATTTTAAGCTTTACTATATGATTAGTAGATTAATTATTGATAAAGTTACAAAGTTAAGTGACACGATTTGAAATTTTAGTTTATTGATAAAGTCAATATTAATCTATTGCATTCAAAAGTTTCAAGCCAAAAATAATAGCAGCTCCCTGATAACCATTTTGATACGAGCGAATATAATCTATTCTAAACAGTCTAAATTTTCCTATACCTAAATTATCTAATCCAACCGTAAATTCTTGATAGGGAATTCTATTTGGAATTGCCAAGTTATGAAATCCTATAACCAATTGCGATTTTAGCATATTCAAAAGCGGAATTTTATTCATTATATATCCTTTATCGTTGTGTTCTAAATGAAATTCAAAATAACTGTTATTTGTACTAGTCGAATAATAAGGTAAATTGTTGAATAAATTGGAGTAACCATCACCGCCCGTTATGTGCGTTTGGTTTCCGTTAAAATGTTTGTAATCTACAAAGGAAATATTTTCTGCATTAAGGAATTTTCCAGTTTTCAAATTGATTGTCATTTCGCCTTTGTTTCCAATAGTGAAATCTTGAGTAACTCTTGCCGAAAGTAAATCGTATTCATAATTTTTATCGGTTGCCGAGAATGCTTTTTCATACCCGAAATAGAGTGTTGGATAAGTGTCGTTTCCAATATTGAACTTTCCATCTGGTCTTGTCCAATAATGTTGTCCAAATTTGATTTTAGCTAAGAAATTTGCTTTTACTAAATTGTGTTTTTTAAAAGCTGGAGTAATATAATCATCTGGCAATCTTGGGTTGTTGGATGTATAAATGGAATCTGTTTTAGTAATACTTTGATCGGTGGTGTTCCACAATGGTTTTCTTTCGGAATATTCTAAATTCAAATTCAGATTCAATCCATTTACAACCTCACGACCAAAATTGGCAGCAATAAAGTTTTTTTCATATAATTTCATGAAATTATTTTTGAAGAGCAAACTACTAAATGTGTTCACCAATGTTGAAATTGGATTGCTTCCGTTAAATTGAGCAATACTACTCCCGCCGTTTACAGCAATTAATGCATTGTTAATGTTGTTGAATTTGTGTACTAAATTTCCGGTAGCACGTAGTTTTTTTTCTGAAAATCCAAAGTCAAATTGAGAACTAATTTGAGTAAACGTTCTTTTTTCAATATTTCGTTTAGTATAGGATAAGCCTGTTTGAGTTTTCCAACCTTGAACAGTGTTGAATGAGGTTAAAACCAACGGGCCATCATAATTAACAGCCCATTTTTTGAAGGAGTTCTTATAGGAATACCCCATTAAAATATCGGAAATTTCAAATTTGTTGTGTTTTCTGTCAATGGAATCTAAATATTTTTGTGATTTTTTCTTTGTTTGTAGTGCTTCCTTTTTCAAATAATCATCGCTTTCCTCCATTGTTAATGGAACAGGACGGATGGTTTTCCAAAAAGAATCTTCTTTTTTATTAGCGCTTTCTTCAAATTTCAACACTTCATTGGTAAATGTTTTTTTCTCAAATTTCTCAGGAAACACAAAATTAGAATAGACATACGTAAATTTACCATTGATGTTTATGCCAAAAATTCCAGCTTCAAAATCGATAGTTTGCGTATTTTTTGTCCAAATTGTTGTCCTATTATTATAACTAAAACTTTGTTTTAAAGTCAAGTTGTTCACTGCAGGGTTTTGCATCTGACTGCCTTTTATAGATAAGTCAACGGCATAGATTTCCCAAGAATCATCAACAATATAAATATAACCGTCCATTGCGGGTTCGGTAGTTCGTTTGGGAGTAACTTTTATTTTGTTGATTATTTTGTTGTTTTCATCTGCAAAAGAGCCGTCAAATTTATATTTGTAATAATTAAATGCGCCATCCCCAATTGGTGAAATTACTTTTACTCCAAATTCAAGATAATTTTCATAGAAGTCATAATTGACATCAGCTGCATTGTTAAAACTAAATCCGTTGTCATTGCCACTTACTTTTGAAGCTACAATAACTTCTTTCATTTTATCGGGTTTTTGAAAGGATAGTTTAGAGACGGTTTCCGATAAATAGAGAATGCCACTTCGAGTTGAATCAATTACTTCATCAAAGAAATCAATTTTTTTTCCCATTATTGTTTTGGGAAGATTCTTAACTCTAAAAATTCCACGGGAATAAAAATCGGCATTAAACTTTGCCGTTTTGATTGCGTTCTCTTTCCGGTTTGCCATAGCATTTTTTATGATTTCAATGGCTGGATTCACTTTTTTGTCGATAATAACTTCTTCTAAATGAATTTCTTCTTCCACAAGAGTTATGTCAACATTTTGAGCTATTTTGGAAACTTCCACTACTTTTTTTTCTGTTTTGTATCCTAAATACTGAAAGAGAATAACATAAGTTCCCTCGGTTTTCAGGTTTAGTTCATATTTTCCTTGCTCGTTGGAAGTGGTACTTATATAAGTGTCTTTTATATATATATTAGCAAAAGCAATCGGTTTGCCTTTAATGTCTGTAATGGTACCTTTAATTTGAGAAAAAGTTGTGATTGAAAACAGTAATAATAGGAGTAAAGTAATTTTTTTCATTTGAATGGGTTTTATGGAGTTGTTACACAGAGTTACACAGAGGTTTTCACAGAGAATAAAGATTAAATTCTGAAACGTTTAATTCCATCTTTAAGAAGTTTGGTGTTAAAATTTATTAATAATCCAGTTGCATATCCACCCAATTTCATGTAGGTTAAAATTTGTGCGGTATGAACATCTGTAAATTTCTCAACAGTTTTAAGTTCAATAACTAATCTGTTTTCTATTAAAAGGTCTATTCTATATCCATGATCAATTTGTATCTCCTTGTATATAATTGGTAATTTTATCTCTCTTTCTACATACAATCCGTATGTTTTTAATTCATAAATCAAACATTCTTGATATGCCGACTCTAATAAACCAGGACCTAAGTTCCTATGCACTTCTATAGCGCAACCTATTACTATTTCCGTTAATTCGTTTAGTTCCATTTTTCAAAAAGCTTTAATAAGTGTGAAACCTTTGTGAATATTTTTTTTTAAATGAGAATCTCTGTGAAACCTCTGTGAACCTCCATGTAAATAGGTATCACAAAAACGATTGTAATGCCAATTCATAACTTTTCAATCCAAATCCGATAACTACTCCTTTTGCATTGGGAGAAATAAAAGAGTGGTGTCTAAAATCTTCTCTTGAAAACGTATTTGAAATATGAACTTCAACAACAGGGGATGTTATCGCCTTGATAGCATCGCCAATTCCTATAGATGTATGCGTGTAGGCAGC
>Ga0114958_10000466_pt1 | contig 34479 bp, 32 predicted proteins | sample C_130208_EF_Meta_FD_89577 | JGI IMG/M metagenome (GOLD analysis project Ga0114958, IMG submission 89577) | Freshwater microbial communities from Lake Croche, Canada to study carbon cycling - C_130208_EF_MetaG | ecosystem: Environmental > Aquatic > Freshwater > Lake | place: Lake Croche, Canada... | reverse complement strand
TGAACATGATGTTTGTGTAAAAGATAAAGAAGCATTTATATTGTCAGATTTTTCTATCATAGAGGCCGCCGAAAAATTAAATCCCAATTTGAATACTTCTTATTATTAATAAGCAGCAATCATTATTATTTACAACACTTAAAGTTGGTAATGGAAAAGAAAAAAATTGTTGTAGTGGGAGGCGGTGCAGCAGGTTTTTTCTGTGCCATTCAAATAGCCGAATTGCATCCCGATTGGGACCTTAGTATTCTTGAAAAATCAAATAAAATATTATCCAAAGTAAAAGTAAGTGGTGGTGGTCGTTGTAACGTAACCCATGCATGCCCAGATATAGAAATACTTTTGAAAAAATATCCTCGCGGTGCCCGCTTTTTAAAAAAAGCATTTTATCAGTTTGCTACTAAAAACACCATTCAGTGGTTTGCTAACAACGGGGTAAACTTACATACCGAAAAAGATGGTAGGATGTTTCCTGTTAGCAATAATTCAGAAACTATTGTAGATTGCTTCTTGCAAAAAGTACATGAATATAAAATTAAAGTGTTAACCCAGCATGAGGTTATTGATATTAAAAGTAACAAATCCAATACGCAACCATTTACGATACAAGTACAAGGCAAGCCGAATATAGAAGTGGATGCAGTATGTTTGGCAACTGGTGGTATGTTAAAGTCAGATAAATTAAAATGGCTTACTAATTTTGGGCATACCATTGTGGAACCAGTGCCATCCTTATTTACATTTAATATTGTCGATAAAAACATTACATCCTTAATGGGAGTTGCAGTTGAAAATGCAATCATACAATGGCAAGGAAATAAAATAACTGAAAAGGGCCCCTTACTTATTACCCATTGGGGCATTAGTGGACCAGCAGCCATTAAATTATCTGCTTGGTGTGCACGTGAATTAGCGAATGATCATTATGAAGGAGCCATCTTAATCAATTGGATACCTGAATACAATGAGACGACTTTAAAAATGGAATGGATTAATTTAAGAATGGATTTGGGCCGGCGAGAAATGGGGTCTAAAAATCCATTTAATTTACCGCAACGCTTATGGCATTATTTTTTACAAGAAGCAGGTATTGTTTTCACAACCAAATGGGCCGACCTAAAAAGTATGCAGCAGCAAATATTGATACAATCTTTAACAAAAACCATCTTATCTGTAAAGGGGAAAACCACTTTTAAAGAAGAATTTGTGACCTGTGGTGGGGTAGAGTTGTCTCAAATAGACGCCAACACCATGGAAAGTAAATTGGTAGCTGGTCTACATTTTGCGGGTGAAATGATGGACGTGGATGGCATAACCGGAGGCTTTAATTTTCAACATGCATGGACCTCTGCTTGGATAGCTGCACAGCATATTGGGCTTACCTAACGAATAGGCATCAATCCTATTGTAAGTCAATATATTAGGAAAGAAAACCGGGGTTAATTTTTAGCTTTTTTGGGCACCTTTTGAGACATTTTTCAGACTTTTTTCCATACCTTCGCCGTCCGGTTCAAAAACGCCGGATTTTATATGAAACTATTTTCAAAAAACCTAAACGCAGACGCACAGGAATTCGATGGCGCTACAGCTGTTGAAGCAACTGCGATACCAAAAGCACCTGAACCGATTATTGAAACTGCGCACGATGATTTTGATTGGAGCGTTGACAAACGTAATGTAAGTCATTATGCAGAAGCAGAAAGAGTAAAGTATGACAAAGTGTATGATAGCACTTTCGTACAAATTTCTGATGGTGAAATTATGAATGGCCTAGTAGTTGCTTTAACTAAAACTGATGTAGTAGTAAACATTGGTTTTAAAAGTGATGGGCTTGTTTCATTAAATGAATTCCGTGACACCAATGGTGTTAAAACTGGGGATACAGTAGAAGTGATGGTGGTTGAAAAAGAAGACCGCGATGGTAATCTTCATTTAAGCCGCAAGAGTGCTCGTATTTTCCGTGCTTGGGAAAGAATTATGGAAGTACATAAAACTGGTGAAGTAGTTACTGGTTTAGTTACAAGCAAAACAAAAGGTGGTTTAATCGTTGATGTATTTGGTATGGAAACTTTCTTGCCAGGTTCTCAAATTGATGTGAAACCAGTTACTGATTATGATCAATTCGTAGGAAAAACAATGGAGTTCAAAGTTGTTAAGATTAACGAAACAATTAAGAATGCTGTTGTATCACATAAAGCATTAATAGAAAGTGATATCGAAGCACAACGTGCCGAAATTATGAGTAAATTAGAGAAAGGCCAAGTATTAGAAGGGGTGGTTAAAAACATTACCGACTTTGGTGCATTCATGGACTTAGGTGGATTAGATGGTTTATTATATATCACGGATATCTCTTGGGGTAGAATTTCGCATCCAAGTGAAGTGGTTAAATTAGATCAAAAAATTCAAGTGGTGGTATTAGACTTTGATGATGACAAAAAACGTATCAGCTTAGGTTTAAAACAATTAACTCCACACCCTTGGGATGTATTACCAGAAGTATTATTAGAAGGTAGTGTAGTAAAAGGTAAAGTAGTAAACATCGAAGATTATGGTGCATTCTTAGAAATCCAACCAGGTGTAGAAGGATTGGTACACGTATCTGAAATTACTTGGGCAAATACGCCAATCAACGCAAAAGAATTCTTTAAATTAGGAGATGAGCATGAAGCAAAAGTAGTCACTCTAGATAAAGATGCGCGTAAGATGAGTTTGAGCATTAAACAAATGTCTCAAGATCCTTGGAGTTCTATTGATAATAAATTCCCTGAAAATAGCAAACACAAAGGGCTTGTAAAAAATATCACTCCTTATGGCGTGTTTATTGAATTAGAATCAGGCATTGGTGGAATGATTCACATCAGCGATTTAAGTTGGTTGAAGCGTTTCAATCACCCTTCTGAATATGTTAAAGTAGGAGAATCTATCGATATCAAAATTTTGAATATTGATAAAGAGAATAGAAAATTACAATTAGGCCATAAGCAATTAGAAGAAGATCCTTGGAATGCATTAGAAGAAACTTTTGCTATCGGATCTATTCATGATGGAACTATTGTTCGTAAAGACGACAAAGGAGCTATTGTACAATTGCCACATGGTCTAGAAGGATTTGCACCTAATCGTCACTTAGCAAAAGAAGATGGAAAACAAGTTCAAGCAGAAGAAACTGCGAAATTCATGGTGATTGAATTTGATCGCAATGAAAAACGTATTGTAGTAAGTCATGCTAGAATTTGGGAGCAAGCCATCACTGAAGAAAAAGAAGTAGCTAAAAAAGAAGCAAAGGTAGAAACAGAAAAAACTAAAAAAGCAGTTAAAACTATCCAAGCGAAAGTAGAGAAATCTACCTTGGGAGATTTGGGTGCTTTAGCTGAAATTAAGGCTAAAATGGATGAAAATAACGCAGGGTAATATCGTTATTAGTTCCTAATACATTGAATTTGGTCTCTTTACGCAGGTAAAGAGACCACTTTTTTAATAAAAGCTCCCTTATTTTAATAGGATAAGTTCAAAAAACGCCAGGAAGGAGATTTTTTGCTTATTCTTAACGGAGTAGGTTTCATTGGGAACCTTTTTAGTTCTAAATTGCTGAATATTAGTTAATTTTGCATCCCTGTATGAATAGAATAATTATTGCTTTTTGTGTTGTTTTTGCATTGTCATCATGTTCTTCAAAATTTCAAAAAATTTTAAAGAACAAGGATACCGACTTTAAAGTTAAGATGGCTGAGCAGTATTTTAAAGAAAAGAAATACAGCAATGCGCAACAACTCTTTGAATCGGTGATGCCTTTTATTAAGGGAACACCTAGATACGAGGAACTGTATTTAAAATTTGCAAATTCGTATTATGAAGACAAGGATTTCCAAAACGCAGAAAATTTATTCAAAACTTTCGTAGAGTATTTCCCAAATAGTCCTAGAACAGAAGATGTTGAATACATGCGCGCATTTACCTATTACAAACGATCTCCTAAGGCAGAATTAGACCAAACTACTACTAATAAAACCATTCAATTAATGCAAGCATTTATTGATGGACATCCTACCAGTACTAAAGCGAAAGAAGCAGCAGAAGTAATCAATGCCTGCCGTGCTAAATTGGAATTAAAAGATTATAAGACAGCTACTCTTTACTACCAACTTTCATTGTATCGAGCATCAGCCATTTCCTATGGCTTAATTTCCGATGGTTATCCTGATTCAAAAAAATCAGACGAATACAAACTATTGACATTGAAGTCTTATTTTAAATTTGCTGAAAATAGTTTTGTAGATAAACAAAAGGAAAGATTTGAAAAGGTAATAGCTGAGTACAATGACTTTTTGGATAGATACAGCGACAGTCCATTATTGACCGAAGCAAAAAAAATTAAAACACAAACTGATAACTATTTAAATAAATTAAAATGAGTAAACTAAGAAGAAACATGGGCGCCAACACCCCTTCTGTTGTTGAAACAAAAAATTTGAAAGCATTAAAAGATAAGACAGGTAACTTATACGAGTCTATTTCTATTATTTCTAGAAGAGCCAATCAAATTAATATTTCTGTTAGAGAAGAATTACATTCAAAACTAGAGGAATTTGCTAGCCACACAGATAGCCTAGAAGAGATACATGAAAATAAAGAACAAATTGAAATCTCTAAAGCATACGAACGCATGCCCAACCCAGCAATTTTAGCTACTGCTGAATTTATTGAGGACAAAATTTATTATCGTAAAAATGAAGAAACCGACTTGTTTCGTTAATCTTCAAATACAATATATAAAAACGTCCCGAATTGAACTTTACATCGGGACGTTTTGTATTTTAGAGAACCAATAGCAAAGAAGATGGTACAAAAATTTGTTTATATTTTTTTTATAGGCTTATTCCTTTCTACTTCTTTGTCTGCGCAAGAATTGGCAGCAGCTATTTCAATACAATCAAGTAAGGTAGACAATCAGGTGGATCCTAAACTGTTTGTTCAATTGCAAACTCAATTGAAAGATTTTATTAATCAAAGGAAATGGTCAACAGATCTGTTTGGAGCTGAAGAAAAAATTGAATGTAATTTTTTTATCACCATTGAATCTATAGTTTCCCCTGGTGTTTTTGACGCAAAATTAAGTATTGTTTCTAATAGGCCTATTTACCATACTGCCTATACCTCTAACTTATTGAATATGCAAGACGCCAATTTTACTTTTAAATATCAAATGGCACAACCCCTAGAATTTAATGAAACTAGCGTTCAAGGAGTTGATCCTTTACAAGCTAATTTAACGGCTACCATCGCTTATTATATTTATATGATCTTAGGACTTGATTATGATTCTTATTCAGTTAAAGGGGGCATTCCTTATTTTGAAAAAGCACTTAATATTGTAAACAATGCACCAGAATCCTCAGGCATAATTGGATGGAAGTCATATGATGGACAAAGGAATAGATATCTATTTGTAGATAATTTTATGCAATCGGGGTCAGATAAAATACATGAGGTAATATATAGTTATTATAGAAATGGCATGGATATCTTATCTGAAAAGCCAGAAAAAGCGAGCAATACAATACTCAATGCATTAATGAGTTGGGAAGAAATACAGGAGGCAAGTACCAGTTCTATGGCTATTCCTATTTTAATGCAAGGTAAATATGCTGAAATTGTTGGAATATTTAACTCGGCAGATAAGACCATCAAAAAGCAATTATTAACTACCTTGTCTACCATTGATATTGCTAATATTAATAAGTATAAAGAAAAATTAGAATGAAAAATTACATTTTCTTAATTTTATTATTCATGTCAAGCTGCAAGTTTTTGGAGCCGAAAAAAGCTTTACTAGACATGAATAAAATGAAAGTGGTGGTTTGGCAGCTAATGCAAGCCGATGAATATTATACAAGGGTTTCCTTTTTGGACAGTACTTGGAAATTGAATAAGAAAAATGTTCAAATGTATCAGCAAATCTTTAATTTGAACAAAGTGGACAGGCTTGATTTTTATAATACCATCAATTATTTAGAACGTCATCCACTTGAATTTAAACAATTAATGGATTCGGTTAATGAGGTTTCGAAAAGAGAAAAACATCGCCAATATGCACACTAAATACTTATTTAATCAAAAAACAATTTAATTTTACATAACAAAATAATAAAATAAATAAAAATGAGCAATTTAACAGGTAAACCAGCCCCCGCTTTCACGCTATTTGACACAGATAAAAAATCAATTTCTTTGGCCGATTTCAAAGGACAAAATGTAGTGGTATTGTTTTTCCCTTTGGCATTTACAGGGGTATGCACTACCGAATTATGTAGCATTAGAGACAACATAGCTACTTACAATACAGCCAATGCACAAGTATTGGCAATTTCTGTTGACTCTTTGTTTACCTTAGGTAAATTTAAAGAAGAACAGAAATTGAATTTCCCATTATTGAGCGATTTCAATAAAGCTGCTATCACTTCTTATGGAGTTAAGTACGATATTTTTCCTGCCTTTGAAATGGAAGGAGTCAGTAAACGCGCTGCTTTTGTAATTGACAAAGACGGGGTAGTTCAATATGAAGAAGTTTGCCCTACACCTGGGGACTTACCTAATTTTGAAGCCATTCAAACAACATTGAATAAGTTAAACTGAATAGTTGCCAATTGTTAGGACTTTATAAAATATAAGCCCCAACAATTTGAGTTCTTAAATTTTTTTTGGTGCTAATTTTTATAGAATATAAAATTATCACTCCGCTCTCTTATGATTTTAAAATGACCCCGAGTACTCGGGGTCATTTTGTTTTAAATTGTTAGGACTTTATAAAATATAAGCCCCAACAATTTGACGTCTTAAATTTTTCTAACGATCACAAACTTCAACTATTAAAAATTTCAGGTAGTTTGTATTTTCTAAACCCCAAATGATAGGGTGGTCACTGGATTGCGTTTGAAAAGTTACTTGGCGTATTCTTTTTTTAGCATCCCAAGCTGCCATTTGAATGGTGTCTAAAAATAATTCAGGGCTCACTAAGTTGGTACAGCTGGAGGTAACCAAAAATCCTCCATTTCTTATCATCTGCATTCCTCTTAAATTAATTTCCTTGTAACCAGTTACTGCTTTATCAATACTATTTCTACTTTTTGTAAATGCAGGCGGATCTAACATAACCACATCGTATTTTCTGCCTTCCTTACCCCATTTTTTCAGCACATCAAAAGCATTCATGGCTTCGAATTTCACAATATGGTCTAATTTATTTAAAACAGCATTTTTATTGGCCTGTGCAACTGCAGTTTCTGAAATGTCAATTCCTAATACCGATTTTGCACCATAATGGGCTGCATGAATTTCAAAAGTTCCGGTATAGGTAAAGGCACCAAGTACCTCTGCACCCTTTACTAAATTTTTAATGGATCTGCGGTTGTCATGTTGGTCTAAAAAATAACCCGTCTTTTGACCATTTTCAATATCAACATAAAATTGTAATTCATTTTCTTGGATGATAATTTCGGTAGCAAATGGAGCTGATAAAAATCCTTTTTGCTGAACCAACCCTTCTAATTCTCTTACAGGCACATCATTTCTTTCATAAATTCCTTTAGGTTTAAAAATGGTTTGAATGGCTGTTAGTATTGCGTCTTTCCATTTTTCAATGCCCAAGGATAAAGTTTGTAAAACAAAGTAGTCATTGAATTTATCAATAATTAATGCAGGCATTCCATCTGCTTCTCCAAACACCAAACGGCAATTTTCAACGTAGCCCAATTGTTGCCTATAGTCCCACGCTTCTTTTATTTTTTTATAAAAAAAAGCAGGGTCTATTTCTTCTCTTTTTCGTGTTAATAAACGAATAATAATTTGAGAATTAGGGTTAATATAGCCTCGTCCTGCTAATTGACCATCAAAAAAATAAACTTCCACTATGTCGCCAGGTTCAATAGGGCCCGCTATACGATCCACTTCGTTGTTGTAAATCCAGGGGTGACCTAAGGCAATCCTGGGGTTAATTTTTTTATTTAAATACACCTTTGTCATGGCACAAATATAGCCCCCAAATTAGTGACAACTTGCGTCTATTTTGGGTCCTTTTATGTCAATTTTGCCTTAATTATTGCTTTGGCAATATTTTTGAAAGATATTTGTAACAATATGAAAATTATGGAAGACAAAGAGATCGATTTGACCCAACAAGCTATTCCGACTCAAAATGAGGCTGAAAATAACCCGGAAAATGCACAGGTAGAAGAAAATGCTGCACTTAGTGAAACCGAACAATTAAAGGCTGATTTGGCAGAACAAAAGGATAAATATTTACGCCTAATGGCAGAATTTGAAAATTTTAGAAGAAGAACGGCTAAGGAAAGATTAGAACTTATACAAACTGCTGGAAAGGATGTAATTGTTGCTATGTTAGAAGTGATGGATGATTGCGATAGAGCAGAAAAACAATTAAATAGTTCCGATGATTTAGCCTTACAAAAAGAAGGTATTCAGTTGGTGTTTAATAAAGTGCGTTCTACTTTACAAGCAAAAGGAGTTACCGCTATGGAGAGTTTGAACAAAGATTTTAATGTTGAATTACATGAAGCCATTACTGAAGTTCCTGTAACAGAGGAAGCTAAAAAAGGTAAAGTGGTAGATGAAATAACAAAAGGCTACTTATTAAATGATAAAATTATCCGCTTTGCTAAAGTGGTAGTTGGAAAATAAATTAACACTATGTCAAAGAGAGATTATTACGAGGTACTAGGCGTTACTAAATCTGCTTCTACCGACGAAATTAAAAAAGCATATAGAAAGGTAGCTATGCAATTTCATCCAGATAGAAATCCTGGAGATAAAGCTGCAGAAGAAAAATTTAAAGAAGCGGCTTCTGCTTATGAAGTTTTAAGTGATACAGAAAAAAAAGCAAAGTACGATCGATTTGGACACGCCGCATTTGGCCCAGGAACTAGCGGCGGTGGTGGTGGATTTAGCGGAGGAATGGACATGAATGATATTTTTAGTCAATTTGGCGATGTTTTTGGGGAAGATGTTTTTGGAAGTTTTTTTGGTGGCGGAGGGGGAGCACGTTCTAGATCTTCTCGTTCTAAAGGACAAAGAGGAAGCAATTTAAGAATCAAACTTAAAATGAATTTTGAGGAAATTGCCAATGGAGCCAACAAGCAAGTAAAAGTAAAAAAACATGTTTTGTGTACCACATGCGGAGGCAATGGGGCTAAAGATAAAAATAGTGTGCAAACCTGTGGCACTTGTAATGGATCTGGCCAAGTAAAAAAAGTGACTAATACTTTTTTAGGTCAAATGCAAACTGTAAATGCATGCCCTACTTGTAATGGAGAAGGCAATACAGTCACTGCTAAATGTACTCCATGTAAGGGGGAAGGACGTGTGTATGGCGATGAAACAATTTCAATAGATATTCCAGCAGGAGTTCAAGATGGAATGCAATTGAGTATGTCTGGAAAAGGAAACGCAGGTGAAAGAGGGGGCAGTCCTGGAGATTTAATTATCATGATTGAAGAAGAATCACATGAAAACCTACACAGAGATGGCTTGAATGTAGCGTATGATTTATACATTACAATTCCAGATGCAATTTTTGGAACCAGTGTAGAAGTGCCTACCATTGATGGCCGTGCGAAAATTAAAATTCCAGCAGGAACGCAAAGTGGCAAAATATTTAGATTAAAGGGAAAGGGATTTCCAGAAGTACAAGGGTATGCAAAGGGAGATCAATTGATTAACGTAAACATATGGACCCCTCAACAAGTAAGTCCAGAAGAAAAGATCGAATTAGAAAAAATGCAGTTAAGTGCAAATTTCCAACCAAAGCCTATCAAAGGGGATAAGAGCTTTTACGATAGAGTAAAGGAAGCATTTAAATAAATTAATGAGCTAATGAAATAAAGGATTTTTTTAAATCCTTTATTTAGGTCTTTTTATTTCAATTGATAAATGTCTTTTGAATTTCTACCTATTCCATCGTAGTCAAGTCCATAACCCACCACGAATTTATTGGGGATGTCAAAGCAGGTATAATCCAGGTCCACTTGGTATTGACGCGCTTCTTTTTTATTGAGCAGTACTGCGATTTTTACTGAAGCGGGGCCGTGAGCAGCCAATTGAGGTAAAAAGTGTTGTAATGTTTTGCCCGTATCTATTATATCCTCTAATACAATTACATGTCTGTCTACAATATTTGCTGCTAAACCAATACTGGTAATTACATTTTCAGAGGAGGTCATCCCATTGTAAGAGGCTAATTTTATAAAACAAACTTCCGCTTCAATCGTAATTTGTTTGAATAAGTCTGCAGTAAATAAAAAAGCCCCATTTAGAACAGATAAGAAAATAGGTTTTTTGTCTGCATATTCATTATTTAACTGAAGTGCTAACGCTTCAATTTTTTCTTGAATCTCCCGCTCACTTAAAAAGGGAACAAATTCTTTATCATGCAGTGAAATTGCTTTCATAAAATTCATTAAAAGATTATTAAAAAATAGTACTATTTTTTAATAAAGGGGTTCCATTTTTTTATTAAGTCAAGTTTACTTTTTAAGTCAATTCTATTTTTTAAAATGGATACCTTTTCTTTTGGGGTGGTTGCCAATTTAGGAACAGGAGATGAAATAGTTTTTTCGCTATCATTACTATTTTTAATGAACAATGGCTTGATGGCCTCTAAAAAAGAGCTACTTTTTTTTGGGGCATCGTAAGGGGAAAATAAAAATAAAAAGTCACCTTCTTTTAAATTATTGTCTGCTGCTTTAGGATTGTATAATTTTAAATACTCAAGCTGTATACCTTCTGATTGACTAATGTCATACAAGGTTTCATTTGTTTTTATTGTATGCACTTTTTTAGAACTGCCCTTTTTCTTAGCTGCCAAAAAGACCAATTGGTCTGTAGCAAGTAAATTGCTTTCTTGTATTTCATTGTATTCGAATAACTTAAACAAGGGTACTAAATTACTATTGGCAATAGCGAGATAAGAGCTACCTGCCTTAGCCCAGACTACCGGAATATCATTAATTTTAAACCTTACACTAGGGTAGTTGGGTACATTTATTTTAACTAACTTATTTAAAGAGTCCGTATTAGCGGGAGCAGTGGGATCACTTTTTATTGATGGTTTTACTAATTCAATGCTTTGAGGAGCTATAGGTACCGTATTAGAAACTACTTGAGTAACAATTAATCCTTTTACGTTAGAAAGAGAAACCGTATCTGGTAAGACTAATACAGTATCCATTTTTACTTTTCGCAAAGTATCATTGTTGATGGTAGGAGCAAGTACAGGGGTGGATTCGATAGAATCTTCTTTTTCGAGCTCTGGAAAATTATATTGAGAGAGTTCAAAATCGTTAATTATTTTTAATAATTTTTTTGGATAATCTGGGGCAGTTGCATACCCCGCTTTTTTAAGCCCATATGCCCAAGCGGAATCATCTACTGGATCTAATTCAAACAAATTAGCATAATTAGGTCTAGATTTTAAAAAATCAGAATGATCTATATAGGAACGGACTGCAGTGGGATAAACTCTAAAGCATTCCTGTTTGGCATCGTCATCTTGGTAGGTAGTTTCGCCTTGCCAATCTGATTTACATTTTATTCCAAAATGGTTTTTATAGTTGTAAGCTAAATTACTTTGGCCGCTATTAGATTCAAGAATTCCTTGCGCTAGGGTAATAGATGCAGGAATACCTGTTCGTTTCATTTCTTTAATAGCAATGTCTTTGTATTGGTCAATATAAATTAAGGTAGCTGTTTTTTGAGCTTTTAAGCAGGTTGGAATTAAAAAGATAAGCAGAAATGCAACAATGCTGTTTTTCATTTTATAGTTTTTTTCTTATTAAAGTTAAGCCATCTCTCATAGTTATCATTACTTGTTCTGTTTTTTGATCTAATAAGACGTGGTCATTAAAAGCCTGAATGGCTTTGGCACTTTTCCCTTGAATGGAAGTTTCGAGTACCTCGCCATGGAAGAGTACATTATCAACAATCACAATACCATTTTCATTGAGTTGAGGAAGTACCAGATTATAATAGTCGATATAACTAGTTTTATCTGCGTCAATAAATACGAGGTCCCATTTTTTATTTAAGGAAGGAATAATTTCTTTCGCATCTCCAATATGCATTTTTATTTGACTACTTTTTGGACTATTTAAAAAGGCGGCTATCGCTTTTTTTGCGTCCTCTTCTCTTATTTCTATCGTATGTAATTCGCCATTATGGGCCAATCCTTCTGCCAAACACAGCGCACTAAATCCTGTAAAACTACCAATTTCTAAAAGAGTTTGCGGTTGTATAAGCTTACTAATAAAACTTAAAAAACCACCTTGTGTCCAACTGCTTTGTAAATGAGCATGAGCATGGTTTGCCCTAGTATCCTCGTATAAGCGCTTTAAATAGCTTGGAGTACAATTGCTGTACTTTTGAGTATACTCATTCGCTAAAGGGTGTATAAAATCCATACAGCAAATGTCTAGCTTTTTTCTGTATTTGGGGATGAAATTAACCAAAGGCCAAGAAATGTAATGAGCCCATTAATAATTAAAAGCTCTTGTCCAATTCTAAAATTGCCCAAAAGAATGGGTTGTACATAATCTAATAACAAACACAATAAAGGGGCTAGGATGCAGGGTAGAAAAGACCATTTGTCTTGCAGTTTTCTTTTAGTTAAAATACCAAAAGCGAATAATCCCAAGAGTGGCCCATATGTATAAGACGCTATCTTTAAAAGCAAATCAATAATACTTTTATTATCAATCCATTTAAAAACGAGTACCAAAATAAAAAATAAACAGGCAAAACCCAAATGAACTCTTTGTCTAATTTTTTTCTTTTTTGTGTCCTCCCATTCGATGTTCCTTTGCATACCCAATAAGTCAATGCAAAAACTAGAAGTTAATGCAGTGATGGCGCCATCTGCGCTAGGGAAAAGTGCAGATATTAAGGCAAGGATGAATATAATGGAAATATAAGGAGGCATGTGAAATAAAGCCAGCGTCGGAAATAAATCATCACCAACTGCTTGTATATGATGTTCCGCTGCGTATAAATTTATTAATCCGCCTAAAAATAAAAATAAACTAATTACAAACATTAGGGTAAAACCAATGGTGATCATATTTTTTTGAGCATCTTTCAAAGTTTTAACAGAAATGTTTTTTTGCATCATTTCCTGATCCATGCCTGTCATGGTTAAGGTTATAAAAGCACCACCAATAATTTGCTTTAGAAAAAAAGTTTTACTGTTAACATCGTTATTGAATACGGTAGACAATCCTTTTGCATGCATTACCTGTAAGCTGCCTAAAAAAGAAAAATGCAAATTATTTAAAATATAGATGCAACAAATAATTAAACCAAGCAGCATGCCCGAAGTTTGAAGGGTGTCTGTCCAAACAATCGTTTTAACACCTCCTTCATAAGTGTACAATAAAATCATTATAAGAATGACCAAGGTGGTAGCCCAAAAAGGAATACCCATATTATCTAAAATGAATACTTGTAAAATTTTAACTACTAAATAAAGTCTTGCGGTAGCACCTAAAGTTCTGGACAACACAAAAAAGGAAGCGCCTGTTTTATAGGCGTTAAAACCAAGACGTTGTTCCAAATAATGATAAATAGAAGTTAAGTTAAGTTTATAGTAAATTGGGAGTAAAATGTAGGCAATAGCTAAATAACCAATTAAGTAACCAATTGTTATTTGCAAATAATGAAAAGAATCTTTTCCAACCGCACCTGGCACACTTACAAAAGTTACCCCACTCAAAGAAGTACCAATCATACCAAAGGCTACCAACATCCATTGGCTGTTCTTATTACCAATAAAAAAGGACATGTTGTTGCTATTTTTGCTAGTAATTTTAGCCACACCTAGTAGGATTATAAAATAAACAAACACAAATAAAAACAACAAAGGGGCACTCATATTCTTTATATTATTGAATGGGCAAAGTAATAAGAATCTTTGAAATTATTAGTTAATTTGCTGCTATATTCAAGTAATAAAACTCTTTTTATGAAAATTAAGTCCCTGTCGGTTTTTTGCGGATCAAAACCGGGTAAAAACCCTGCTTATTTAACAGAGACAATTGCTTTAGGTAAGTGGATGGCCCTTAATAAAATAGAATTGGTGTATGGTGGAGGCAACAAGGGACTTATGGGTGCAATAGCAAGTGCTTGTTTAGAAAATAGTGGTAGCGTGGTAGGGATTATTCCAAAGGTTTTATTGGAATTGGAAGCAGCACACAAAGGCTTAACAGAATTAATTGTCACTGAAAATATGCACGCACGCAAACTATTATTATATGAAAAAGGAGATGCGGCTATTGTACTTCCGGGTGGCTTTGGAACATTAGATGAACTTTTTGAGATGCTCGTTTGGAATAATTTAAGTATTCACGAAAAAAAAATCATTCTATTTAATTACGAAGGATTTTATGATCCTTTAGTGGCCATGATTGAAAAAATGGAAGAAGAAGATTTTTTATACGAACGCAATAGGTATCGGTTAATTATTTGTTCGTCACTAGAAGAAATTAGGACGATTTTTTCTTAGCCCTAATTTTTAGCGGAAAACCAACCCCAGCTCTAATAATTGGTTGTGCAGTAAGTTGCCCCATTCTATAGGGCGATTGAGGTGAGTTAACCAAATCAAACATCACAGAGAAATAAGAAAATCCATTTTCATTTCTTCTACCATAACCTATCCCAGCTAAAACACTTGGGGCACTTACGTTGGACCTTCCCGACACGCCCGTAGCTGCATCTTTTACTTTGGTAAATGTCCAATTGTATTCGGGTTGTATTTGAATAAAGAATTTTTCAATAGGCCAAACCCTTAAGAAACCGCCCAATCCGAATTGAGTATTGTTGGACCGAGAAAAAATATTATCTGTAGCGTCTAATAATTTGTAAGAAGCGTAATATAAATTCATTGCAGCACCCAAATCAATATATTGATTATAAGTTTTAACTAGTTCTGGGTTAAGACCAAGCTGAAACGAACCAGTTCCTCCACCCAGTACAAAGCCACCTCCAAAAAAAATGGGCTGGGGTGCATCAATATGATTTGTTTGAATTGTATTTTGTGTATTACCTGAAAAAGATAAAAACAAAAATAAAATGGCTGAAAATATTTTAAAATGCATAAAAGTTTTTTATGAGTTGGTGTAGATAATTTATTATTTTATATCAAAAATTTTTCCTGGGTTTAATATATTATTGGGGTCAAAAGTGTTTTTGATTCCCCTCATCAATTTTAAGGTAATTGCATCAAACATCACCGGCATAAATGATTTCTGAATCAGACCAATTCCATGTTCGCCGCTGATGGTTCCACCTAATTTTTTCACAAGAATAAATATTTCCATTAATATTTTATTCATTTCAGGACTATCATAACTTTTTTTTATGACAGGGTGATTTATTCTAATGTGTAAATTTCCATCCCCTGCATGCCCATAACAAACTACTTTAAATCCATTTTTAACTGCCATTGCTTTTACTCCATTTATTAAACGGGGCAATTCAGCTCTAGGGACAACCGTATCTTCTTCAATCGTATAACCTGCTGTAACAGCTGCTTCATTGGCTTTTCTGCGAATTTTCCAAAGTTCATTTTTTTGTTGTGCATCCTCTGCAAAATACAATTCACCCACTTCAAATTGGGATAAAACATCCGCAATGGCTTCCATCTCTTTCATTAAAACACTTAGGTCATTGCCATCTACTTCTATAATTAAATGAGCTGCTAAATGCTCAGTAATAGCAATTGCGTTACTATCTAACATTTTAGAAGCTAATTGAATGGCATCAATCTCCATTAATTCCAAGGCACTTGGTGTGATACCTGCTCTAAAAATAGCACTCACAGCTTCACTTGCTTTTTCTAAACTATTAAAAGGGGCCAACATTAATAAATCAAACTTAGGGTAAGGGATTAACCTTAACACTATTTTTGTAACAATGCCTAAAGTGCCTTCGCTACCAACGATTAATTGAGTTAAATTATAACCTGTTGCATTCTTTAAAACATTGAATCCTGTCCATATAATTTCACCAGTAGGAAGTACTATTTCCAAATTTAAAACATAGTCTATAACTACGCCATATTTTACTGCCTTAGGGCCTCCGGAATTTTCAGAAATATTTCCTCCAATAAAACAACTTCCTTTACTTGCAGGGTCGGGAGGATAAAATAAACCTTTTTCTTTTACAGCATTTTGCAAAACTTCAGTAATCACGCCAGGTTCAGTAGTCACTTGCAAATTTCTTTCATCAATTTCTAAAATGGAATTAAATCTTTCCATGGAAATAACCAATCCTCCTAAATGAGGGAGGGCGCCGCCCGTTAAACCGGTTCCTGCTCCTCTTGGAGTAACAGGTATTAAATATTGGTTACAAATTTTTAAGAGTTGTGCAATTTCTTCCGCTTTTCGAGGCTTAACCACTAACTGTGGAGGATAGTGAAGTTTTTCGGTTTCATCACTGCCGTATTTTACAAAATTTTCCGCATCAGTAAAAAAGTAATTGCTTCCTACAATAGATTTTATTTCCTCCAGAATAGATGGGGCAATGTGATTCATTCTTAAAGCATAATTTTACGAAAAAATTAAAAAAGGCCATAAAGCATTCCATCCACTTTGCTGATGACTTCACCTAAATCTTCTTCAGATTCTCCGAATTTATTTTTATCGCAATCGATTATTAGTAAGGGTCCTTCTTTGTAGCCCTCAATCCATTTGTTATAGTATTCATTTAGTTTTTTTAAATAATCTAAGCGAATATTTTCTTCATATTCCCTTCCTCTTTTTTGAATTTGAGAAACCAAAGTGGGAACAGAGGCTTTTAAATAAATTAGTAAGTCTGGAGGTTGAATCATTGTTTTAATGGTGCTAAAAAAACCAAAATAGTTATCGAAATCTCTTTTACTCATCAAACCCATTTCGTGCAGGTTGGGTGCAAAAATATGTGCATCTTCGTATAAAGTTCTATCTTGAATAATGGTCTCTGTGCCTCTTTGTATTTCTAAAATCTGGTTTAAACGACCGTGTAAAAAATAAACTTGCAAATTAAAACTCCAACGGGTCATATCGTCGTAAAAATCCATTAAATAAGGGTTGTGATCCACATCCTCAAACTGCGGTATCCACCGATAATGCTTACTCAACATTTCAGTCAAGGTAGTTTTACCCGCGCCAATGTTTCCTGCAATTGCAACGTGTTTAGGTTTTTTAACTTTTGCCATAGTTTTGAAATTACAAAATAGTTTAGTACTATTTCACATTGTTAATAACTAAAGAATTATTTCTAATAATCCATTCCTACCACTTTTCTAACAATAGACAAAGTACTTGAAGCGCTCGCTCTTGCTTTGTCGGCACCTTGACGAATAATCTTTATCAAAAGTTCTTTATTATTTTGTAAATCAAGCGCTTGATTGCGAATAGGTTGTATAAAATTTACCATATCCTCTGCCAGTTGCTTTTTCATATCACCATATCTAATGATACAGTTTCCATCACTACTGTTGTTAAAATCGTCTTCGAATTTTTTTAGGGTATCATTACTACTTACCAGTTTCATTAAAGTAAATAGGTTTTCTATATAGTCAGGTTTAACTGAATTAGGTGCAATAGGACCTTGATCGGTTTTTGCTTTTTTTATTTTATTTCTAATTGCTTCATCCTCATCCGCTAAAAATAAAGTGGTATTATGATTTTCGCTTTTGCTCATTTTACCATTCCCATCCAAGCCTAATATTTTTACCAATTCACTGTTGTAATTAAAAGCATAGGGAAGTGGGAAGGTTTCTCCATATCTATAATTAAAACGCTCCGCAAAGTTGCGTGCCATTTCTAAGTTTTGCTCTTGGTCTTTACCCACTGGAACTTTTACCGCCCGGTGTATAAGTATATCGGCGGCTTGTAAAACTGGGTAAGTAAGCAAGCCTGCATTCACATTTTCTGGCTGCATGCGCACTTTGTCTTTAAAGGAAGTAGTTTTTTCTAGTTCTCCTTTATATGCCAACATATTTAAATATAAATACAGTTCTGCAATTTCTGGAACATCGCTTTGTACATACAGGGATACTTTCTCTGGGTCTAAGCCACAAGCAATATTTTCTGCCACTACTCTAAGTACACTTTCTTTTAAAGTTTTTGTATCTGGATGGGTGGTTAAACTATGCCAATTGGCTACAAAAAAATAGCAATTGTATTCCTCCTGCATCCGCACATAATTTCGCATCGCACCAAAATAATTCCCGAGGTGTAAAAAGCCAGTTGGCCTAATTCCGCTTAACACTATTTCCTTTTCCATAGAACTACGAAGATAATGAATCAGGAACCCATTTTTTGCCATCTTTTCGGGATATTTGTATAGAAATTAAAAAATATAGATTGACTACTGCTTCATTATTATCGAGTCCGATTGAATACTTAAAGGGGGTGGGTCCTTTGAGGGCAGATATGCTTAAAAAAGAGCTTAATTTATTCACTTTTAACGACCTTTTACATCATTTTCCCCATCGGCACCTAGATAAAACCAAGGTTATGTCTATTGCCTCCATTACCCCAGAACAAGATTATATTCAAATAAAAGGGGTTTTACAAGGCATTGAAATGATAGGAATTAAACGTTCTAAGCGAATGGTTGCCCAACTAAAGGATGAAACTGGAATTATTGAGTTGGCTTGGTTTCAGGGAATTACATGGGTTCAAAAAAATATAGTAGAAGGGCAGCCTTATTTGGTTTTTGGAAGGGTAAGTTTCTTTAATGGTAAAGCACAGATAGTACATCCGGAAATGGAACCCTATGTGGCTCAAATGATGGCTCAAAAATCTTTGTTAGAACCGGTATATTCTTCTACCGAAAAATTAAAAGCACGCGGGCTCAATGCTAAACAAATTGGAAAATTAACTTACACTTTATTTCAACAAATAAGTCAAAAAGATTTACCAGAAAATTTACCTAGCCATTTATTGGAAAATAGAATGGGCAGATGGGAGGCCTATCGACAAATACATTTTCCGAGTTCTCAAGACCATTATAAAAAAGCACTAGACCGATTAATCTTTGAGGAATTGTTTATTGCGCAAGTAAGACTGAATTTAATCAAAATTGATCGCCATAAAAATAGCAAAGGCCATCTGTTTGAAAAAGTAGGAGACCATTTTAATACTTTTTACAATAAATATTTACCATTTGAATTAACGGGTGCTCAAAAAAGAGTAATTAAACAAATCAGACAAGATGTCGCTAAGGGATATCAAATGAATCGATTGTTACAAGGAGATGTAGGAAGTGGTAAAACCATGATTGCATTAATGGCCATGCTAATAGCCGCTGACAATGGGTTTCAAAGTTGTTTAATGGCGCCTACCGAAATTTTAGCGGGACAACACTATGAAAGTTTAAAGGAGTTATTAAAAGAAATGCCTATAGAAATTGCGTTGTTAAGAGGAAGCACTAAAGTTGGTGAGCGAAGAAGAATATTAAAAGGATTGCTAGAAGATACCATTCATTTTGTTGTGGGCACGCATGCTATTATTGAAGACATTGTACAATTTAAAAATTTAGGACTAGCGGTCATAGACGAGCAACATCGATTTGGGGTAGCACAACGTGCCCGGCTTTGGAAAAAAGCAATTATTCCACCTCATGTTTTGGTCATGACTGCAACACCTATTCCAAGAACATTGGCCATGACTGCTTTTGGCGATTTGGATTATAGTATTATGGATGAATTGCCTCCTGGTAGACAACCTATTAAAACGGTACATAGGTATGAAACCTCCAGAGCCAGTGTTATGGATTTTGTAAAAACAGAAATCAACAAAGGAAGACAAGCTTATTATGTATATCCCTTGATTGAAGAAAGTGAAAAATTGAGTTACGAAGATTTAATGCAAGGCTATGAGCAAGTAAAAAGTTTTTTTCCTGAGCCTACTTATAAAATAAGTATGGTACATGGAAGACAAAATAGCAAAGAGAAAGAAACCAATATGCATCGTTTTAAAACAGCAGATACACAAATTTTGGTGGGCACTACGGTGATAGAAGTGGGTGTAAATGTGCCCAATGCAAGTGTGATGGTCATAGAGAGTGCTGAAAAATTTGGATTATCTCAGTTGCATCAACTAAGAGGCCGAGTAGGAAGAGGCATGGAACAGAGCTATTGTATATTATTAAGTAGTGTTAAAATTGGAAGAGAGGCTAAGGAAAGATTAAAAACAATGTGTAGTACCAATGACGGTTTTCTCATTGCAGAAAAAGATTTAGCATTAAGAGGTCCAGGAGACATCGATGGTACAAGACAAAGTGGGGCACTTAATTTTAAATTAGCCAATATTATTAACGATAAAGTAGCATTAGAATTGGCTAAAGAGGCCGCCTTCTTGCTTTGTGATAAGGATCCTAATTTACAATCAACAGAAAATGAACCTTTAAGGGCCTATTTAATTGCCCAAAAAGCAAAAATTGGATGGGGTAAGATTGCTTAAAGGATTCCTTTTTTAATTAACTTGTCCTTGGAAATTAAAAATAAATTTTATATGAAATATAGCCCGCTAGATCCAGCAATTTTTATACAAAACAGAAAGCGTTTTATAGATAAAATGCAAAAAAATAGTATTGCTGTAATGGTAAGTAACGATGAGTATCCCTTAAATGGAGATGCTTTACACGGCTTTAAACAAAATACAGAGCTATTTTGGTTAACAGGCATAGAGCAGGAAGGAAGTATGGTTATTTTATTTCCAGACAATCCAGATCCAAAATATAGAGAAGTGTTGGTATTGGTAAGGCCACAAGAATTAAAAGAAATTTGGGACGGGAAAAGACTAAGAGCGCAGGAAGCCACAGCCATTTCTGGAATGAAAACAATTGTGTGGATGGATGTCCTAGATGCACATTTGCAACAATGGATTCATTTAGCAGATGCGATTTATTTAGATTCAAATGAAAATGATCGAAAAAATAATTTATTGAGAACCAATGAGTACCGGTTTATTGATGAGATGAAATCGCGGTACCCATTACATACTTTTTTACGGGCAGCTAAATTGATGAAAGAGTTACGTGCCATCAAAACAAAACAAGAAGTAGCCGTCATACAAAAGGCAATAGATATTACCGAAGTGACCTTTAGAAGGCTATTGCAATTCATAAAACCTGGTGTGCATGAATATGAAATAGAAGCAACTATTTATCATTCTTTTTTATCGCAACGTGCAACTGGAGTCGCTTACCATAGCATTATAGCAAGTGGAGACAACGCAAGAACTTTACATTATAATGCGAATAATAATATTTGTAAAGACGGAGAATTGGTATTAATGGATTTTGGAGCAGAATATGGTGGTTATTGTGCCGATTTAACAAGAACCGTTCCGGTGAATGGAAAATTTACTAAAAGACAAAAAGAGGTATACAATTCATGCTTGCATTTGCATAATTACGCAAAGTCAATTTTAAAACCGGGTATTACTATTTTAAAATATACGGATAAAGTAGGAGAAGAAGCCACTAAGCAATTTTTAAAAATTGGCTTACTAAGTAAGGCGGATGTTAAAAATGAAGAGATAGAAAATAGAGCGTATAGAAAATATTTATACCATGGCATATCACACCATCTTGGGTTGGATGTGCATGATTTAGGAACTAAAACAGCACCTATTACTGCAGGAATGGTGTTTACGATAGAGCCAGGTATTTATATTAAAGAAGAAAAAATGGGTGTGCGTATTGAAAATAACATTTTGATTACAAAAACAGGAAACCAAGATTTAATGAAAACCATGCCTATTAAAGCAGATGAAATTGAAGCATTAATGAAATCAAGCAAGAAGTAGTCGTCAATAAAACTAGCATGAAAAAACACATTCCTAATTTAATCACTTTAATGAACTTGTTTTTTGGTTGTTGCGCCATTGTAGCTACTTTTCAATCGGGCACGATGGCAAGCATGGACGAGTCGGGGGCGATGCTTATTGAAATTCCTGAACAAATTTATTTTGCGAGTATATTTATAGTCTTGGCAGGGGTCGTCGATTTTTTGGATGGCTTTGTAGCCAGGTGGTTAAAAGTAAATTCTGAGTTGGGCAAACAATTAGATTCTTTAGCCGATGTAGTTAGTTTTGGGGTTGCGCCCTCTTTTATCGTATTTCAATTTTTAAGATTATCCTTGGCATCCGATATCGATGCTTTAAACCACAGCTCTCTTTTAATGGCGCCTGCCTTCATTATTGCTATGGCAGGAGCCTACCGATTGGCTAAGTTTAATATTGATGCAACGCAAACAAATTATTTCAAAGGAGTGCCTATCCCTATGATTGGTTTATTAACCGCAGCCTTTCCTATAATCTATTGGCAAGCCCAACAAAGTATTGTTTCTAAGTTAATGCTCAGTCCAATTTTTTGGTATTGTTACATCTTAGTCACAGCCTATTTAATGGTGATGAATACACCCATGTTGGCATTAAAAAGTTTTGGAAAAAATAAAAAATTAATGACCCCCTTTGTTATTCTGTTAGTGGAAGTTGCCATAGCTGCCTTATTTTTTAAATGGTTAGCCATTCCATTTGGCTTTATTGGCTATTGCTTAGTATCTTTGTTTTATAAAAATACCATCACTCAATTAAAATAGTATGACATTTCAAGTACAAATTAAAGTAATGCCTTTAAATGATTTATTAGACCCGCAAGGGAAAGCAGTTTTAGGTGGTTTACACAATTTAGGTTTATCTGGGGTGCAAGATGTTCGTGTAGGCAAACACATTACCTTAAAAATTGAAGCGGCGAATGAGGCAGCAGCAAAAGAAGTGGCTGAAACAGCTTGTAAAAAATTACTAGCGAATGCTGTAATGGAATTTTTTGAGCTGGAGTTGGTGCAATAAGTATTTATATTTTTAAGCTTTAATTATTTCCATGCTTTATATTGTTCCCACTCCCATTGGAAATTTAAAAGATTTCACCTTCAGATCCATTGAAGTATTACAGTCAGTAGATTTTATCTTGTGCGAGGATACGCGTACTTCTTCTAAATTACTTCAGCATTATCATATCAATAAGCCATTAACCCCTTATCATCAGCACAATGAGCATAAGGTGGTAGATCATTTGGTGCAACAATTACAGGCAGGGAAAAATATAGCTTTAATAACGGATGCAGGAACACCTGGTATTTCCGATCCTGCTTTTTTATTAGTACGTGCTTGTAAAGCGGCAGGTGTTTCGGTAAGCAGTTTACCTGGGGCCACCGCATTCGTTCCAGCATTAGTAAATAGTGGCTTACCTGCTACCCGATTTATATTCGAAGGTTTTATCCCCTTAAAAAAAGGCAGAAAAACATTAATGGAATCTTTAGCAAAGGAAGAACGTACGATGATATTTTATGAAAGTCCAATGCGTTTGGTAAAAACATTAGCATTGTTTGCAACTTATTTTGGGGCAGATAGACAAGCTTCAGTAAGTAGAGAGCTAACTAAAATTTACGAGGAAAATATTACAAACACGCTAACAAATTTAATCACTTACTTTTCAACTAAGCAAGTTAAAGGGGAGATTGTAATTGTTGTGGAAGGGAAACAATAGATTCAAAGATCAATCACATTTTAATTAGAAATTTCGTGGTGAATGAATTAAATTAGCGACTCAATTCAGCCCTATGAAAAAGAAACTAACCGTATCTATTTTTGCAATCCTAAGTATTGCTAATTTGTTACATGCACAAGCCGATCGTTGGCAACAACATGTCAATTATAAAATAAATGCAGCTTTAGACGTAACGACCAATATTATAAAAGGCACTGAAGAATTGGTTTACACCAATAACTCACCGGATACATTAGGCAAAGTTTATTTCCATATGTATTGGAATGCATTTGTTCCTAATTCGGCGATGGATATTAGAAGTAGAGAATTGGGTAAAAATTATTTAAGTGTTAGAAGGGGGGCGCCCATCACTTCGGCATCCACTATGGACGGCAAAGACAATGTCCAAGATTGGGACAGAAGAGTTAAAGACCGAATACAACAATTAAAGCCTACAGAAATTGGTTACCAAAGAATAAGTCAACTTTTAATGAATGGGAAAGCACAAAAATTAGTTGAGCATGAAACCATTTTAGAAGTTCAATTGACCCATCCAATTGCACCAAAAACATCTGTAAAATTAGCTTTACAATTTGAAGCACAAGTTCCTATTCAAGTAAGACGTTCTGGTAGAGACAATGCCGAAGGGGTTCGTTATTCCATGAGTCAATGGTATCCAAAATTGGTTGAATATGATTATCAAGGTTGGAATACAAACCCATATATAGCCCGTGAATTTTATGGTGTATGGGGTAATTATGATGTGTCCATTCAATTAAATAAAGACTATACCGTAGCAGCTACTGGTGTTTTGCAAAATCCATCCCTACTATCTAATGTAGCAGGAATGAAGTCTTGGAATTTTAAGGGAAATAATATTCACGATTTTGTTTGGGCGGCTGATGACCATTTTAAACATTTATCAAAAGAGGTACGTAAGGGTTTAACGTTGCATGTTTATTATAAAGAAAAAACTGCTGCGGAAGACAGTGCTTGGGCCAATGTGTTGTGGGCAGCTGAAAAGGCATTGCCTTATATAGAAAAAAAATTTGGACCCTATCCTTATCCACAATATTCATTTATTCAAGGAGGGGATGGAGGCATGGAATATGCGATGGCCACGCTATTAAAAGGCCCAGGTATTGGCACTGTGTTTCATGAGTGGATGCATAATTGGTATCAACATGTTTTAGGCTCTAATGAAAGTTTATATCCATGGATGGACGAAGGGTTTGCAAGTTTTGCGGAAGATGATATTTCCTTTTGGTATGAACAAAATATAGCCGCTCAATCACCCTATATTAGTGCCGCGGCTATAAAATTGCTACAAGCCAACAATGAAAAAGCTAAAACCTACTTGCCCTCTATTCAGTATGGCAATTATGGAGGGTATTTGGCTTTGGCAAAAAGTAATTTGGAAGAACCAATATCAACACACTCCGATCATTACAATACCAATTTTGCTTATAGTAGTGCAGCATATAGTAAGGGGGCTACATTATTAGGTTTCTTAGGTTATGTGATAGGGGATTCTTTGCGCGATGCCACTTTATTAAATTACTATTCTATTTGGAAATTTAAACATCCAAATTCAAATGATTTTTTTCGTGTGGCGGAAAAAACAAGCGGTATTCAATTACAATGGCTAAAAGAATATTGGGTGAATTCAACTAAGTCCATTGACTATGGTTTAAATGATATTCAGGCCGAAAATAACACAGCTATTATAAGCCTACAACGTTATGGGAAAATGCCTGCTCCTATAGAAGTACTTATTACTTATAAAGATGGAAGTACCGAGCTGCATTATATTCCATTGGATTTAATGTTGGCTAATAAACTTGATAAAAAAACACCCAACAGAATTGTACATCCTGAATGGAAATGGGTGCAACCCACCTATACTTTTGAAACCACCAAACCCATAACGGCATTAAAAACAATTGAGATTGATCCAAGCCAGTTTATGCCTGATACTAATAGAAGTAACAACAAATTAGAGATACCTAATTAGTATTTTTAATAGTTTTACATCTTGTTAAGGCTTCTTAACTTGCAGGATAAACTTTTCTTCAAAATAGGGTTCAGGGAAGATGTCGAAAATGGACATCATTTTTGGACGTACGCCACTTTCAAATATTTCTTGGTGTAAGTCTCCACCTTTTAAACAAATCAAAGAATTATTTTGATTTGGCTTTTTATTCAAAATTGGACCTGCCCATTTCCATAAATCTTTTAAAGGAGCTACCGCCCTACTGATAGCGTAATCGAATTTTTTATTTTTTATTTCTTCTACGCGGGAATGTTGCGTTTTAATATTGTTAATACCAACCATTTCGCAAACCGCATCTACAACTTTTAATTTTTTAGCGATACTATCCACTGCTAGAAACTGAACTGTTGGAAAAAATATGGCTAAAGGAACGCAAGGGAACCCTCCTCCACAACCGATATCAATTACTTGTGTGCCCTTTTCCCATTCTACAATTGCGGCAATACTTAATGAGTGCAGTATATGATGTAGGTAAAGATGATCTATGTCTTTTCTAGAAATGACATTAATTTGACTATTCCACTCTTTATAAGCGGACGATAGTCCTTCAATTTGTTCTAATTGCTTAGGCGAGAAATCTGCAAAATACTTTGTAATTAATTCCAATTTTTCTGAGGGGCTTTCCATACACTAGGCAAGGTAAATAAATAATAGAACATGGACCCTAAATCAAATAATATAAACCAAGGCCAAAGGTCTAATTCATTTAATTTTTTCATCGTACTCCATAAAATAATACCTTGAAAAATTAGTCTAATGGCCCAAAGCGTTAAAATAAATGAATATTGATGTGTCAAAAATAATGCAGTTATTAAAACTGGATATACCAAAAATTGGCTTAATGCATATAAACTTAGCAAAGCGGAATGTACTAATTTATAATATCTACTCGTGTTATAATGACGATATTTTTGGTTCACCCACTCGTTAAAACTAGTCTTAGGCTCACTTATGGTATGGGCATCGTGATCAATTACAATAGAGGTATTGTGTTTGTTGGCTACTTGATTAATGAACAAGTCGTCATCGCCACTGGGTAATTGATTAATGGAAGAGAATCCTTTATTCCGCATAAAGACCTCTTTCTTATAAGATAAGTTTCTACCAACACCCATATAAGGCATGCCGGCTAAAGCGTAAGAAAAATATTGTAAGGCAGTATGAAAAGTTTCAAAGCGAATTAATTTATTTAATAGTCCTGGTTTTTTTCGATAGGCACCATAGCCTAATACAATTTCAATACCATCCTCATAGCCATCTTGCATTAACTGCATCCAATATTCGCTTGCAGGAACACAATCGGCATCGGTTAAAATCAAGGTTTCATTTTTTGCTGACTTGATTCCAATCGACAAGGGGAATTTTTTTCCATTTATCATTTTAGCTTCTTGAGAAAGCAATACCGTGTTTAAATTCTTAAATGATTTTTTAAATTCTTCTAGCAAGTATTTTGTTTCATCTTCCGAATTGTCGTTCACTAAAACCACTTCATGGGCAGTATTGTATTTTTGAACCAAAACACCGGGTAAATAAGTAGCTAAATTATTGGCTTCGTCGCGGGCACAAATAACCACTGAAAGGGGTAGTTCGGAATGTGCCGATTTAGCAGATTTTTTGTAAATGGCTAATCGTAGAAAAAAGTAGATATAATAAAATAGTTGTATTATAATAATTGCAGTAAAACTGCCTAGCATAATATTTGATAGCGGTGGATAAGTTATCATTATACAAAAGTAAAGAAAAAGAATACTAGTTTAGCTTTTGCATGGAAAGATTGAATGTGGAAAAATAGGTCTTTTGACCTTACCTTTGCGCCATGGCGGCATTATCGTTTAACTTAGCATTTGAAAGCAAACAAGGGGCTTCTAGGGCCGGTACCATCACAACCGATCATGGGGATATTCAAACCCCCATTTTTATGCCCGTAGGTACCATTGGATCTGTAAAAGCAGTTACGCAACAGCAACTAAAAAAAGACATCCATGCTCAAATTATACTAGGCAATACGTATCATTTATATTTAAGACCTGGCACGGAAGTAATGGAGTCCGCCGGTGGATTACATCGTTTTATGAATTGGGAAAGACCCATTTTAACAGATAGTGGAGGCTACCAAGTTTTTTCTTTGGCCTCGAACCGTAAAATAAAACCAGAGGGCGTTTTATTTCAATCTCATATTGATGGGAGTAAACATTTATTTAGTCCTGAAAAAGTAATGGATATCCAAAGAAGTATTGGGGCAGATATTATTATGGCATTTGATGAATGCCCTCCCTATCCAAGTGAATATGAATATGTGCAAAAGAGTATGAATTTGACACATCTTTGGCTAGACAAGTGTTTTAATAGGTTAGCAGCCACCCCTGATTTATATGGGCATACACAAAATTTATTTCCCATTGTGCAAGGAGGAACCTATGCCGATTTAAGAAAGGCATCCTGTGAATACATCAGTTCGAAAAATGCAGTAGGTAATGCCATTGGCGGTTTAAGTGTAGGAGAGTCTGAACAAGAATTATATGATTTTACACAATTGTGTTGTGAAAATTTACCAAAGGAAAAACCTAGGTACTTAATGGGGGTAGGTACGCCCTGGAATATCTTAGAAGCCATTGATTTAGGGGTAGATATGTTTGATTGCGTAATGCCTACGCGCAATGGGAGAAATGGAATGATTTTTACAACGCAAGGAGTAATTAATATAAAAAACAAGCAATGGGCGAGTAATTTTACACCCTTGGATCCGGGTTTGCCGAATGAAATGAGTCAGTACTATACCAAAGCCTATGTGCGTCATTTATTTGTAGCGGATGAAATATTAGGCTTACAATTGGCAAGTATTCAGAATCTATCTTTTTATCTTTGGTTGGTTGAGCAGGCAAGAGCCCATATAATAGCTGGAGACTATGCTCGTTGGAAAAAAGAAATGATCGTCCAAATAAGCAAACGATTATAATGAACCTTAAAGGAAATAAATAATTTGAAAAAATTAGATTGGTACATATTAAAAAAATTTTTGGCTGTATTTTTTTTCTCCATCTTATTATTTGCTGTTATTGCAGTAGTAATTGATGTGAGTGAAAAGACAGATGATTTTGTAAAGTCTGGTTTTTCCGCAGGTGAAATTTTTACTCATTACTATATCGGTTTTATCCCGCACATTATAGCATTGCTATTTCCTTTGTTTGTTTTTATAGCAGTTATATTCTTTACTTCTAAAATGGCAGGACAAACAGAAATTATAGCCATTCTTGCAAGTGGCATTACCTATGACAGATGGTTAAGGCCTTATTGGTTGGGAGGTACATTATTAGGGGTATTGTTATGGGTTTCTAATTTCTGGTTTATTCCTAAAGCCAATACCATCAGAGGAAGTTTTGAAGCAGCCTATGTAGATACCCACTCTAGTTACAATGCCTTAATACGAGGGTCGAGCGATATTTACTTTAGGATTGATTCCTTTACTTATGCAGGAATATATGCTTACGATACTTCTTACAATAGAGGAAGTAGTTTTTTTGCTTATCAAATGAATAAAGACAAGATTATTTATAACATTAGATCTAGTCAAATTTTATGGGATACGGCCACTAAAAGTTGGTCTTTGACCGATGTACTCGAAAGAAAAGTATATGACAACAGGGAAGTTTTGACCTACAGTCCTACTTTACTTAAAAAATTCTCTTTCAAGCCCGGTGATTTAGAAAAAGACAAATACACAAAAGATAAGTTAACAACGCCTGAGTTAATTAAGCAAATAAACTTGGAGGCCTTAAGGGGTTCTGAAGGATTGAATGAACTAAAAATTGAAAGATATCGCCGAGATGCTACGCCTTTAACGGTGCTTTTATTGACCTTAATTGGAGGTATTATAGCTGGAAGTAAAGTAAGAGGGGGCAGCGGAGCTCATTTGGCAATGGGATTTATGATAGCTGCAGTTTTTATCATTACGGACAGGTTCTCCACTATCTTCTCTACAAAAGGCAATTTGCCTCCACTATTAGCCGCTTGGATTCCTAATTTAATTTTTATATGGGTGGTCTATTATTTGTATAAAAAAGCAGCCAAATAAACCTTTTTTTGAGTTAACTTTGAGGCCAAATTTAATCGGTTTTAATATATAACATTTGGTATATGGAAGAAATTAAAGATAGGTTCAGTGTAAAGGCCATTGCTGCTAATTTAGAAATTAAGGAATTAATTAAAGTACACGGCGATAAAAAAATAGGAGAAGTAACTTTAGCACAAGCCTATCAAGGAATGCGTGGCATTACTGGCTTAGTAACAGAGACAAGTTTATTAGATGCGCAAGAAGGTATCCGTTTTAGAGGATTTACCATTCCAGAATTACAAGCAAAACTACCTAAGGCACCAAAAGGGGACGAGCCTTTACCAGAAGGATTATTTTATTTAATGATGATTGGTGAAATACCCGATGAAGCAGATGCGCATGCCATTACTAACAATTGGCAAAGAAGAAGTCATGTGCCTTCTCATGTTTTTGATGTGATTGATGCATTTCCTTTAAATAGCCATCCTATGACTATGTTTGTTGCAGCTGTGATGGCCTTGCAAACAGAAAGTAAATTTGCGCAGGCGTATGCAAAGGGCATGAATAAAAAAGATTACTGGCAATATACTTATGATGATTCCATGGATTTAATTGCTCGATTGCCTAGAATAGCAGCCTATATATATAGAAGAAAATACAAAAATAACGAACACATCCATCCGAATGGTTTGTTGGATTGGGCAGGTAACCTAGCTTATATGATGGGTTTTGAAGATGAAACGACCAAAGAATTGATGCGTTTGTACATGACCATTCACGCTGATCATGAAGGAGGAAACGTGTCTGCACATACTACTCACTTAGTTGGCTCTGCTTTAAGTGATCCTTATTTAAGTTATGCTGCGGGTATGAATGGATTAGCTGGTCCTTTACATGGATTGGCCAATCAGGAAGTAATTAAATGGATTTTTGAGATGCAAGAATCCATTGGAACCGACGAGCCAACTACTGATCAAATTGCCGATTACGTTCAAAAAACATTAACTGAGGGTAAAGTGGTACCAGGTTATGGACATGCGGTATTAAGAAAAACAGATCCACGTTTCACTGCACAAATGGCTTTTGGTAAGAAACATTTAGCCGACGACAAATTGGTGAATACGGTATGGAAAATTTACGAAACGGTGCCGCCAATATTGGAGTCTTTAGGAAAAGTAAAAAACCCATGGCCCAATGTAGATGCTCATAGTGGCGCTTTACTGGTTCATTATGGTATTGTAGAATATGAATTTTATACCGTTTTATTTGCGGTGAGCAGGGCCTTAGGGGTACTAGCAAGCTTAACTTGGGACCGAGCCTTAGGTTTCCCCTTAGAAAGACCCAAGTCTGTAACTACCGAAGCAGTCAAGCTTTGGTTAGATGGTAAGGGAGACATTTAATATCAATAAATGAAGGCTGATTTAATACTCTGCATTAAATTTATTCTCCAGCATTTTATCTTTCAAAGCAGATTTAAAAGAATAAGCTAGGGTTATCATAAATGCCCTAGTATCAGACTTTTGAGAACGATAGACTACAAAAGTGGAGGTATGTGTATTGTATCCACTTTTAAGTGTATTGAAAGCGTCTATAACAATAAAATTCAGTTTAAAATTACTCTTACCTAATTTTTTTTGGAATCCTAAGTCTATATTATACAATGAAAAAGATTCACCTTGGGGTGTTGTTTTTGGAGATATATAGTTGGCTATAATTTGAAATTTACTTGCATTATTTAAAGTAAAATTATTAATTACTTTACTACTCCAATTCGTACCGCTATTCACACCATCACTTGCAATATTGCTTCCATTAATTTGTTGCTTAAAAATGGTTGCACTTAAGTTAAAGTCATAAAAATGAAAGGGTTTACCAATCATCATAGATTCAATTCCGTAATTATCTGCATTACCGATGTTCATGGGCAAATTCAAAATAGCACCATTTGGTAATTGGGAGTAGAAGGATCTAATTGCATTCACAGAATGTCTAAAAAATAAGCTATTGGTAAAATTAAATTTAGAGGTGCCATTATTGAATGATAACTCATAAGCATCAATAATTTCAGGTTTTAAATTAGGATTACCACTATGAGGGCTTAGCATATCAGTGATATCAACAAATGGATTCAATTGTCCTAAACCCGGTCTGTTGATTCTTTTTCCATAACTAAGCTTTATACTTTCTTTTTGGTTAAAATTATAAGCTATATGTGCAGTTGGAAATAATTTTAAGTAACTATTTGAAAAGCGAGCGCTTTGCGAAACGGTCTCCCCGTTATTTGAAACATTTTCTGCTCTAATCCCAGAGGCATAATTCCAACTGGCATCTTTGCCTTTAATATTATTCGTGTTATGGTATTGAAAATAAAGTGCTTGAACTTGTTCGTTGAAATTAAAAATATTACTGACGTCTGGATTTGTGATGTAGTAGATGCCATTTAATTTATCGGCGGTGAGAAAATCTGTTTTAATGGTTCTGAATAAACCTTTGTAACCAGTTTCAATCACACCCATTGCCGAGGTGGGAATCGTATAATCCAAAGTAGCACTGGTTATAACGCCATCTTCATAATTATGTGTAAGCTGTGTTTGTTTGGCTCCTATTTGATTTCCATCCAAATTCAATGGTGTAGTAAATATATCCGTATTCTGACGTCCCTTTTCAATAGATGAACTCAGGCTTGCATTCAATGATTTTTCTGAATGCTTAAAAGTTTTTACAAAGTTAATTGCAAATTCTCCTTCTCTTACTTTTTCGTATTCATAAGAGTGTCTATCATTACTGCTTGAAAATCCAATATTTTTATTATATAGTTTGCTAATTAAATCTTCATTATTGTCTTGGCTCTCAAGATTCCCTATGGCTTCAAAAGAAATCGTATTATACTGGTTTAAGTTGTAGTCGAGATTCAATTTTAGGTTTTGTAATTTTTCAACTCTTTCATCATTTCTCTTTTGGCCAATAAAATAATTATCAATCAAATTATAATTGGTACGATTGCTTTCAATTTTTCTGGTTCTTCCTGCAAACCTATTATCATAGCCAAAGCCTAGATTCCATTTGCCCACTTTATTATTTAAAATAAACGAACTATTAACTCTTCCTTTTGCTCCAATACCACCTCCAATGGCAATAGCTCCATTGGTTCCAGATTGCTTGTTCTTCTTTAATTTAATATTAATGATACCACTTTCTGCATTGGCATCATATTTTGAAGATGCATTATTGATTATTTCAATGCTTTCAATAGCACTAGCAGCAATTTGATCGGTATTGGTGATGCCAGAATTTCTTCCGTTAATTAATATTAATGGTGTTTTCCCTCTCAAGGTAATGGCCCCATCATTATCCACTGTGACAGTAGGGGTTGATTTAAGTAGATCGGTAGCCGTACCACCAATTTGGGCAATATTATTAGCTGTATTTATAATAAAACCTTCGGTTGTTTTTTCAATCATTTTTTTCTGTGCTACAACAATTACTTTACCTAATTCACTGGCATCTTCTATTAAATGTAGATCCTTAAATTGAAGCTGTTTGTTAAGCGCATCTATGGTAACTTTTTTTGAAATGGGCGAAAAACCAACCAATTTTATTTTTAATAGGTATTTTTCATCATTAAGATTGGAAAAACTAAATCTCCCCAAGCTATCGGTTGTTTCATAAAAAAGTACTCTATTAGTATCTACTAAATTTGATATTGTAACAGTGGCGAATTCAACTGGCTTATTATTATTCACAATATTTCCAGTGATCTTTCCTTGAGCAAATAAGGATATATTTAATACAAATACAAAAGTAACAAATAGGACAATTTTTTTCATGTTGTATTTTTAAAACTAGCTAGCTCTTTACAAAAAATTTCCTAGTCAGTTGTAATCATTGAATCTGGTAGAAATTTGAATGAGCAATGCAGTTTTCTTGCGTCAAAGTTAATGATAAATTTAAGGCGACTCAATTATTTTCGCTTTCAACCAATTTCAGAAATTATTTTTCTCATAGTGTTTAGCTCTAGGTAACAAACAAATTAGGAGTTGAAATTTAAATTAATTGGGATAGATTAAAATTGTTAGTTATAATATTAAACTTTTATATGTAAAATATTGAAAAATAATTAGTAGTAAAATACACATTAAAAAAATAATTTATACCCTGAAAGGCCTCCTAAAAGAAAGCTCATTACTAAAACTTTAATTCTATTTCGATGAAATTACACCTTGTAAATAAATTAATAGGGGAAGCCGAAAACCTAATCTAGAGTAGGCAAAATTTTAAATCAAATTTTTATGAAAAAATTTTTTATTTCAATGGGTCTTTTTACATTTTTATTTTTTATTACAAGCTGCTCTGTAACTATGCCATTAACCGCAACTAGTAATTCAAATAAAGAAGCTACTAAAACCGGAATATCAAAAGCAACTTTTATATTCAATATCCCTTTAAGTGGAGATGCTTCTATAGCAACTGCTGTAAAAAATGGTAATATTGACAAAGTTTCAACTGTAGATGTTAAAACCACAAGTATTTTAGGTTTATTTAATACAATAGAAACAACTGTTACCGGTAATAAATAATATTTTTTAAGAGGGGGATGATTAAATTTCATCCCTCTTTTTTGTTGAAATTATCAAAAATTATTACAATTTCTAGATATTAATCTTGAAAATACAAAAACGCTTTTGTTTAAATTAATGAAAAAATGAAAAGTCTGTGTAAAGTTTTACAATTTGCTTTTATTGTGAATATTATTTTCCTTATCTCTTGTAAT
>Ga0114958_10000465_pt1 | contig 34515 bp, 30 predicted proteins | sample C_130208_EF_Meta_FD_89577 | JGI IMG/M metagenome (GOLD analysis project Ga0114958, IMG submission 89577) | Freshwater microbial communities from Lake Croche, Canada to study carbon cycling - C_130208_EF_MetaG | ecosystem: Environmental > Aquatic > Freshwater > Lake | place: Lake Croche, Canada... | reverse complement strand
TGATTTTACGGTCCTCTGCGCGGAGGTGGCGGATTTCTTTGGACATTGTTTGTCTTGGTCGACGCAACGATATTGACGTCCGCCCCTCCGCACCAAATTATTCCTTAGCAGTTGCAATCCCCCCATGACACAATCTCCTAAATGTCGTTTTTGCGCCGAGTTCCTCGTCCATGTAATGTGCGATCTCGGCATGTCGCCGCTGGCCAATTCGTATGTGAAATTCGAGAGCTCGCAGGTTGCCGAGAAGACATATCCACTCACGGTCTGGGTATGTGACAAATGCCTGCTGGCACAGCTCGAATCATTCGAGTCCGCTGACGCCATATTTAGTGATTACCTCTATTTCAGCAGTTTCTCCACAAGTTGGGTTGAACACGCGCGGCGCTATTGTGAGATGATGATCAGGCGCTTCGGATTTGATTCCAGCAGCAAAATCCTTGAAATCGCCAGCAATGACGGGTACCTGCTTCAGCACTTCAAGGCGATGGGGATTCCTGTACTCGGGATTGAGCCGGCAGCTAACGTGGCCAAGGTTGCGTGGGAGGAGAAGGGAATTCCCAGCCTCGTGAAGTTTTTCGGCGTGCAAACGGCGCAGGCGCTCGTAGCTACTAGCCAATCTGCCGATCTGCTCATGGGAAACAATGTGCTTGCCCACGTCCCTGACATCAACGATTTCGTCGGCGGATTGAGGATCGCGCTCAAATCCGCAGGGGTGATCACTTTCGAATTTCCGCATCTGCAACGTCTGATCGCTGGCATCCAGTTCGATACCATCTATCACGAGCACTTTTCCTATCTGTCGTTTCTCGCGGTGGAGAAGGTTTTTGCCCGGCACGGCCTCACGTTGTTCGATGTCGAGGAACTGCCAACGCACGGCGGGTCGCTGCGTATTTTCGCCCGGCATGACGCAAACCTGGGTCCGGCATTTGCCGTGACCGGGCGTGTGGCGGCGATGAGGGAACAAGAAACCGGATTTGGTCTAACGTCAATGAAAACCTACACCGCATTTGGCGATCATGTGATGGACACCAAACGCAGGCTCCTGAAATTCCTCATCGATGCGAAAGCAGCGGGCAAATCCGTGGTGGGTTACGGCGCCGCCGCTAAAGGCGTCACCTTGGTGAACTACTGCGGGGTTAGCGACGACTTACTGGACTACGTGGTGGACAAGAGTCCCCACAAACAAAATCACTACATGCCCGGTGTGCGCATCCCGATTTACGCCCCGGAAAAAATATTTGAGACCATGCCAGATTATGTGCTGATTCTCCCGTGGAACCTACAGAATGAAATCATGGCTGAAATGGCAGGAGTGCGCGAATGGGGAGGCCGCTTTGTGGTACCTATACCAGAATTACTGGTGTTCGATTGACATCTGTAATCGCGGAACACAACTTATTAGACGATGTACCTAACAGACCTTGAGGACGCCGGACGAGGCATGCACTCGCTGGCGGCGGAATTGTATCCGTTGTGCCGGAGTATAACGGGCGCTGGCGCGCGCTCTACCTTGCAGCGCTTGTCCGAGGATATTCCGCTCGAGATACACGAGGTTCGCAGCGGCACGCAGGTATTTGACTGGATTATCCCGCAAGAATGGAACATCAGGGAGGCATGGATCAAGGATCCTAAAGGGCATACAGTGGTTAATTTTACCAACCATAACCTTCATATAGTCGGCTACAGCATGCCGGTGAGATGCATTATCCCATTGGCCGAGCTCAAAACAAGGTTGTTCAGCCTCCCTGAGCAACCGGACCTCATTCCATACCGCACTAGTTACTACAACAAAACATGGGGATTTTGTCTACCGCACCGGGACCTGGAGCGGCTCGAAGAAGGCGAATACGAGGTATGCATCGATGCGACGCATTCGGATGGGAGCCTAACCTATGGTGAGTGCTACATTCCAGGGACCACTGACGATGAGGTGTTAATATCCTGCCACATTTGTCATCCTTCGCTGGCCAATGACAATCTCGCCGGAATTGCCGTGGGAGTGGCGCTCGCCCGGCAGTTGGCCTGCCGTGCGAGGCGTCTGACATACCGTTTTCTGTTCATTCCCGGTGCGATAGGCTCAATCACCTGGCTCGCGCTTCATCCCACCGTGATTGCGCGCATCAAGCACGGATTGGTGCTAACCTGTGCTGGCGACGCTGGTCCGGTGACCTACAAGAAGTCACGCATAGGCAATGCTTTTATCGACCGCGCGATGGGTCATGTACTCAAGACCTGCGGTGCGGAATATCGAATTGAGGAATTTGAGCCCTATGGTTATGATGAACGACAGTATTGCTCCCCAGGAATTAACCTGCCGGTAGGTTGCCTAATGCGATCGCCCCACGGCACATTCCCGGAATATCATACGAGTGCTGACAATCTGGAATTCATCAAGCCCCATTGTTTGGCAGACACCCTAAGTAAAGCGTTGGCGGCATTCGACATCCTCGAGCACAACACCAAGTATGTGAATATTAAACCCATGTGCGAGCCAAAGCTCGGCAACTACGGGCTCTATGGCGGCGGCGGCGGCCAGCGGAACTGTCATTTTGATGAACTGGCGTTGTTGTGGGTGCTTAATCTGTCGGATGGCGGCAACGATCTGCTCGCCATCGCCGAACGATCCGGGATGCCGTTCTGCAAAATCCAGTGCGCGGCCGCAGCTCTCGACCAGGCGGGGCTTCTGCGGAGGGAGCCGTCTTGAATATCTCATCTCACAGCGGGCACCTGCATCCATCGGTCGGTATCCTGCGACTCCAGCAATGCGGACATCGCCAGCTGAGCCGCAAGACCGTCGTTAAACGACGCGTCAAGATCGGAATCCAGATTGCCCCGCAGGCAGGCGTCTACAAAGCTGCGCATCATCAATCCGAGCGCGTGGGGGTGGCCGTCGGCAGCTTCCGGCGGCAGTGGCAGATCCAGCCAATCTGGCGCAGTCGGGCTGGACGCTTTGATGAAATCCACTCCACCGCGGCTCAGGGCGGCCTTGAGTGCGCCATGATCGCCGATGATTTCAAGGCACCCGAGCGGTGCGAACGGCGGCGTGACACGACTGAGGAAAAACTGGCTGCGAACGCCGTTGGCATGGCGGATCCAGGCATTCGCCAGATCATCAGTTTCCACGTATGCCATGGCGCCCGTCGCGCTGTCCGGGGCATCACGTGCAACCACATGGGTGTAGCCGATGACTGAATCGATCGGACCTAGCACCTGCCGGCTGATGTCAAACAGATGCGATCCCAGGTCGAAGAGCATACCGGCACCGGCGGTCTCCTTTCTTTCACGCCAGCTCGAGGTCCAGCCGGGTTTCAATCCATCCCATCGGTCGTATTGAATGCGGGCAAAATACGGCCGGCCAATATCGCCCGACGCAACCCGCCGACGCAGTTCCCTGATCCCGTAGTTGTAGCGGAACGTGAATCCCACCTGATGAACCTTGCCGCTGGCCGCAGCGATCCGTGCCATCTCGCGGGCATCGCCAGTCGTCATGGCGAGCGGTTTCTCGCAGAACACATGTTTACCATGGCGCAGCGCGGTGATCGCCTGTGTCGCGTGGGCTACGTTGGCACTGGAGATCGTGATGGCATCGATATCCGGGCGGGCGCAGAGCTCCTCCACGTCCTCCATCGCCTCTCGGATTCCGAACTGGTTGGCAAGCGCGCGCGCTGCATCGAGTCGGCGGCCACAGACCGCCACGACTTCCGCCGCTGGATGGGACAGCAGGCCGGGGATGTGGCAGACTTGGGCGAATCTGCCGGTGCCGATGACGGCGACGCGGAGTTTGGATGGGGCGTGCATGATGGAGGTGTGAAAGTTGGATGTGATGGGAAAGAGTGGGCGGCCTCTTATCACTGAGGATCCCAGCAGGCGATAATAATCCGTTGTATTAGTATTGATAAGAATGCTTCGGGGAAGAAAAAAATGAATCATGATGCGTAGAATCATGCGGATTGCGACCCGGGCGATGGTCCCCCCCTACAGACTGGAGAAACCACCCGTCAAGAGCGTCGCGATCGTGGTGCCACTTTCCACACGCGCGCAGCTCACACCCGACGAAGAGGTGTCGATGCGGCACTTGCTCCATAATCTCGGGTCTTATGACCGATACTTGATCGCGTCTGAGGGGCTTGACCTCGATTTCCCGGGGTTCGGGGTCAAGCGGTTTGCAAAAAAATACTTTGGCTCGGCATCGGCACACGGAAAGCTGTTAGCGAACCCATCATTCTACAGGCGGTTTCTGGACTATGAGTTCATATTTTTCTATCATCTGGACAGCCTGGTCTTATCCGACCAGTTGGCGGATTGGTGTGCTGCCGATCTGGACTACATCGGGCCACCATGGATATGCTCGGATGATACCCCTTGGGTTGACCGACCTCGGGTTGGCAATGGAGGCTTTACATTATTACGGGTGGAAAGCGCCCTCCAGGTCATAGTCAACCGATACCGCCTGGAGCCAAGCACCTATTGGCTCGACAAGTTCACTCGTTGCGCTCCAACTTGGCTGGTGCGAATCATGGGTAGGATTCAGACGCACTTGCCGCACTTAAAACCGCTCAACCGCCTGCTGAAGGAATGGCTTGAGATGGAGAATCCGGCACCGCATGGCCGCAACAATGATCTCTTTTGGTCGGACAGTGCGGTGCGGTATTTACCGGAGTTCAAGGTTGCCTCGCTGAAGCAAGGGCTTCAATTCGCCTTTGAAACCGCGCCGCAAACCTGCTACGAGATGAACGGGTGCAAAATGCCATTTGGCTGTCATGCCTGGGCCCGCTATGACCGGAAGTTCTGGATTCCGCACCTCTTGAATCAGGATTCATAAAATTCACGTGGGTAGCTCATTGAATTTAGCATAACACCTGACACAATTGCTTTTCTTGCGAAAGTTGTGACTCATACCATTTATCAACATGACACCCGACTTTATCAATAGGCCTAATCTCGCCGAACTGCCCGCACCACCACCCGGGCGGATCGGTTGGCCATGGACGGAATCCTCCCCAGTCATACCGTTAAGCGGCGGACCATGGCCCCGTATCAGCATAATCACACCGAGCTACAACCAGGGGAAATACCTTGAGGAAACGATTCGGTCAGTGCTGTTGCAGGGATATCCTAACATTGAGTATTTTATTATCGACGGAGGAAGCACCGACGAGTCGGTGAATATAATCCGCAAGTACGAACCATGGCTCACCGGGTGGGTGAGTGAAATTGACGCTGGGCAGTCTGATGCGATCAACAAGGGCTTCGCGCTCTGCACGGGTACATTCTTAAATTGGTTGTGCAGCGATGACTTTCTTACAGCGGGCGCACTTGGAATTGTCGCGAAAGAGTTCCGTATGGACGACAATTGTGACGTGCTGGCGGGGGCGTGTTTCTGCCAGTATGATGACAAGACGGCTATAAGCTCCGCAAGGTCGGCGAAAGTGGTTGGCTGGGAAAAAACACCCTATCATGCGGCAATCTGGCAACCTAGCTGCTTCTTCAGACGGTCCCTTATCAAGCGATCCGACTTGGTGATTCACGACCTTCATTATTGCATGGACCGAGAGTTATGGTGTTACTTGTTCAAAAAAAAAGCCAATTGGAAATGGATAGACAACGTGTTAAGTCATTACAGGTTTACAGGCAACAACAAATCCGTGACCGGCAGACAAGTAATTATTGATGAGATCACACGAATATACTTTACCTATGTTAGAAAACCAGTTTTGCTACCGTCACTTCTCCGGAAATTATGGTTACCGCTCGTGCTTGCTGACATAAATCGAAGCTCGGGGTTGGCACGAACTGCATTGCAGGTGCTCGCTCGGGGAGTTGCCATGATGTTGCTACTGCTATATCCCCGGGAGCATGTCAGGGCATTGCAGAGAGAGTTCTATCAGTATTCGTTGTGATGGTGTTTTCAAACCGGCTTAATATTATTATTGTATATATGCAGAGCAAACCACGAGTTGCAAAAGTGCTGTTTGTTTCAACTATGGACGGATACCCGTGGGGTGGCAGCGAGGAACTGTGGAGCCGGACGGCGATACGCCTCCAGCAGATGGAACAGACCGTCGCGGCGCTCGTGTATCAGTGGCCGTCGTGTCCAGCTCCCGTGACAGATTTGCGTGGTGCGGGTGCAAAAGTTGCATTCAGGCCGCGGAGAAGGTCCACTCCAGGGCGATTGATAGAACGCTGCATTCAGAGTTTCAAGCCGAGTTCGATTGACAGTAAGAGTCTCTCATGGCTGAGACGGGAATCCCCGGATCTTGTGGTGATCTCACAGGGTGGTCCGTGGGATGGAATTCCATGGATGTCAGCCTGCCGCGAGCTGGGATTGAGATATTGTCCGATCATTCAATCTAATAACGAGAATTGGTGGGCCACGGATGACCGGCTGGATGTAATTCGGAGTGCGCTTTCCTCGGCAGTGCAGGTATTCTTTGTTTCCCATGCGAATCGACGGCTGTTGGAGGCGCAATGTGGTATGCGCCTGGAACACGCGGAGGTGATCCACAATCCGTGGCAGGTGGATGCCACCTGTGAAGTCAAGTGGCCGGCGGATAATGGGCTCACACGGATTGCCTGCGTGGGACGTCTCAATCCTCAGGCCAAGGGCCAGGACCTACTGCTGCAAGTACTAGCAATGCCTAAATGGCGTCAGAGGCCAGTACATCTAAACCTTTATGGCAGTGGTCCATGCGAGCGGGCGCTGAAGTATCTCCAGCAAATGCTGGAACTACGTCATGTCACCTTTGCCGGCCATGTATCTGATATTCGGAGTATATGGGCAGAAAACCATGCTTTGATTTTGCCTTCAAGATTCGAGGGCCTGCCATTAGTCATCGTCGAAGCGATGCTCTGTGGTCGACCGGTAATTACCACCGATGTCGCAGGCAATGCGGATTATATTCGTGACGGTATCACCGGTTTTGTTGCCGAGGCTCCGACCCGCCACTTTGTGGATACTGCGCTTGAAAGGGCATGGTCGAAGCGAGCAGAATGGGAGACATTCGGTGCTAATGCCCGTCAGGATGCGCTAGAACTGCTTCCAGCCGACCCAGTTGGGCGGTTTGCCGAAAGATTGATGTGTTTAGCAAAATGACGCGTTGCCATGGATTTCGTTACGAGTAGCGGTATGCAAAATGCCAAGCAGTTTTTACTAAATGAATGCCTCTATTCTTATTGTAACTCGGAACCGCGCATCAGATCTGGCACAAACTCTCAGGACGATGCAACTGGTTCATATTCCGGAGTGTTTCAAGGTAGAGTGGATTGTCATCGACAATGGTTCAACCGATGATACACGCGAGGTGGTGAAGGCCTTCGATACGGTAAGTCTGCCGCTGCGATACATTTACGAACCACGGGGAGGCCAGTCAGTGGGTCGCAACCGGGGGGTGGCCGAATCGACTGGAGATGTCATCTTATTCACGGACGATGACGTTCGGACTCCACCCGAATGGGCTATCAAGATGTGCGATCCGATCGTTCATGGGAAGGCGGACGCGGTGAGCGGTGGTGTGAGATTAGCACCCAACCTGCTTCGCCCATGGATGACTTGGATGCATCGTTCATGGCTTGCATCGACCGAGTGGTTCAGCTCGGCTACGGCTCAAAGTATGGTGGGCGCAAACATGGCATTCTCGAGAGCGGTCTTGCAACGAGTCCCCCACTTTGATCCCGAGCTCGGGCCTGGCGCGACTGGCTTTGGCGACGATACTCTATTTGCGTCGCAGTTGCTGGCTGCCGGCTACAGGATACACGACTGCATGAATGTGTGTATCGAGCATCACTTTGAACCGTCGCGACTCAGGCGAGAATCATGGTTGAGCGCCGCCCGCAGGCGGGGCGAGTCACTTGCCTACATCCAACATCACTGGGAGCACCTGGCGTGTCGATTTGACGGCTTCAAGTTGCTGCGCGCGACTGCGAAGTATGCCACCTGGCGGGCGGCCAATAATCATAAGTTAGAAGACGAAGGGTGTCATGAGAAGGAACTGTGTCTAGTTTTAAGACTAGCGATGGCACGGTGGAATTTCGAGGAAAGACAGCGTGAGCGAGTTTACATAAAAAATGGCCTCGTGAGGTTATAAAGTCTAACACGCGGTTCCATAGATGAACAAGGCGTGCACTCAATCCGGTAGCGGTTCTTATGAGTTCACTTGTGGACACAGGCCTTAGTTGAAATATTTAGTTCTGGACTAGGCACCATTGAAATACAGGGAGACAACATTTTGAGAAATGGCTGTTGTCTCTGAGCCCCCCGCGCATGAAACTACTAATCACGAATGTGCTTATGCGCTAGTTAAGTCATTAAGAACCATTCACCGCAAATGATCCGAATCAGTGTCATCATTCCAACATATAACCGGGCTTCCGAGATTTCCGCTGCGGTTCATAGCGTTCTCAATCAGACCCTTCCGCCACACGAGTTGATCGTGATCGACGACGGTTCAACCGACGGAACGGAACAAATTCTAGCTCCAGTCATGCAACGGATTCGTTACGTAAAAACGGAAAACCTTGGCGTCAGCGCAGCGAGAAACCGCGGAATCGTCGAGTCTACAGGAGACTGGATTGCGTTTCTGGATTCGGATGATATCTGGCACTTGCAGAAGCTCCGGCGGCAGATGGAATGCATCGCGCGGACCGGAGCCAAGGTGTGCTTTTGCGCATGTAGGGATGAATCTGGAAATGCGGTCGATGGGCTTGGCAAGATGGACCCGACCCTGGAACGGAACGCGGAACGGTTTTATCCTCCCGGGGATTGCCGTATATTCAAGCATCATGGGCATCCCATACTCCTATCCATGGTGGTCGCGAAAAGCGCACTTATTCAGTCTGGTATTTTCGATGAGACACTCTGGGTCGGAGAGGACCACAAACTTATGCACGGTCTGGTACTTGGATATGGTTATGCCTTTGTTAACGAACCGCTAGTTGGTATTTGCAGGAAGAGGGATTTCACGGGTCTATCGGATTCGAGGAATCCTGAAACCGCTCTCCGAAGCTACCAATGTTATATCAGGGTGCAGGCGGAGGTTTACTGGCGCTTGGTTCCGATTGATTTCGAAGCGGCGGGAAACGTCAAACGCCGCATGCTATACTTTATTTCGAGGCAGGCTGAAATCGCGTGCGCTCTCAGGCAGAAGGTGCTAGCGCAGCGCTACGCACGCGCCGGCCTGAGCGCGGCGGGTGGCTGGAGAAACCTGGTGAGAAACCTGGCCATTTTGAGCGCATACCCGGTTGCGCAAAAGGTATTTGTTTACAAATGGAAGTCCTGATCTGCCGCGCGGTACGAGTTACGTTCGCTGGCGCTCATTGGCTACCTGCACACCTGGCGAATGTCAATAACCTGAGGTTGCGAACACGGGGGGAACCCGCTAGGCAACGGCGCGAGCCGTTCATCCAGGCACGCGCCTGTGGCGCATGCCCTGCAATCAACAACGCCCATATGCCAATTACAGCCCATCGCAGTGAACCACACAGCTCCAACCGCGCCCCTAGGCGCATTGTGGTGGTCGGCAGTGATGGACGGCTTGGGCGCGCCCTGGTCGGGTTTCTCGAGCCGCATCATCAGGTGGTGGGGGTTAACCGCAGGCAACTCGACTTGGGCTCTGTGCGCTCGATCACCGACACACTGGCAGGACTTGATTACGACCATCTTTATTTAACCAGCGCGCTGACCGACGTGGATTACTGCGAAACCCATGAGGCCGAGGCATTTGCGGTGAACGCCGAGGGCCCCGGCAGGATCGCGGATATATCGGCGAGAAAGCGGGCACATGTGACCTATATCAGCACGGACATGGTGTTCGGTGGCTCCAAAACGGATCCGTATGTGGAGGCGGACGCCCCGGACCCTGTCAGTGTCTATGGCGCATCTAAACTCGCAGGCGAGACGCGGGTCCTGAATGCGTCGGCGGGCAACCTTGTCGCCAGGACATCCTGGCTCTTCGGGCCAGGCCGGCCCGCGTTTCCAGAGTGGATCATCGACAAGGCGTGCTCCGAGTCGAACCTAACGCTTCCTGAGGACAAAATCTGTTGCCCCACATACACTCTTGATTTAATCGGTTGGTTGGAATCGTTGGTGACCGGCCGCCTGGACGGACCGGCAGCCGGAGTTATCCACCTGTGCAATTCCAGGCCATGTTCCTGGCTGGAGTGGGGCCAGTTTTGCCTCGACACTGCGCGGTCAGCCGGATTGCCGGTGGTGGCGGCGCCAATTGCCGGCGTGCCGGTCGCGACGGTGCCGGCGTTTATCGCCAAACGACCTCCAAACAGCGCGCTGAGCACGGCGAAGTTCACCAGCCTGACAGGAATACGGCCCCGCGACTGGACCGAGGCGCTGCATGCGTTTCTACAGCACCGCGCCGTATTTCCGAAGAGTGGGTTGCCGAGGTAGACATTACCGTGCGACATAATCAGTCCCCCTAGCTATCCGAATCGATGATCGAAGCAGCAACCACCGAAGTTAGGCTTTCAGACGCCGACCAATCATTGCGCAAGGGGATCCTACTAGCGGGAGGAACTGGCAGCCGCCTCTTTCCGATGACGCACTCGGTGAGCAAGCAGCTCATTCCGGTTTATGACAAGCCGATGATTTACTATCCGCTCACGGTGTTAATGCTGGCGGGCATACGTGACATTCTTTTGATATCAACACCTCATGATCTGCCCGGCTTCACCCACCTACTGGGCGACGGTTCGCAATGGGGTTTATGCATCTCCTATGCCGCTCAGGCCAAGCCGGAAGGATTGGCACAGGCATTTTTGATTGCCGAGGAGTTTCTTAACAGCGATCCGGTATGTTTGATTCTCGGAGATAATTTGTTTTATGGACACAACCTCGGGCAGTACCTGCTTGCTGCATCCAAACGGATGCATGGATCGACCATATTCGGTTATCATACCCAACAGCCCGAGCAATATGGCGTGGTGGAATTTGATCAGGAGGGAAACGTGCTTTCACTAGAGGAAAAACCCCTGAGTCCGAAGTCAAATTACGCGGTTACCGGGATTTATTTTTATGACCGGCAGGTGGTTGAAATCACTAAAAAGTTACTCCCATCGTCCAGGGGAGAGCTTGAAATCACTGACTTGAATCGTCTGTATCTGGCGCGGGGTGAGCTACGGGTCGAGATCCTAAGCCGGGGCACGACCTGGCTGGATACAGGAACCCCGGACTCACTGGCTGACGCCACCCAATTCGTACAGGTCATCCAGCAAAGGCAAGGGCTCAAAATCGCCTGCCCGGAGGAGGTCGCCTTTGCGCAGGGCCGCATTGACCGCGGGTGCCTCAACACCTCTGTGGCGAAATATGCGGGAACCCCGTATGGAGATTACCTGAAATCTCTCTGACACAGCCTATCGAAAACCGGACTTATGGACTCCAATAAAGACAACAGATGGATAGGCGTGAAGGCGTCAACGCGCACGCTGCTTGAGACACGCGACTACTCGAACGATTCCCTGGCACGGCGCTTGGTCACCACGGGCGTGGGAGCCGGTGAAGCCATCCTCGGACGTGATGAATTGGAGTCGGCCTGGATCCCCGGGGTGGAAATATTCCCGCGCCGCGTCTTCCAGCAAAAGGGCCGGGGGTACTTCGCTGAACTCGCACGTCTCAACGAGGGCGTCCTGGATCGGATCGGGCTAGCACCCACGCAGTGGGCGGCAGCGCTCATGCACCGGGACAGCGCGAAGGGGTTTCACATACACCCGCCCCACATCCCTGAGGGGGTTTCACCAGATCAGTGGTTCCGTGACTTGTTCGTCGATGCCCCTGGAAATTTCGCCCGGCGGCCTTACGACCGCGAACAGTGGGACGTCATGTTTTTCCTCACTGGCATCTGTGAAATTATGCTGGTGGATGATAGGGCGGGGTTATCGCGACGGATCATGCGCTTCACCATCGCTGGTGACAGCAGGCCGGGGCCTGACAATGCTGCCGTGGTGATACCGCCGGGTGTGAGTCATGCCTTGCGAAGTATCGGAAACGAGGATCTAACGATGGTCTATGGAACGAGCACCTCGTTCAATCCAGACTGGGAAGGACGAATCGTCAGCGGCGTCGAAATCGCCCCGCTGCCGTGGGATTGGGTGAGTTATATGGGCGCAGCCGAGTGAGGGAGGGCACCTTGCCCTGCGGCGAGTCCATCCTGGCCGCTGCGCGCCTGGGACGCACGCCGTTGCACCCGCCTGCCTACGACTCGCTTCATGCGGAATATGATTGAACACCTGCAGGGAATTAGTTAGTCTGACATGTGCTGGACAAAACGGTGTCCATACCGTCACAGGCGAGTGGTTTAATTCAAGGGATGCGGTAATGCCAGCCCGATTGGCCCAACCAGCGCATGTGGCGGGATTCACGGAGCCGATATGGAAATCAAAAATAGAAAACCAACACAATTATGGAAATACATTCAAATTGCAACTCTAGGCGCACGACACCACCTACCAGAAATCCATGGCGCCGCTGCCCCAGCGGGTTGGCTGGAGCGCTGGCCGGTTGCCTGCTCCTGATGAGCGTGGGTTGCGACATCATAAATTCCACCCCGCAGGTGCCTACGGAAGCCGCCATCGCCAGGCCGACCGGCAATCTCGCGCCCGGCGACGAGATCAGCGTCACATTTACGGGCGCGCCGGAGTTGAACACCAAGCAAAAGATCCAGCCTAACGGCAAGGTCAGTCTGGCGACCCTCGGCGACGTCACGGCCGCCGGTAGGACGATCACCGACTTTCAGAGGCAATTAACGACGCTCTATCAACCGCACCTCCAGGATTCATCGGTTGTGGTTGCCCTCTCGGGCGCGGCAGCCGGTGTCTATGTGTCGGGAGAAGTGCAGCGGTCGGGCAAAATTCCACTTGACCGCCCGATGACAGCGCTGGAGGCGGTCATGGAGGCAGGCGGCTTCACGAGGTTTGCCAATCCCAAGCAAGTGATTATTATCCGTAATCAAGAGGGCAAAAGTAGGCGTTACGTCTTGAACATGAACGACGCCCTCTATGGCACAGAAAGCCGCCCCTTCTTTGTCAGGCCCTACGATGTAATCTATGTGAAGCAGAGCAATTGGTAAAATGGCCATTGGCAGGCTCCAGTCACACCCAGGTCGATCCGCCGAGGGCAGACCGTCGGCATATGATGCCTGTCCGTGACATGCTCCAACACGCGTGATTGCGCAGAGGGGCTTCGGCATCCAGACGTCTGCCTGGATGCGCGATCCGACCGGGCGATGCGGCGGGGCAGCGCAGCCGCTAGAGGAATTGATGCCCACTGGACGGGTCCGTTATGGCAGGGCATCCGCGTATACCATTAGGGTAGGTTTTGGTTGCGTAAAAACGCTCCCCAATCGGAAGCGATGAGAAACTCCAAAAAAACCGGCCTACGCATCCTGCTAGTCGAGGACTCCGAGAGTGATGCTGCATTGATCGTGCGTGAACTCCAGAAGCTAGAGCTCAAAATCGTTTCGCTGCGGGTGCAGACCCGCGGCGAGATGTCGCGCCAGATTTCCGAATTCAAGCCCGAGATGATTCTCACGGATTATGCGCTGCCGGATTTCGATGGTGCGCAGGCCCTCGCCTTGGCACAAGAACGCTGCCCGGATGTCCCTGTGATCGTCATCTCAGGTGCCGTGGGCGAGGAGACCGCGGTGAGCCTGCTCAATCACGGGGCAACTGACTTCGTTCTGAAGGACGGGCTTAAGCGGCTTGCGCCATCGGTCCATCGGGCGCTGCAAAAAGTCGCGGAGCGCAAGGCGCGGCGCAAGGCCGATGCAATGCGCAAGCAATACAGCGCCAAACTGCAGGCGCTTTCCCGCCGGCTGGTGGAGGTGCAGGAGACCGAGCGCCGCAATATTGCCCGCGAACTCCACGACGAAATCGGCCAGTCCCTCACTGTCATCCAGTTAAATTTGCAGGGACTGATGCTGGCGCGCGGCATCACCGCCCTGAAGCCACGTCTAACCGAGAGCCTGCAGGTTGTCGAGCACATGCTCGAGCAGGTGCAGGACATCTCACTGAACCTGCGTCCGTCAATGCTGGACGATCTGGGATTGGAATCAGCGTTGCGTTGGTACACCGAGCGGCAGGCAACGCTGGTCGGATTGCATGTCGAGTTCCACATGGATACCTTGCTGCAGCGCTTGGATCCGGTGATCGAAACGGAGTGTTTTCGAGTGGCGCAGGGAGCATTGACCAATGTGGTACGGCATGCCCACGCGCAATCCGTAACCGTGGAGTTGCGCCAACAGGATCATCTGCTCCATTTGCGCGTGCGTGACGATGGGATCGGATTTGATGTATCTTCCCTGCGGGACAAAGCCATCGGCGGCGAAAGCTTGGGATTGTTAAGCATGGCGGAGCGGACCGCCTTGACCGGTGGGGGTATTGAATTCACCTCCACCCCTCGCGAGGGTACCGAAGTCCACGCCTGGTTCCCGTTGAACCGGACGATCCAATCATCGAAATCCAAGACATCATGAACAAACCGACGAAATCCATTCGGGTCATCCTAGCCGACGACCATACGCTCGTGCGCGCGGGGATTCGCACGTTGTTGGAAAAGTTGCCTGGAGTGGTCGTGGTGGGCGAAGCTGCCGATGGCCGCGAAGCTCTCCATCTGGTCCAGCAGCACCTGCCCGATGTGGTGCTGATGGATATCAGTATGGCTGGTCTGAATGGGTTGGAAGCGGCGGCACGAGTGACCAAGGAATTCCCCGACGTGCGCGTCATCATCCTCTCTATGCACAACAACGAGGAGTATTACCTGCGGGCGCTCAAGGCAGGCGTGACGGGCTACATCCTCAAAAAAGCGGCCACGGCCGAACTGTCAACCGCGTTGCAACGCGTGGCGCGTGGCGAGATTTATCTGAGTCAGGAAATCTCCAGAAGGCTCGTCAAAAAGTTTCTGCTGCAAGGCATCTCCGAGCGCAAAAGCCCGCTAGAACAGTTAACTGTCCGGCAACGCGAGATACTGCAACTCATTGCCGAAGGTCAAAACACCAAAGGTATCGCCGACATCCTCAAGGTCAGCCCAAAAACGGTCGAATATCATCGCATGAATTTGATGAACGACCTGAATGTGCATGACATTCCCGGACTGGTGCGCTTCGCATTGCGGGTGGGACTTGTATCGCAGGAAAATTGACTGACCGGTTCCTCAGCCAGGCGCTGTTCGCCGCTATTTTTCACCACCGCTGGTGGTCCATTTGAACTACCCATCGTTACATCATCATGTGCATCATCGCTAATCCAAAACTGCGCGTCCTTGTCCTCGAGGACTCCGACCTCGATGCTGAATCAGTCCTAGGTGAGCTCAAACGCGGGGGGATCGAGAGCATCGCGACCCGCGTGCAAACCCGGTCTGAATTCGAGCTCCAGATCATGGGCTTTCAACCCGAGATCATCCTGGCGGATTACAAGCTACCAAACTTCGACGGCGGGCAGGCCCTGGCGTTGGCACGCCAGCACTGCCCCCAAGTCCCGGTCATCATCATTTCAGGGGCCGTGGGCGAGGAGACCGCCGTGGAGTTGCTCCGCAACGGCGCGACTGACTTCGTGCTGAAGGACCGGCTCCGCGGGCGCCTCGTGCCTGCGGTCCAGCGCGCTCTGCGCGAAGTGGCGGAACGCCATGCGCGCCGCAAGGCTGAGATCGACTTGTGCACGCTCAACGCACAGCTCGAACAGCGCGTCGTCGAGCGCACCCACGAGCTGTGGGAAAAAAACCTGGTCATGGAGGAAGATCTGAAAATGGCACGCAAACTCCAATTGGCCTTTCTGCCCGAACATTTCCCGACACTCCCAAGCGGAGCGACCCAGGCGGCGAGCGCGGTCAGGTTTTGCAGCATCTTTGAGCCGACCAGTTCGATGAGCGGAGATTTTTATAATGTGGTTCGTGTGTCGGACACCGCTGTCGGCATCTTCATCTGTGATGTGATGGGCCATGGCGTGCGCGCGGCGCTGGTGACTGCGATGATGCGCGCGCTGGAGGAACAGCTCAGCGAGTTGAACGACAATCCGGGAGCGCTACTCACCGAGATGAATCGTTCACTGCGCGGCATCCTGCGGCAATTGGACACTACCCTCTACACCACCGCCTGTTACCTCATTGTGGACATTGCCAGTGGGCGCCTCACTTTTGCCAACGCGGGCCACCCCAGTCCGCTCCTAGTGTGTGATGCGACCGATACGGTTGAGACCATCAGCGCCCCATCCACCATTGGTCCCGCGCTCGGTCTTTTTGATGACGCGCACTATCTCACCCACGAACGCCCGGTGGATGCCGGCGATCTCGTTCTCGTTTTCACCGATGGCCTCTTTGGCTTGGAAAATGCCAACTCCGAAACTTTCGGCATGGACCGCCTGCGAGAATCGATCCGGCGGCACATCGGTCTGCCTCTGACCAAGTTCATGCAGGACATTTTCACCGAAATCGAGATTTTTGCCGGCGGTCGCGCCTTTCCCGATGACATCTGCTTGGTGGGCGTGGAGATCGCGCATTTGGATGCGCGCGCGCACACACTGCCGAATCATACCCGAAGCACTCCCAGGTCCGCGCCGACCCTCAGGGTCTGAACGGGGCAGGGCAGACAGCCCGTAGAAGCGCCAGCCAAGACCCACGGCTAGCGGCAAATGACTCGCCTGGCTACGCATTGAGCTAATGAGGGATCCAATGTGACGCACACCTTTGATCCCCCCCCTACCCAGCAAAGAGCCCGGCCTATGGCCGGGCTCTTTTTGTGATTCAGAAAACATGACTTGCGAGTCGCGCCACGGAATGGGCCGAATCGACCGTGACCACGGGCAGTATGGTTCGTGAGGAAGCGTTGTGCGACTCGCTGTTTGATAGAGGCGAGATACGGGCACAGGCCCGGAATTCAGCTAGCGCTTGATTCACTGTAAGCCTTTGACAATCAGGAAGTGGCTCGAGCCGGGATCGAACCAGCGACACGCGAATTTTCAATCCGCTGCTCTACCAACTGAGCTATCGAGCCATTCACCATCCCTTGCGGGGCGGGCCGACAGTAAGGGGGGTGGCGCGGGTTTTGACAATCGGAAAATGACCAGGATTGGAAATTTCTGGATGATGGCCGGCTGGACCTCACTTGAGGAAGACTTCGCGGGCCTTGGCTCCATCGCCGGGGCCGACGATGCCGCGGAGTTCGAGGATATCGACCATCCGAGCGGCGCGGGTATAGCCGAGGCGCAGGCGGCGCTGGAGCAAGGACGTGCTGGCCTTGCGCTCCTGGCGAACGACTTCGATACACTTCATGATGAGTTCCTCGTCGGCTTCGGAGACGTCGTCCTCGTCGTCGGCGTCCGAGCTATTGAGCGAGGCATGGATATCGGTCTCGAACTTGGGTTTCCCTTGAGCGGCGCAATGGTCGATGATGCGCTCGATCTCCGCGTCGGTCACGTAGGCGCCCTGGGCCCGCTCTAATTTGGCCGAGCCTGGCGGGAGATACAGCATATCGCCCTTGCCCACTAATTTATCCGCTCCCTTGGTGTCCAAAATCACGCGCGAATCGAGCGCCGAGGAAACTTGAAAGGCAATGCGGCAGGGAATATTAGCCTTGATTATGCCCGTGACCACGTCGGCGCGCGGCGTCTGGGTGGCGATGATGAGGTGAATGCCCGCCGCGCGGGCCTTTTGCGCGATACGCGCGATGCACATCTCCACATCTGCCGGCGCGGTCTGCATCAGATCGGCTAACTCGTCGATCAGCACCACAATGTAGGGAAAACGGTCAGGGATGCGGTCCTCAAACAACTCGACCTCATCGTCATCGTCGTCAGCTTCCGGGCCGAGCTCACCGGCCGCGAGCGCGCTGGCAATGGATTCGATTTGCTGGTCGTCCACGTCATCGAGGGCCCATGGTGGCGGCTGATGGCTGGCGGGGGTTGCAGCATCCGACTGGCCCGACTGGCCCGACGATTCGGACGATTCGGACCATTCAGGAAGGTCGGTGGGTGGGGCCACCACCACCGGCGCGGGGTTCTCCTTGCGCAGGCGGGTATTGAAGCCATCAAAGTTGCGGACGCCTTCCTTGGCGAAGATCCGATAGCGTTTTTCCATTTCGTTGACCACCCACTTGAGGGCCGCCACGGTTTTCTTGGGATCGGTGACCACCGGCACGACCAGGTGCGGCAGGCGGTTATACATCTGCATCTCGACCACTTTGGGATCGACCATGATGAAGCGCAAATCGTCGGGGCCGAATTTAAAGAGCATCGATGCGATGATCGAGTTGATACAAACCGACTTGCCGGAACCGGTGGCACCCGCCACTAACAAGTGCGGCATGGCCGCGAGGTCGCCAATGACCGTCTTGCCGTAAACATCCTTGCCCAGCGCCAGCGGGATTTTCTTCTTGGCGGAGCGGAACTCCGGGTCATGCAGCAGTTCATGCAGCGGCACCGCGACTTTCTGGGTGTTGGCGATCTCGATACCGACAGTGTCCTTGCCGGGTATCGGCGCCAGGATATTGATCCGTTCGGCGCAGGTGGCGCGGGCGATGTCGGCCTCCAACTGCGAGATGCGTGACACGCGCAGGCCGGTGGATGGATAGATTTCATAGCGGGTGATGGTCGGGCCACGGGTGATGTCGCCTGGGGTGACGTCGATGCCAAAGGCTTTGAGCGTCTCGATGATCATACGCTGGGTAGAGAACAGTTCGTCACGGTTGGCTTCCGGCGCGTCTTCAAGCTCCTGAGCATCCAGCAGGTCAAAGCCGGGCAGTTCGTAGTTTTCAAACCCGGTCACCGACAGCGATTGGTGGCTGGGTTTTTTGCGTTCGAATGGTTTGGTCCCCGGCATGACCGGCTCATTGGCACGGCGCTGGGACGCATCGATGATCTGCGGCGGCGGGGTCTCGCGCAGCGGCAGCAGCGACTGCGGGTCCGCCTGCTCCTCCTTGATGAGAGCGGCGGCTTTGACTGCGTCCCGGTCTTTGCGCCGTTGCTCGCGCTGGCGTTCGTGATCGGCTTGGATGACCGCCTCGCGCGCGGCGGCTTTGCCCGCCACGCTGCGACTTTGCCGCCAGAGGCCGAATTTGAGCCGGGCTAACCTGAAACACGCCTTGGCGAAGCGTATCGGTTGCTGGCCTGTGAGCAGAATCATCGCCACCAGATAGGCCGTACTGGTCACCAGCAAGGTGCCGACCCTGCTGATGAGATTGGTGAGCACGAAACCGCCTACGCCGCTGCCGACCAGCCCGCCCGGCCCTGACAGGCGACAGTGGTGCGACCAATCTTTGAAGACATAGTCCGCCGCATGCAGCCAGGCGGCGCCAGCAACTAACAACACCGCGAACCCGATGACCCCGCGCGGCCAAACCCGGCCGTCCAAGACCAGCTTGACGATGCCAAACCAGAGCAGACCCACTGGAATCAAGTAACCCGCGGCCCCAAACAGCTGAATTTGCACAAAGCCCACAATGCCGCCCACCGGACCGATGAGATTCTCGCCGGGCACCCCCGGTTTGCCGGCGAACTTTTCGAGAAACCACCACCGAGGGAGGTCCGCCGGACTGTATTTCACCAGCGACAACAAACACAGCAGACCCACGGTGATCCAGATGATCCCCGTGATCTCGTTCGTCCAGCGCGACGGCTCCTCGACTTCGCCGCGTTTCTTGTTGTCCTTCTTGGCCATGTGGTGTTTGTGAGCCGATCATCCCCCCTCTCCCCTTCGGGAGCAAGGTTGTTTTCAGGCACGTAAAATCAGGATTCCCCGAGCATTTCGCCCAGATCGTGGCCGTGGCGTCCCGCCGGATGCAGGAATCCGCCGCTTCGGTGAAAGAAGTGGGTCGAAATGCTCGTTATGGGATCACCTGGCCCCGCTCCCTCCGCCCATGAACCCCACTCCCCTGCTCCTCACCTCCTTGCTCAGCGCCTTGCTCAGCTCCGCAGCCTCCGCCCAGATCGCTCCCGCGCTGGAGCGCACCAAGATCGACGGCACCTGGGCGGACCGCTCGACGGTGGGCGGCGAACTCGCCGCGGTGCCGACGGGCCGCCACACGCTATGGTATCGCCAACCAGCGAAGGTTTGGGAGGAGGCCTTGCCAGTGGGCAACGGGCGGCTGGGGGCGATGATTTTCGGGGGCATCACCGACGAGCGCCTGCAACTCAATGAGGACTCACTGTGGGACGGCTACCGGCTCGACGCGAGCAATCCCGCCGCGCTCAAAGTGCTGCCCGAGGTGCGCAAGCTGTTATTTTCTGGCAGAAACAAAGAGGCCGAGACGCTGGCCGCAGCCAACATGCTGGGCAAACCCGCCGGCGTGAAACCCTATCAGTCGCTTGGCGAGCTGTGGATTGAGTTTCCTGGCAGCGCCCCTGCCGTCGATTATCGCCGGACACTCGATGTCACCACCGCCGTGGCAACGGTGGCCTTCACCCAGGACGGAACGAAATACCAACGTGAAGTTTTCTCATCAGCCCCGGCCGGGGTGATTGTCGCACGCTTCACGGCGGACAAACCCAAGAGCATCAGCTTGCGGCTCAGCCTGAAACGCCAGAAGGACGCCGTGTGCCTGGCCCATCCGTCGGCCAAGAACGCGATTGTTCTGCGCGGCCGGATCGACCGAAAGGACGACGCGGGCGAGCCGCGCGGGCTGAAGTTTGCGGCGGAAGTGATGGCCATCGCCACGGGCGGGACCGTGACCAACGCCAACGGCATCCTCACCGTCAGCGGCGCGGATAGCGTCACGCTGCTCGTCGATGGCCAGACCAGCTACCGCGGCGGTGATCCGGAACCACTCTGCGATGCCGCCCTAACCCAAGCCGCGGCGAGTTCGTTCATGAGCCTGAAAGCCGCGCACACCGCGGACTATCAGAAGCTTTTCGGCCGGGTGGCGCTCGACCTCGGGACGGCCGGCGCGCAGGTGGACGCCCTGCCGACCAACGAGCGCCTGCAGCGCATCAAGCAGGGCCAAACCGACCCCGGGCTGGTGGCCACCTATTTTCAATACGGCCGCTACCTGCTCATCAGCAGTTCGCGCCCGGGCGGGCTGCCCGCGAACCTGCAGGGGATCTGGGCGTGGCAGATGAATCCGGCGTGGAATGCCGACTTCCACACCAACATCAACATTCAGATGAATTACTGGCCGGCGGAAGTCGCCAATCTCAGCGAGTGCCACCTGCCCTTGTTTGACCTGATGGACGGGCTTGTCAAACCCGGCGAACACGTCGCCGAGGTGAATTACGGTGCCCGCGGCTGGGTCGTCCACCATCTGACCGACGCGTGGGGCTTCGTCGCTCCGGCCGACGGCCTGCAGGGGATCTGGCCGGTCGGCGCGGCCTGGTTGGTGGCGCATCCGTTCGAGCACTATCAGTTCAGCGGCGACAAGGCTTTCCTGGCCAAGCGCGGCTGGCCACTGATGAAAGGCGCGGCGCGATTCATCCTCGACTATCTGGTGGAAGCACCCGCCGGCACGCCCGTCGCCGGCAAGCTCATCACCAATCCGTCCTACTCGCCGGAAAATAAATTCATCCTGCCGGATGGCAAGACCACATCCGTCTTCACCTACAGCGCGACCATGGACCTCATGATTGTCCATCAGCTGCTAACCAACTGCATCCTCGCCAGTCGGATTCTCGACACCGACGCCGACTTTCGCAAGGAATGCGAGGCCGCGCTGGCCAGGCTGGCCCCCGTGCGCATCAGCCCCGCCACCGGGCGGATCATGGAATGGATCGAGGATTATAAGGAAGCCGACCCCCACCACCGCCACACCTCGCATTTGTACGGCCTGCATCCTTCCAACCTGATCACCACCGCCACCCCCGAGCTGTTCGCCGCGGCGCGCAAGGTGTTGGAAGGCCGCGGCGACGCGGGCACCGGCTGGGGCCTGGCTTGGAAAATCAACATGTGGACGCGCCTCCACGACGGCGACCACGCATTCATCCTGCTCACCAACCTGCTGAAGGACAAAACGCTGCCCAACCTGTTTGACGATCACGCGCCGTTCCAGATCGACGGCAACTTCGGCGCCACAGCGGCCATCGCGGAGATGTTAGTCCAGAGCCAGATCCGCGACGACCACGGGGTCTTCGAGCTACAGCTGCTAGCCGCTCTGCCCAAGGCCTGGCCGACTGGCTCGGTCAAGGGTCTACGCGCCCGCGGCGGTTTCACTGTGGACCTCGAATGGAAGGACCAGCAGCTCACCCGGGCCCGCATCGTCTCCACCTGCGGCGGACCTCTCAAAGTCCAGGCCGGCACCCATACCGCGAGTTTCACCACCCAGACCGGACAAACGCTCACGCTGGATGGGGAGCTGGCGCAGAGGTAGAGCGGAAGCCGGAGGACGGAGGACGGAGGACGGCTCTGCGGCGTGAAGGCCCGAGGCAAATTGAGGAAAGTGGGTGTTTCGGTGAGAGCGTAAGGGTCAGTCGCTAGGCACCCAGTCTGTCGCTTTGCCCTTACCGAAGCACCAATCTGTCCTCACGCTAGCGCAACGCCACTGGCGGGCTGAGGATCTCGCGCAGCACCATGGCGCGGCGGACTTCCTGGCGGCTGTGCAGACGGGCGCGCAGGCCGGTCTTGGCGATGGGCGCGGCTTTGAGGTGGCGTTGGGCGGCGGACACGCGACTGCGGGTTGCGACTGCGCCGCCGGTGGTGGTGGCCTTGGTGTCGCGGATTTGCTGCAGGCGCTCCTGAATGTCCTGCTGTTGCTTGAGAATCAGCACCTCATCGGACCTCACCGGTGGCGGGACTTCGCCGAGACGCGCCAGCGGTGGCGGTGCCTTTCGAGCAACCGGCGGCGACTCTTGCCGGGCGACCGGTGGCGCCACCGGCAGTTGCGGGTTGCTTGCCGGGCCGAGCTCCTCCGCCGCCGCCTCCTCCGCCATGTCCTTGCGGGCCTGGCGTTCTTGCTCCTCGGTTTGAGCCACCTCCTGGCGGCGCTTCACCAAGGACGCCAGCGCGACCACAATGACAAAGACAATCTGGAAATGTTCGAGGAGCCATTTCATGCGATCCGTGATTTCAACTTTCAGCTGTCGCCCTTGGCGATATTGCCGCGCATCTGGGTGTCGGACTTGACGTTTTCCATCCGATAGTAATCCATCACGCCAAGGTGGCCGCTGCGGAAGGCTTCGGCAATGGCCAGCGGCACCTGGGCTTCGGCCTCAACGACCTTGGCTTTCATTTCCGCGACCCGGGCGATCATTTCCTGTTCGAGGGCGACGGCGGCGGCGCGGCGGATTTCGGCCTGGGCCTGGGCCATGTTCTTGTTGGCCTCGGCCTGTGCTTCCTGGAGCTTGGCACCGACGTTTTCGCCGACATCGACGTCGGCGATGTCGATCGAGAGGATTTCAAAGGCGGTGCCCACGTCAAGGCCGCGGTGCAGGACGACCTTGGAGATGCTGTCCGGCGACTCTAACACCGTCTTGTAGCTGGCCGCCGACCCAATGGTGGTGACAATGCCCTCGCCGACCCGGGCGATGATGGTTTCCTCCTTGGCGCCGCCCACGAAGCGATCGAGGTTGGTGCGCACCGTGACGCGGGCGCGCACCTTCACCTGGATGCCGTCCTTGGCCACGCCGTCGATGGTGGTGCGGCCGGACGCGGGATTCGGGCAATCGATGACTTTGGGGTCGACCGAGGTGCGCACCGCCTCGACGACACTCTTGCCGGACCCCTTGGTGGCGAGGTCGATGGCGCAGGCGCGGTTCCAATCCAAGGTGATGCCAGCCTTTTGCGCGGCGATGAGGGCCTGGATGGTCGGGATCACGTTGCCACCTGCCAGATAGTGGGCTTCAATGTCATTGATCGGAATTTCAATCCCGGCCTTTTTGGCGGTGATGCGCGAATTGACCACCATCCCGTAGGGCACCTGGCGCAGGCGCATGGCCACCAGGTCGGTGAAGCCGACATAGGCCCCGGCCAGCCAGGCGCGCAGCCAGACGGTGAAGAACGAGAGGATAATACTCAGCAGCGACAAGCCGAGTATGGCGATGACAATCAGGAGGATGGTGGGCAGGCTAGGCATGGCGGTGGTAGTTCGATGGTTGGCTGTGGTTTGGTTTGGGCGACAATCAGGCGGAAATTATCGGCATCGATCACTTCGAGCGCGGTGCCCGCGGGCACCTGGCCGGATTGGCAGAATGCCTCGTAGCGCTGGCCATTGACCCGGACGTAGCCGCTGGGCGAGAGCATGGTGAGGGCCTCGGCCGCCTGGCCGATCAACTCGCGCGCCTCGCGCCCGAGAGCCGCGCTGACGCCGGTGACCTGGCTGGTTAGAAAGGCGCGTTTGCCGAAGCGGGATTTGGCCAAGAGGCGGATTTCGATGGAAAACGCCAGCAGGGCCAGGGCCAGCGCCAGGGTGACCGCGAGGGTGCCGCCGGCGGCGCCGTATTCCATGAACGCCAGCACGCTGCCACAGAGCATCATCAAGCCGCCGATGACCCCTAGGATGCCGCCGGGCACGATCACCTCGAGGACGAGCAACAGGATGCCCAGCGTGAATAACAGAATGATGAGGGTCATGACAGCACCTCCACAATGATTCCGAATTCCCCAAACCCGGTGACCCGCACCGGAGCGCCCGCTTCGGCATAACCCACGGCCAGCTTCGCCTCGTAGCGGTTGCCGGCAATCACGACTTGCCCGCTGGGAAACAGCGCGGTGGCAGCGGTGCCCGTTAGGCCGAGCAAGTCCCTGGCCTCAAGCGTGCCCGCGCCGCCGACATGCAGGGTGCGGATCGCGCCGGGTTCGCCCGCCACCGCGGTCTCGAGCACCATGCCGCCCCACAGGCGACCCCTGGGCAGAACCTTCAACAGCGCGAGGAAGACCCCGACGGCCAGCACCACCCCCGCCAGGACGTTGGCCAGCGGCCGCAATAACAGATTGCCCTGGATGGCGAGAGGTTCGCCCGGCCAGAGGTCGAGCATCGACCACACCAACGAGCCGAGCATCAGGGTGGCGCCCGCCAGCGCCCAGATCATCGTCCCGGGTACGAGAAACACCTCGATGGCCACCAGCGTCACCCCCAGCAGGAAAAACACCAGCGGCTCATAGCCGGTCAAGCCCGCGATGTAGTGGCCGAAGAACACCACGCCTAACAACCCAATGCCCGCCATGCCGAAGACCCCGAAGCCCGGGGTCTTGAACTCGATGAACAGGCAGAGCAAGCCCGCCGCTAGCAGAAATGACGTCAGCGCGGTGAGGTATTGGGCGAGGTTCTCCGACCATGAAACCTGCAGCCGGGTGACATGATAGTTGCCCGCGCCATGCAACCTGTCTAACATTTCGGCCATGGTCCCGGCGATGCCCGCGCCCAGCAGCGGTTGCGGCGGATTTCCAAATTCCTGCATGGCCTCGCGGGCGGTGAGCGAGAGCAGTTCGCCCTTGGGTTTGAGCACCTGGTCGCCGATCCTGAGTTCCGAGTCCATGTCGATCATGGCGGAGATCACCGCGCCGCGGTAACCCTTGCCTTCCGAGAGCGCGCGGACCCGCGCCTTGAGGTAGCTGACGATTTTGCCGCGCAGGGTAGCATCAAGGTCGCCGCCGGTGACGAGCACGGGGGCCGCGGCACCGATCACCCCGCCGGGAGCGAAGAAGATTTCATCGGTGCCAGCGGCAATCAGGGCCCCGGCGGAAATCGCCTCGCGGTTGACATAGGTGACGGTTTTGCCGGGAAACTTTTCGAGTGCCTTGAGCATCTCGAAGGTGACGTCGAGCGCTCCGCCCGGTGTGTCCATGTCAAGAACGATGGTATCGACGTGGCGGGCGATGGCCTCTTTGAGGCCGCGGCGCAAAATATAGAGTTCCGGTTGGGCAATCGGCGCGCGCACCGGAATGATCACCACTTGCGCGGGCGAGTGGGGCAGGGTTCGAGACTCCGTGGCCGACCACCCGTCGGTTGGCAGAAGCGCCGCCGCCGCCGCCGCGACCATACCGGATAGGACCTGTCTCACAGTTGTCACCCTACCAGCCCGCCGCATGACTGGCAAGCGTGCTGAGAGTTCAATTCAGCCCATCACGCCAGCGACGAGGACAGCGGCGAAGGAATCGCCAGAACCTGCATGCCTGCGCGCCGGGCGGCGAGGATGCCCGATGGGGCATCTTCGAGCGCCAAACACTTGGTGGGATGCACACCCAGGAGCCGGGCCGCGTGCAGAAAGATATCCGGCGCGGGTTTGCCCTCGCTCACGTCGTCCGCCGTGACCACTTCGTCAAACCAATCTGAAATGCCGACGACACGGAGGGTTTTTTCCACGACCATGCGGGAGCCGCCGCTGGCGATGGCCATGGGTACTTTGCCGCGCAGGGAGTCGGCAAAGGCAGCCACTTCATCGATCAGTGTCACCGTTTGGATACGCCGGAGGAAGGCTTCACGTTTGGCAAAGGCGACCGCCTCGGGATCGAGGTGCAGGTCGTATTCATCGTTCAATTCCACGACGATGTCGCGTGTCGGACGGCCACCCATGGCGAGAAAGACGTCTTCCTTGAACACGCCGCCGGCACCGTAGAGCGCGAGCGCCTCGCACCACGCGTCAAAATGCTGCGGCATGGAGTCCACCAGAGTGCCGTCACAATCGAAAACCACGGCATCAAAACCGCTCGACGGGAAGGAAAAAGAACCAATACGGGCCATGGCGGCGGTGGGCTTAGTGGCTAGTCTGGCTCATGGCAAGCGCTGGGTAGAAAAAAATGCGCAATTCATCCGCCGGGTGACATTTTCTAACATCCTTCAAAGTACGAGCGTCTGGTCCCGGTAGATTCCGGGCGCGACTGTCCGGGTTTCAGAGTGCGGGTTGGTCACCGCCACATCGCCTTGAATCACCACCTCCGGAGCCAACCGGACCGGGCCGGTCACCCGCAGCGAGTGGCACCCGATGAGACTTGGCACGCCCAGCGATGGGAGCGAATCGACCAACTTGTAGTCATCTCCCAGCAGGATGACCGGCGGTTCGCCGTGGCGCGAGCCATGCAACCGGACCTGGCCGTCGGCGAGCACCTCGTAGGCGTCGGAGCGCAGGGCGAGCAAATCGCCCGTGGTCTTGACCGGAGCAAACCGGCTGCGCGGCACTTCGATGGCCGCGGAGCCCGCGAAGCACTCGATGGCCGCGCCCATGGCGATTTCCAACTGGATGACCGCGGAGGATAATTTGTCGCGCGGATCGACTGTCTTGTGGTTGCGGATCATCGGCAGCGGGAGCACGCCGGCATCCGCGGCCAGTTGCGCCTGGAGCAAATCGAGCCGCAGCCACAGGCTGTTGGTATTGAAATAGCGGTGACGCTCGATATCCTGAAACGCCTCGAGATCCGCCTCCGGACATTGAGCGACTTCGCGCAGCAGCAACCGCCCGTCCGCCTTGCGCCGCGCCAAATGGCCGCCCTTGCGGTCGGCGGCAGTGCGACGCGTCACTTCCATGAGAAACGGCGCGCGCGAATCGGCAAAGTATCGCAGGATCACCGGATCGAGAATGGCTCCCAAATTATCCGAATTGGACACGAACGCATACTTCACCCCCTCGGCTAACAACCGGTCCAACCAGCCGCTGCCCACCAACGCGGCATAAAGGTCGCCGTGGCCCGGCGGGCACCATTCGTGCGCGCGATCCGCCGGCCACTCGACGGGCCCGAGCGTGGCGGCGTCGATTTTGGGGATCTGGTTTTGCATCAACTCCACCTCGGACGCCTCGGCAAGGCCCTCGGCGCGGTAGCGTTGCAAGTGGGCGAGCGTGTCGGCGCTGGTGCTGAAGCTGTTCATCAGCAACAAGCGCACCGGCGTGCCGCTGCTGCGGCGCAACTCCAAAATCTGGCGCACCATCAAATCGAGGAAATTCACCCCGCCTCTAACATCTAGCAGACTTTTGGGCCCCTGCAGGCCCATGCCGGTGCCCAGCCCGCCGTTGAGTTTGATGACCACCGCTTGGGCGAGGCGAGCCGCGTCCGCCGGCGCGCCGGCGGCGATGTCGGCGAGGGTCGGCAGGTTGGCGGCGGGCTCGATGCCCCGCTCGGGGATCAGGCCGGTTTCCTGGCGCAGCAGGGCTTCATAATTCCGGCAAAACGCGCGGATCGCGGCGTCGCCCATCCCGGCGGCGGTCATTTTTTGTTCGAAAGCGGCGAAGTTTCCCATGAAGGGTGGTGGTTGGCGGCGTGAAAATGCCTCGCGATGCCGGCCCGGTCACGCCCAAAAAATTTATGGGGGGGGCCGTCGGGCGGCGCACCCTCGGGCGCGCCGTTATTTGGTAGCCTCGATCACGCCGCGCAAATAGCCAATTGATTCGGCGATCCCCATGAAAGGGTCCGCCATGTCTTTCTCGTGTTCCAGGCTGCAAACCCCGGTATAGCCGACTTCGCGCAGCATCCGGACCAACTCCGGGAAATGAATGACTCCACGGCCTACTTCCAGCGAATAACCCAGCTTGGTGGCTCCGGTGACATCCTTCAAATGGAGGTCGAAAACCCGCGACTGATAGAGCTTGAGATCCGCCACCGGATCCTTGCCATTGCGCGTATCATGGCCAATGTCTAGGCACATCCCGATGCGCGGATCGAGGTCCTTGACGTGGTTCCACACATCCTCCGCATCGGGATATATTTTAATGTCCGGGCCGTGCAGGTGGATCGCGTACTTGAACCCGTACTCCTTGACTTTTCGATCGACGTAGGGCAGCAGATCGTAATTGGGAACTCCCACAAGCATTTTCACCCCGACGCGTTTCGCGTAATCGAAAGCGTGGTCGATTTCGGCTTCGGATTTCATGTAAATCGGGCCTACCGCATAGCCGGTAACCCCTTTGGCTTTGAGTTTGGCGTGGAACGCCGCGATCTGCTCATCGGTGCTGGTCATCGGCAGGTGGAAATCCTTGATGCAAAGATAATGCACGTCCACCCGTTGCATGGTCTCTAGCACTTGATCGATGTCAGTAAACTTTTGAAAGGTGTAACCGGCGATTCCGATCTTGAATTTCTCCCCCGTTTCCGGCGCTGGCCGGGGACCGGGGCGCGGTTGCTGGGCGCTTGCCATGGGCGAGCTCGCGGCCATCCAGGCGGCGATTAAAACATACGGAATTCTTTTCATCTGGGATGGGTGGTAGCGACGCGGCTTGGATCTCACCGCAGGTTGATACTGGATGAACCCGCAAACAATCAGGGAGCGCTCCAAGCAAGCGAAAATCCTCATCGCGGGGAAGCAGAAAGTTCAGATCCCGCCGCCGTTGGCCACCGCACGTGGCGGCGCGGTGGCTCTTTGCTCCCCCGCCCGCCATTGCGCTTGGCGAACGGCCCCGCTTGCGCCACCCTGCGCTCGCCATGACCCGCTTCCGCCCGTGCATCGACCTCCATCAGGGACAGGTCAAACAAATCGTTGGCGGCAGCCTGCTCGACCATGGCGCTGGCCCACTGGAAAATTTCGTCTCGGACCACCCCGCGGCTTGGTTTGCGGCCATGTTCCGCGCCGACCAACTCGCCGGCGGCCACGTCATCCAACTCGGCCCGGGCAATGAAGCGGCCGCCCGCGACGCGCTCGCAGCCTGGCCCGGCGGCCTGCAACTCGGAGGTGGCATCACCCCGGCCAACGCCGCGTCCTGGCTTGATGCCGGGGCCAGCCATGTGATTGTCACCTCCGCCTTGTTTGATGCCGAGGGCAAATTTCTAGCCGCTGCGCTGGCCGCGATGCATCGGGCCATCGGTGCCGCCAGGCTCGTCATCGACCTGTCATGCCGGCGGACTCCGGCAGGCTGGACGGTGGCCATGAACCGCTGGCAAACCCTCACCGATCTGCACGTCACGCCCGCCACCCTCGACCGGCTCGCGCCGCATTGCGCCGAGTTCCTCATCCACGCCGCCGACGTCGAAGGCCTGTGTGGCGGGATCGACGCCGAACTCGTCGAGCAGTTAGGCGCGTGGGGAAAGATCCCGCTCACCTACGCCGGCGGCGCGGCCACGATGGCCGACTTGCGGCTCGTCGAGAGCGCCGGGCGCGGCCGGGTGGACGTCACGGTGGGCAGCGCGCTGGATCTGTTCGGCGGCACGGGGCTGTGTTACGAGGACCTGGTCGCCTGGAACCGGCGGGGCGCGGGCGTAAGCGGAGGCACTGTGTAAAGGTGGCTGCGGCCTCGATGAGGCAGCAGAGCACGAATCGTCGGAGGTAGAACAGGCCGGCGCTTGGCATTTGCGGTTCATTGGCATGCGCTCTCGTCGAGAGCGCGCCACCTGTTGGAATGCGCGCCCAAATGAGGACCCGCGAATCCACCTCGTGGCCCGGGCGGCGGAGACGATTGAGAGGAATTGCGGGAAAGCGGTTGCAGGATTCGTTCCCACCGTCTTAAATCCCGCCCCGTGCCCCCACTGGACATGCCATCATTCACCCATGGAGGTGTGACCAACCGCGATTTCCTGCGGTCGGTCTTTCATTCCATGTTGCGCGCCCGCATCCTGGAAAACAAACTTTCCAGCCTCTACAAGGCGGGCAAAATCGTCGGCGGCGTCTATCTGGGACGCGGCCAGGAAGCGGTGAGCGCCACGCTGGGCACCGCGCTCATACAAGGCACGGACGTGTTTGCTCCACTGATCCGCGACCAGGCCGGACGCACCGCCTTCGGCGAGCCGCTGCTCGATTGCACCCGCACCTATCTGGGGTCCGCCCAAGGCCCGATGCGCGGCCGCGACGGCAACATTCACCGCGGCCGGCCGCTAGCGGGCATGCCGGCCATGATTTCCCATCTGGGTGCCCAGGTTTCGGTGGTGGCCGGGATGCTATTTGCCAAGCGCCTCAAAGGCCAACTCGCGGGTTGCGTGGGCGCCACCTGCCTCGGTGACGGGGCCACCTCCACCGGCGCCTTCCACGAGGGACTCAACCTCGCCGCCGTGGAAAAACTGCCGCTGGTGCTCGTCATCGGCAACAATCAGTTCGCCTATTCCACTCCCAGTGACCGCCAATTCGCCTGCGCCGACCTGGTCGAAAAGGCGCGCGGCTACGGCGTCGGGGGATTCGCGGTGGATGGCACTGATTTGTTAGCCTGCGCCTCGGTCATCACCGAGGCCATCCACCGCGCCCGCCAGGGCCAAGGGCCGCAGATCGTCGTCGCTCGCCTGCTGCGCCTCTCCGGCCACGGCGAACATGACGACGCCTTCTACGTGCCCGCCGCAGTGCGCAGCGACCACTACGGGCGCGACTGCATCGAAGTGGCCATGCGCCAACTCGTCGCACACGGCATCGCCAGCGCGGAAGAAATCCGCGTCTGGCAGGACCAATTCGCCGAGGACGTGCAGCGCGCGGTGGCGCAGGCCCAGCAGGAAGCGCCGCCCGACCCCTATCAGGAAGACTGGACCGCCCTCGCCACGCGCTTTCCCTTGCCTGTCAGCCAACCCGCCGCCCAGTCCGTGATCTCGTGAGTGTGACCTACATCGATGCCATCCGCGATGCGCAGGAAGTCTTGCTGCGCAACGACCCGAGGGTGTTTCTCTACGGCCAGGACATCGCCACTTTCGGCGGGGCCTTCAAAGCCACCAAGGGGCTGGCGGAAAAGTTCCCGGGCCGGGTGTTTGACAGCCCGATCGCCGAGGACGCCATGATCGGGCTAGCCGTGGGCGCCGCCATCGAAGGCCTGCGCCCGATCGTGGAAATGCAGTTCGCGGATTTTTCGTCCATCGCCTTCAACCAGATCGTCAACCAGGCGGCGGCCCATTTCTATCGGACCGGAGTCCCCATCCCGATCACCGTGCGCCTGCCCTCCGGCGGCACCGCCGGCTCCGGCCCGTTCCACAGCCAAAGCATGGAAGGCATCTACGCCCAATATCCCGGGCTGGTGGTGCTCACCCCGGCGACGGTCTCCGACGCCTATCACATGCTCATCGACGCGGTCGCGCTGGATGATCCGGTCATTTTCTGCGAGCACAAGTTTCTCTACCGCTGGCTCAAGGCCCAATCCATCAACGGCGACCACCTGCCCATCGGCCAGGCGCGCATCATCCGCCCCGGCAAACATGCCACCGTCGTCGCCTACAGCGCCATGGTCCACGAGGCGGTGCGCGCCGCCGACCACCTCCAGCACGACGGCTGGGAGATCGAAGTGGTGGATCTGCGCTCGGTCAAACCCCTCGACATCGACACCGTGCTCGCATCGGTCGCGCGCACCGGGCGCCTGCTCGCCGTGGGCGAGGCATTTCCGTGGGGCGGGGTCACCGCCGAGGTCGTCTCACGGGTGACCGAGGAAGGGTTCCATCTGCTCGACGCGCCGCCGCAGCGCCTCAATGCCCGCGATACCCCGATCCCCTACCACCCGCAACTCTGGGCCGCCCACCGCCCGACCCCCGAGTCGATCTGCCAGGCGCTGCGCAAACTGCTCACGTTCTAACGATTTTAAATCTCAAATTTTAAATCTCAAATCTCAAATTTAAACTCTCCCCTGATGCCCACCGTTCCCATTCTCATGCCGCAGCTCGGTGAGTCGATCGCCGAGGCCACCGTCATCCGCCTGGGTGTCGTGCCGGGGGATTCGGTGCGCGCCGACCAGGAAATCATCGAGGTGGAAACCCACAAGGCGATCATGGGAGTGACCACGTTGTGCCACGGCGTGGTGGCCGACATCCGCGTCCAAGAGGGCGTGTCCTACTCGGTGGGCACCCTGTTAGGCCTACTCGAGGTCACCGCCGAGGAAGTGGCGCGCACCGGCGTGGACACCCTGGAGTCGTTGGAAGCCAAACGCGCCGCCACCCAATCGGCCTGTCCGAGCCGAGCCGAAGCCAACCTGCACTTTGCCCTCAATGACAACGACGCCTACGAGGAGGCCCCGGCGGTGGTGCCCACCATCAAGGGCCTGCCGGTACCCGCCGGCAGCATGGGAGCGCACTACATATCGCCGCGGATGCGCGCCCGGATGAACGATCTCGGGCTGCGTGAGGCGGATATTTCCGCCGTGGCGGGCACCGGTGCCGGCGGCCGCGTGACCGTGGAAGACCTGGAACGCTTCCTCGCCTACTTGGAAGCCTGGCCCAGCACCCACGCTTCGCCCATGCGCTTGGCCGTGTCCGATGCCATGCGCCGCAGTTGGACCCGCCCGCTGGCCACCGTCGGTCTGCCCGCCGTGCTCGACCGGGTCTTGGAACACCGGCGCAGCCACACCCCCAAGCCCGGCCTGACCCTCTATCTGCTGCGCGCCTTCGCCCTGGCCATTGCCGAAAACCCGACCACTGCGGGCTATCTGATCGGCGACAAGATCGTGCACCCGCGCTCGTTGGACATCGGCGTGGCGGTGCAAATCGAGGACGGCGTGGTGGTTCCCGTGGTGCGCAAGCTCGACCAAAAACCGCTGCGCGAGCTCATCGGTGAATACGACGATCTGGTGGATCGCGCGCGCCGCCGCCGCCTCACCGAGGACGACTGCCGCGGGGGCATCGCCACGGTGACGAACTTCGGCACCTTCGGGCTGACCCTCGGCACGCCCATCCCGCTGCCCAACGAAACGCTCATTCTCGGCATCGGTGCCGGGGTCAAAAAACCGGTCTGGAGCAGCCAGGTCGAGGTGTTTTTGCCCGCCGTGGTCGCGGACCTCTTCCTCACCTTCGACCACCGCGTCGTCGATGGCGGTGGTGCCGGAGTCCTGCTCGCGCGGGTCGCCGAGCTGCTCCAACAGCCGGACGTGCTCTAGGCCTGGGCGACCTCTCCCATGAGGCCCCTGTGGCCGAATGTTCCAAGATCGCTTCCAATCAATGATGAGACACTATGAAAACTGAGGGGCTAGGGGCTAGGGGCTGGAAAAGAGCCGCAAATTCTTCGCTAGCCCCTGATCCCTGGCCGCTAGCCCCTCCGTTCGCCCAGCCAATCGGTCACATTGATTTTGAGAGATGTTCTAAGATTTCCCCCGCCCCGCACGTCGTCCCGGTGAACCCGCTTCACTCCGCCTCACCCGCCGCCATGCCATTGTCTCGAGAATGTTGCATCGAGCAGGCCGTGGCGGAGTATGAATCGGCGCTCATTGGATATGCCTCCACCTTCCTCCATGATCGAGACCGCGCCCGCGACGTGGTCCAGGACACCTTCCTCCGGCTCTGCGAGCAGGATCTCAACCAGGTGCGCGACCACCTCAAATCGTGGCTCTTCACCGTGTGCCGCAACCGCGCGCTCGACGTCCTGCGCAAGGACCACCGCCTCCAACCGCTTGAGGACCACCATTGGCGGGCCGTGGCCGAACCCGCCCACCCGCCTGATGCCCAAGCCGAGCTCAGCGAGCGCCTGGCCCGCGCCCTGCAACTCCTCGAGCGCCTCAGCGCCAATCAACGCGATGTCATTCTGCTCAAATTCCAACAAGGCCTCAGCTATCAGGAAATCCACCGCGTCACCGGCCTCAGCCCGGGCAACATCGGCTTCCTCATCCATACCGGCCTCAAACAACTCCGCTCGCTCATGACATGAGGGAGAAAAGCAGAAAGCTGAAAGCTGAAAGCGGAAAAACCCCACCCCTGTCTCTTCCTCTGCATTCAAAATCTAAAATTTAAAAATCAAAATTTCCAATCTCATGTCCCTGCATCCCGATGACCCGCGCCTCACCGCCTACCTGCTAGGCGAG
>Ga0114958_10000463_pt1 | contig 34590 bp, 25 predicted proteins | sample C_130208_EF_Meta_FD_89577 | JGI IMG/M metagenome (GOLD analysis project Ga0114958, IMG submission 89577) | Freshwater microbial communities from Lake Croche, Canada to study carbon cycling - C_130208_EF_MetaG | ecosystem: Environmental > Aquatic > Freshwater > Lake | place: Lake Croche, Canada... | reverse complement strand
TTTATTTTCATCGTTAACATTAATTTCCATTTATAATATTATTAGTATTTTATTTTTATATTATTTTATTAAAATATAAAAATATTTATTTATTTAAATTTTTTTTTAATGCTAAATACTTATTTTTATACTTTAAGTATTTGATATAATTAGCATTATCTTGAGGTAAATATTTATCAAATTCGGGTATAAAACGTATATACATTGAGCGAATCATAGTATCAGCGTGTGTATAATTGGTTCTATCTCCACAAACAAGAGTTAATATATTTTTTACCATTTCTTTCTTTATATCTAATGATAAACTTCCAAAGTGATCTTCTAATATTTTTAAATGAATATTATAAGAAATCATATCAGCTTCACCTTCTAAATTTACTTTTCTTTCAATCCATTTGCCTTCTATTTGTTCTCTTCCTATTGTAAAATTTCCCGCAACAAAAGCATTAATTTGTTCGCCACTATCTTTAATAAAATTAGATTCAATTTGTTTACAATCATTACCTAAAAAAAATAATGATATATGATGAGCTACTTCGTGACCAAATCCATAAATTATTCCAGAAATAAAATTATATTTACTAGGACCTAAAAAATTATAATATATTAAATCTCCAAATCTTAGATAATTCATTCCAGTATCAATATCACCCATTATTAGATAGTAATCATTTGTATTTGAATAATTATATAGATTTTCTGGATCATTAATATTATTAAAAAAATTTAGATTTCCACTAGCATCCCATTCATTTAATCCTCCAAAAAATTGTTCAAAAAATAATTTATAAAAATCATCAAATGAATCTTTATCCATAAACGAATCAAGTCTTGATTTAAATTTAGTGTGACCTTCAGAAAAAATTGATTTATTTTGTTCAAAAAACTCTTTATAAGTTTGAGCATCATTACAATTATAATATTTTTGAATAACACTAATTAAATAAGTTTTATCTATTAATAATTCTTCAATTAATAATCTTCCTTTAATTTCATAATTCAAAAGCATTAATGGAGAACAATTATTGGTATTTTCTAATAAAATAAATAAAGTTAAAAGATGATAATTCTTACTTTTTTCAAATAAAATTTTTTCTAAATTATCTTTTCTTAAAATATCCAAGCTAAAATTATCTTTATCTTCAATAATATTAATTGAATGAGATGTTGTATTAATTTTTTTATTATAATAATCAAAAGTTTTGATTAAATCTTTTAAAATATTGATTTTATTTTCAGAAATTAAAAAGTTAACCCATATAGGTTTTTTTATCCCATTTATAAATTTCTTTAAAAAGTCATTTGCAAACTTATTTTTATAATCTATTGCATTTTCTGAATTACAAAAATAACGATTTAATGATTTTAATTTTTTATTATCTTGATTAAAATAAATTGTTTCATCTAAAGAACCATTAGACCAATGATTTGGTATTAATAAACTTTCAGGTGAATTGTAATTTTTAGATTCTTCAAATCTATTTTTATCATTTACAAAGCTATTAAAGCCAAAATGAATATTTCTAGACATTAATTAAATATCTTTAGAATTTAAATAATCATAAATTTTTCTTAGATTTTTTTCAGTTGTGAATCCAGTAATGCCTGAATTAGCATAATTAAAAAGATAATTTTTAATATTACTAATAACAATAACATTTTCTGATTCTCTCATAATCTTAATTAATTTAATCAATTTATCATCAAATGATAAATTTTTTAATGATTCTAATAGTATATTAAAATCATCAGAATTTTTAATATTATCAGCGCCTAGTTCTTGTAAAAGATAATCTTTAATATTTTCAATCGGAACCATACAAAATAATAATTGTTGTAATATAAAATATTTTCAATTTTTTTAAAAAAATTGTATAAATTACTTAAAGAAATATTATTGTTATTCATTCAATAATATGTCTAAAACTAAAGTAACCTCTGATGCAGCTAAGTACGATAAAAAAACACCTAGAGAACACGTATTAATTAGGCCTGATACATATATTGGTGATGTAGAACCCACCACAGAAGAAATGTGGATTTATAAAGATTCTAAAATAGTGAAAGAAAAGATTACTTATACTCCTGGATTCTTAAAAATATTTGACGAGGTAATTGTTAATGCGCGTGATGCAAGTATAAATGATCCAACTTGTGATACTTTTAAAATTGAATATAATAAAGAAGAAGGATTTATAAGTGTATCAAATAATGGAGACAAAGGAATTCCTGTAGAAGAACATCCTATTCATAAAATTTGGGTACCCAGTATGATTTTTGGCGAACTATTAACTGGTTCTAATTTTGATGATGAAGAAAAGAGAACAACTGGAGGTCGTAATGGTTATGGAGCCAAACTTGCTAATATTTTCTCAAAACAATTTATCATAGAAGTTGTTGATGCAAAAAGAAATAAAAAGTTTGTCCAAAAATGGAGTGAAAATATGAGTGTAGTAGGTGAACCAAAAATTACAAATTTAACAGCAAAAACAGTTAAGTCATCAGTAAAAGTTACATTTTATCCAGATGTTGAAAAATTTAAAATGAAGGATATGGATAATGATCACTTTTCTTTGTTTCATCGTAGATGTGTTGATATTGCTGGTGTAACACATGGTAAACTTAAAGTATATTTCAATGATGCTAAAATTGATTCCAATACATTTAAAAGTTATGTTGAATTATATTATCCAAATGAGGAAATTTTTTATGATTTAGATGAAAGGTGGTCAGTTGGATGTTTATATAAACAAGATTCCGGTGGTGATGTAATCTCTTTTGTAAACGGTATTTCAACTTATAGGGGAGGTACTCATTGTAATCATGTTATTGATAATATAATAAAAGTTTTAGTTAATGATCACATTAAAAAGAAAGAAAAAGATATTAAAGTATCACCTTCTTTATTAAAAGAAAATTTAATATTCTTTATTAATTCAACAATTGAAAATCCAGCTTTTGCTTCTCAGACTAAAGATACATTAACTACGAAAGTAGAAAAATTTGGTTCTAAATATGAACCAACTCAAGCATTTTTAAAGAAGATTGCTAAATGTGGTATTGTAGAACAAATTATTCAATTAATTAAATTTAAAGAAAGCAATGGTCTAAAAAAGACAGATGGTAAAAAACAAATTAAATTAACGGGTATTCCTAAATTAGACGATGCTAATAAGGCAGGAACTAAAGAATCATCTAAATGTACACTAATATTAACTGAGGGTGATTCAGCTAAGGCTTTTGCAATGGCAGGTTTAGGAATAATCGGCAGAGATTTCTTTGGTGTTTTCCCATTAAAAGGTAAACTCTTAAATGTTCGTGAAGCAGCTGTAAAACAATTATCTGAGAATGAAGAAATTAATAACTTAAAACAAATTATTGGATTAAAGCACGGAGTTGATTATACTGATGAAAATAACTTTAATCAATTAAGATATGGTAGAGTATTAGTGTTAACAGATCAAGATGTAGATGGTTCTCACATTAAAGGCTTATTTATGAATTTTATACATTGTATATGGCCAAGTTTATTAAAGAGAACTTTTGTAACATCATTAGCAACACCAATTGTAAAAGCTACAAAAGGAAAAGATGTTATTATCTTTTATAATTTATCAGAATACGACGCTTGGAAAGAAACAGATAAAAGCAATGGATATAAAACCAAGTATTATAAGGGTCTAGGTACTTCAACTTCAGCTGAAGCAAAGGAATATTTTGTTGATATTGAAGATAAACTAATTAACTATTTCTGGCAAAGTGTTCAGAAAGGATTTGAGAAGAAATTTAAATCAAAATCAATTGAAGTAGCTGAGAATTTATTACTTGATGATGATAAAGACGAAGATGAAGATGCTATTACGTTAGCTTTTGATAAAACAAGAGCTGATGACAGAAAAGAGTGGTTAATGCAATATAATAAAAATGAAATTTTAAAATATGAAAATAAGAAGGTATCATTTAATGATTTCATTCATTTGGACTTGAAACATTTTTCAAATGATGATAATAGTCGTTCTATTCCTTCTTTGGTTGATGGTTTCAAACCATCACAAAGAAAGATTTTATACGGTGCTGCATTACGTGGTTTAGATAAAGATGAAGTAAAAGTTGCACAATTAGCGGGTTTTGTATCTGATAAAGCAGCATATCACCACGGCGAAGCTAGTTTAATGGGAGCAATTATTGGTATGGCTCAAAACTATGTTGATTCAAATAATATTAATGTGTTAAAACCTAATGGACAATTTGGAACGAGATTACGTGGAGGAAAAGATGCTGCGTCTCCTCGTTATATTTGGACAATGTTTGAAGCATTAACAAGTAAATTATTTATGCAAATAGATTATCCTGTATTGAATCAACAAGATGATGACGGTTTACCAATTGAACCAGAATTTTATGCACCAATTATTCCTATGATTTTAATTAATGGTGCTAAGGGAATTGGTACTGGTTTTTCTACAACTATTCCATCATTTAATCCCAAAGAAGTAATTCAAAATATTAAAAATAAATTAACAAAGAAACCTTATATTTTTATGGCTCCTTGGTATCAAGGATTCAAAGGTGAAATTAAAAGAAAAGATGATACATATGAAATGTCTGGTAAATGGCATATTAATGAAAAAGGAAATAAATTAATTATTCACGAATTACCTGTTGGCGAATGGTCATCTGATTATAAAGAATTTTTAGAGAAAATGTTAGATGATACAACACCTCCTAAAAAAGATGGTAAACCAGTAAAAGAGAAAAAGAAGAATCCTTTTATTGGTTATTCTGATAATAATACTGATATGAAGGTACATTTTGAATTAGAATTTGAACCAGAATATTTAGAAAATATGAAAGATGTAGAATCAACTTTCCATTTAGTTAAGAAAATTTCTATTAGCAATATGCATTTGTATAATAAGAATGGAGCAATACAAAAGTATGATACAATTGAATCTATATTAGATGAATATTATGAAGTCAGATTAGATTTATATCTCAAAAGAAAGAATTATTTATTAAATGAATTATCTGCACAATTAAAAATAATTAGTTGGAAAGTAAAATTCATTTTAATGATTATTGAGAAGAAATTAGAAGTTAATAATAAAAAGAAGAGTGAAATTGAAACTAAATTAGAAGAAAATAAATTTCCTAGACACGAAAACACTTATAATTATTTGCTAGGAATGCCTATTTATAATTTAACTAATGAAAAAATCGAAGAGTTAAAGAAACAAGAAACAGAAAAACAATCTGAATTTGACTCTTTAGTTGAAAAGACACCAGAACAATTATGGATAAAAGACTTGGATGAATTAGATTTAGCGTATGATAAATGGATGGAAACCAAGCAAAAGGATGCTAGTAATGAGGCTGGTACAAAAAAGAAGAAAACTTTGCTCGCTACAAAATAAAGTGCTATATTAAATTAATTTAATTTAAAAAAATATAATTATTATATACTCTATTTTATATAATAATAATGGGAGCTACTTTATCCACTTCAGCTGGTTGCGAAGGAAGCACAGTTAAATTATCTTGTCCTAATGGTCATATAATGAAAGGTTCTAAAGTTAAATATGGAAGATTTGATAATAATACTTGTAAAGATCCAAAAATCACAGCATCAACACCATCTTTATTTAAAGAATATGCTATTCCTAAAAAATGTGTAAATAAAGAAAATTGTCAATTTGATATTAGTGAATTAACTATTAAAGATGACCCTGCACCTGGTTTATCTAAACAATTTGAAGTTGCATTAGCCTGTTTTGAACCTCCTCGTATTCCAGGTTTAAAAGCTATTTTGAAGAAAAATCTTCCTAAAAGAAAACATAAAAAGGTTGTAAAAAGTTTAGTATCAAAATTATTCAGTTCTAAATCTGTAACAGAAACTAAACCAATTACTATTGTTCCTAAAAAAGAAAAAAAAAGTAAATTAACATTAGTTCAAATCTTTACAAATAAATTTGTATTATTAGCAATTGCTATAATTATAATTTTATGGATTATGATAGTTAATAATCATAAAACTAATGTAGCCAATGCAATAAAAAATTAAATAATTATAGCTTTCAATATTTAATTAATTAAATTATTTAATTAATTAAACATTTTAAAGATTATTTCATTTAATAACTAATATGTCTACAGATAAACAAAAACTAACCGCCTCAATTATCACAGTAACACAATTAAAGAGATTTAATTGCTTGGAAGTACTTGCCGATATAATTAAGGGTCAAACTTATACAAACATTATAGAATGGGTAATTGTAGAAGGTAGTAAAGAAGAATCAGATGCATTATTTAATAGTGAAAATATTAAAATTCTTAAAGATGAAATTAAATTAAAATTTCCTATAGTTTATGTTCCTTGGAAAGAAGGGCGTAAATTAGGTGAATTAAGAAATGTAGGTAATAAAACTTGTAAAGGTGATATTACAGTTTGTATGGATGATGATGATTTTTATCCAGTAGATAGAGTTGAATACGCTGTAAATAAATTAGCTTCATCCAAAGCAAATATTGCAGGATGTTCGGCTGTATTAATTTATGATTATTTTTTAGATAAATTATATAGATTTATTCAATTTGGTCCTAATCACTCAACAAATAACTGTATGGCCTGGAAGAAAGAATACTTATTAACAAATTCACACGATAATAGTAAAGAAATGGCTGAAGAATCTAGCTTTACAAAAGAATTTAAAGAACCAATGGTGCAATTAGAAGCTGAACATACTGTAGTTGTATCAAGTCACGATGGAAATACATTTAATAAAAGAGAATTATTAGTTGGAGGAACTATAAAATGTAATAACTCATTAAGTGAAGTAAATGAACCAATTACTAAATATATTAAAGAACCATATTATACAAGATTAAGAAATAATTTTTATAAAGAAAGTGAAAGCAAATATGATATTATTTATATGGCTGGTGGATTTTCTATTAGATGGAAAGCAAATGATGGTTCATTAGGTGGTAGTGAACAAGCTATAGTAGCATTAGCATCAAATTGGGTTAAAATGGGTAAGAAAGTTGCTGTTTATGGCGAAGTAGAAGAATGTAATTGGTTGGGTGTAGATTATATTAATTGGAAGAGATTTCCTTTTGAACAAAAACAAAAAATAGTTATTTTATGGAGATTATATGGTCTTTGGTCAGCTGCACCATTTCCTATCAAAGCAGAAAAAATATGGCTAGATTGTCACGATAATTTTAGTGGTCAATTTAATGAATCTTGGAAATTATATGGTAAGAAAGTACAGAAAATCTTTTTTAAGAGTGAATACCACCTTGAACAATTTGAATTCCATACAAAAGAAAAATTATCTCCATCCAGATATGCTATAATTTCTAATGGAATCCGTGTAGATGAATTTTCTAAAAATAAAGATAATGTTCAAAGAAATCCATATAGATTTGTATATTGCAGTTGTTATATGAGAGGATTAGCCGAACTTTTACAATTTACATGGCCTGTCATTTATCAAATTGAACCAAGAGCTGAATTACATGTATATTATGGTATGGATAATATTAGAGATGAAAAGATTAAAGGCGTATTAAGGCAATTATTATCTCAACCAGGTGTAATGGACCACGGAAGACAACCTATGGATATTATTATTAGAGAAAAGTATATGTCTAGTTTTCATTTATATGTTTCTAATACACCAATTGAAATTGATTGTATATCTATTAGAGAAAGTTTAGCAACTGGTGCAATTCCATTAATTTCCAATTATGGTGTTTTCAAGAATAGAGAAGGAGTACATTTTGAACTTGATGAAAAGGATGGAAAATGTTATCAAATGATTGGTGTAAAAATTGGTCAACTATTGAAACAAGGTGATAAATTAAATGGATATAGAGACCAGCTAAAAAAATCAAGTTTATTAGTCAATTGGGCAAATATTGCTAAGAAATGGGTTGAATTGTTTTAAATTTTAATAAACTTTTTCTTATTTGTTGTTATAATATCTTCTTCATCAGAAGATGAAGAAGATGGTAATGGAGGTAATTTTTTTAAAATTGATTCATCATCTGAATCTTCTAAAAAATTAGTAACAATTGTGGATGAAGATGGTTTAACTCTTGCTTTTGAATTAATTTCTTTACTAATAATATCAATATTATTAATAAAAGCATTATCATTTTCTTGGGTTATTTTTCCAAATTTATTTTCAAGTAGAATTTTTATAATTTCTTCTATATAATAAGAACTTGTATCTAATTCTTTTATTTCACCATTTCTCATATTCAATATTTTAAATTTACGTTTTCCTTTATTAGATACTTCTTTCCACATCCAATAATAAATAATAACTTGTAATAAATGTTCTAGATTTAATGTATCAACACATTTTAATTCCCATACTGTTTCTTTATCATATGCATCTATTCTACCATTTATATAAATTGTACCGTATTCTAAAAACTTAGAACATTGATATTTAATCTCTTTTTCATATTTGGTATCATTTGATAAATATTCAGATAATGTTTCTAAACAAGGTGTTATAGATTTAATTTTTAACCAATCTTTTCTTGTAATTTGATTTAATCTATTATAAATTTTTTCTGTTAAAGAATTATAAATCATTGATAAATACATAAAATCAGAAATTTTTTCCAAATTATTAAGTTTCAAATAATGACTTTTTAGAAACAAATGTTCATCTTTATTTAAATTATTATATATTTTATCAGTAATTTTTTTAATACTGCAATATCCTTTTTGCTTATATTCATAAATAGCTGGTATAGCAATTCCATTAAAATCTGAAACATCTTCTACCTTATTATCAATACTAATTTTAGAAGGTATATCTACTGTATATTTTGGATATTTAATATCACTAAATACTTTTTTAGCTAATATAGATAAAATTTTTAAATTATCTTCCTTTATAAATTTAACTAATTCAGTAGGTGTTGTCGTTAATTCTTGTTTTGGTTTTAATTCAGTTATAAAAGGTTCAGATGGATGGTCTATAAATTCAATATAATCACAATTTTTCATTTCTTCATATGATTTTTTTAAAAATTGTAATGGTCCATTTTGGTAATGTTCTAATAATATTAAAATTTCCTTCGCTCTAGTTGCTGCAACATATAATGTTTCTGGACATTTACTAGGATCTGAATCAATTGCATAATATTGAAAATATTTTGAATCAAAACCAACAATTATAACAACTTTTCTTTCTCTACCTTTTACTGAATGAAATGTAGAAAACACAATTTTATTTTTAATTAAATCGTCATCAATTCGTTGGTCTTCTGAATTATGATAATAGACTGGTAAATTATCCATAACTAATGCATTTTCTAATTTACGTATTGGTGAATTATTGTTTTTAGAATTTAATGATGGTGCTAATATGAAAATATCTTCATATTTAATATTTCTTTTTTTAATTAATCTATGAATTATATCAGTAATTTTTTTTATTTCTTCAAATAAATTTAATCTGATATATTTTACACAAAAACCATCTCTAATAGTATTTATTCTATTATATCCTAACATTACTTCATTTACAAATGAACTAATTTGATTAGTTAATCTATATGATGTTGATAAAAATACAGATGTAAAAGTTTTGGGCCAAACTTTATCTGCTAAAGTTAAAAATCGTGTATCTGCACCTTTTTTCCCATAAACTCCTTGATATTTATCACCTAGAATAACCATTTGAAAATTATGTTCCATATCTTTCTGAAATTTATACATTAATTGAAAAAATAAATTTGTCATATCTTGAGCCTCATCTAATATAATTATATCAAATTTAGGTAAAATTATTTGAGGTGATGAATTAAAATCAATTATTCTTCTAATTGCATCATTATTATGCCCATCTTTATTATAATATTTTACTGCTAAACTATTGTATGTATGAACTTCTATATTTTGTAATCCCATTTCTCTAGCTTTTGTTCTAACTTCTAATCTTAATAATGAATTATATGTTATTTGAATAATTCTTTTATTTGGATAATTTTTTGCAATAAATAATACAGAAGTAGTTTTACCAGAACCAGCAACACAATCACCTACTAGATTATTATTTTTGCCAATTTCTTTTATAATATTTTGTTGTTCATCACTTAGTAAAATTGTCGACATTAATAATACAAGTTAAATATAAGCCAATAATATGACAATTTTTTAATTTAAAGATATTTTTATTTAATATTTAATGTCTTCGTATGATATAGTATTTTTTGCAGGAGAAAAAAATTGGGATCCAGAGAATAAATCATTAGATGGTAGTGAACAATCTATTGTTTTTCTATCGAATAGTTTTTCTAAAATGGGAAAAAGTGTAGCAGTTTATGGAGGTTTTTCTGATAAAAAAATTAATGATGTAGATTATTTTAATTTTTCTAATTTTAGTTATGAAAATAATTATGATGTAGTTATTATTTGGAGATTATTTGGGTTATCGACTTGTTTATTAAATGATTTGAAAGCAAACAAAATTTATTTAGATGCACACGATACTTTTTCATCAGAATTTCTTGAAAAATGGAATCAAAATAATAAATTAATAAATAGAATATTTTTTAAGAGTGATTATCATAAACAATTGTTTGATAAAGCAACTAATCAAAATTTATCAAAGGAATTATATTCTATTATTCCAAATGGAGTACGTGTAGAATCATTTTCTATAAATAAATATAATACTAAAAGAAATCCTTATCGTTTTTGTTATTGTAGTGGTTACTCTAAAGGATTAGCTGAATTACTTCAATATGTTTGGCCATTTATATATCATTTTGAACCTAGAGCAGAATTTCATATTTATAATGGAATGGAAAATTTAGATATAAATACGAAAACATTATTTAATCAATTATTATCACAACCTGGAGTAATGGAACACGGTAAACAATCAATGGCTATGATAATTAGAGAAAAATATATGTCAGGTTATCATTTATATATTACAAATACACCAGATGAAATTGATTGTGTATCTATTAAAGAGAGTCTTGTAACTGGTTGCATTCCATTAATTTCTAATTTCGGTATATTTAAATCAAGAGAAGGTATTCATTTTGAATTGACATCAAACACTGATATAGAATGTTATCAAAATATTGCAAGAAAGATATTAGAAGTATTGGAACAAAATGAGAAGTTAATCGGATATAGAGAACAACTTAAAAAATCATCATTAATAATTAGTTGGGATAATGTAGCTAAAGAATGGTTAAGAGAGTTTTTAAAAAATTGATAAAGAGATATTATAATATTATTTACTTAATACTATTATAATGTCAGATAATAATAACGTAGACAAACCAATTTCAGACAAGCCTAGTTTAGAATTTCAAATATATGATTGGTCAGAAGATCATTATGTAGATAGAACTGAGGATGAAAGCGGTAGTGATACTGATAAAAAATTAGGCGAATATATTATACATATATTTGGTAGAACAGCAGATGGAAAATCAGTATATGGTAAAATATTAAATTTCACTCCTTACTTTTATATCGAATTACCGAATGAATGGTATGGTTTAGATGAATATAAAACAAAAAGAAAAATAGAAGGTTTAAAAGATTATCTTGTAGGTAACTTTAATAAAAAAATATGGGGAAAATTTAAACCAACATTATTAAAAATAGATTTAGTAAAAGCAAAGAAAGCCGATGGTTTTACTAATGATAGAGAATTTAAATTTGCTCGACTAGTTTTTAATAACAGTGATGGTATGAAAAAGTTTCGGGTGTTTTTTGAAGAAAATGATGTTGAATATGATTTCAAAAAATATAAATTTAAAACATTTGAAGCGAATCTTCCACCAATGTTTAGATGTTTTCATAACAGACACATTACTGGCTGTTCTTGGGTAGAAACATCAAAATATGTTCAAGTAAAAAAGGCTGCTATGAAAGAAAGTCATTGTGATATTGAAATCAATGTTAACTGGAAAGATTTAAATTATGTTAAAAAAGATATGAATGCACCATTAAGAATCGCTTCTTTTGATATTGAATGTTTTTCTCACGATGGACAATTTCCACAAGCAAGTAGAAAACAAGATGCAATTATTCAAATAGCTATTACATATACCTATTTAGGTCAATCAGAACCATATAGACAATATATTGCTTGTTTAAATAACACAGATCCTTTTGATAATAAAACTATTTTAAGATGGTTTGAAAATGAAGAAGATTTAATATTAGATTTTAAAGCTGAATTAATAGAACAAGATTGTGATATTATTACTGGTTATAACATATTTTATTTTGATGAAAAATATATTTATGATAGATGTGAACAAATCTTAGGAATTAAAGATGAAATGAGTTTTATTAGTAAACTGAAAAAGAAATATTGTAACTTTAAAGAAATGAAATTAGCTTCAAGTGCACTTGGTGAAAACTTACTTAGATTTTGGGATACACCAGGTCGTGTACATATTGATTTGATGAAAGATGTTCAAAAAACATTTAGTTTGCCTTGTTTCAAATTAGATTTTGTTGCTTCAAATTTTATTAGAGGAGAAGTTAAAAATTTTATTCAAATAGAAGATAAAAAAGGAAAAGAAAAAGAATATAAATTTGAATTAGAATGTGCATCAGTAGATGATATATGTCAATTTGATTATATTCACTTGGAAGTAATTAGAGGATTTGTATCAGATGAAGTTGGTGAGAAATACATAGTTCTAGAAATTGATAAACCAAATAAAAAACTAATAGTAAAAGGTGATGAATTTTTAGCCCAGGAATTGAAATCTGCTAAAGAAACTGGAGGTGGAAAAATTTATTGGTCACAAGCAAAAGATGATGTTGGACCAAAAGAAATTTTCAAATTCTTTAAAGGAACACCTGAACAAAGATCTATAGTAGCAAAGTACTGCGTGAAAGATTGTAAATTAGTGAGTCTTCTAATGAATAAATTAGAAATCATTACAAAAAATATTGAAATGGCTAATGTATGTTCAGTACCTTTATCTTATTTATTCATAAGAGGTCAGGGTATTAAAATTTTCTCTTTGTGTTTGAAAGAATTCAAGGAACAATCATATATTTTTCCAGTAATTAAAATGACAAAACTTAAAAGATGTATTAGTAAAAGGTCCGATGGAACAATCTGTAATTTTGAAACAAGTAATTATGCTTGTCCAAAATGTAAAGGTAAAAACTTTGAAGAAATGGAAAGTAATGATACTTTTGAAGGTGCTATTGTTTTTGACCCAGTTCCTACTGTGGATTATGAAGCTAATGTAACTAAAGATTATAATTCTCTATATCCTTCTGCAATTATTCAAAAGAATATGTCACACGAAACAATTGTTGAAAAGGACGAGTACGATAATTTACCAGATGTCAAATATTACAATGCACAGTTTATTGATGCTGAAGGTGAAATTCAATATAGAAGATATGCTCAAAAAAATAATAAACTTGGTGTAATTCCAATGATTCTCGACAAACTATTGAAAGAAAGAAAAGCAGTTAAGAAATTAATGGAAGCTGAACCTAATCCGTTTAAGAAAAGAATTCTAGATGCGAAACAGTTAGCTCTAAAAGTAACAGCTAACTCTTTGTATGGTCAATTAGGTGCTGCAACATCGCCCGTTTGTAAAAGAGATATTGCTGCTTGTACAACATCTACTGGTCGTGAAATGTTAATCTTAGGTAAGAAATACGATGAAGAAATTCTTCCTTGGTTATTCAATGGTATGAAAAAAGCACTTGAAAATGGAGATATGAAGACATTTGATAAATTCTTAGATATGGAACTTAAAAATAGAAATAATCCAGAGTTTATAGATAATTTGAAAAAATATTTAACTGAAGGACTAAAGAACAAAACCATCCAACCTGTTGTAAGATATGGAGATACCGATTCTAATTTTAGTTGCTATCGCATCAGAGAAAATGTAGAAAAAGTAAATGAAGATGATTCATTAGAATTATGGAAAAAGATTGTCGATTTTTCAAAAGAATTAATCTTACCCTTTATTCCAGAAGAGTATCAAGAGAAATGGTGTAAATTACATAATAAATATTATAATTCAGAAGATATTGAAACATTAACGTTACCAAACAAATTAGAAGTTAAACCTATACCAGACCATCATAAAGTAATTCTACCAATTACAGATAGATTAAAACAATATTTGAAAGAATATATGGAAGAAAGTTTCTTATCTTGGTTATGGTCAATTCAAGAAGTTGTACTTAGAAATTTAAACAATATGGATTATAAACTTCCTCAGTGGGCTGTACATCAAATGAACAAAATTAGAATTCAAGCAATTGATTTGACTGATGAACATATAAAAGGTTTTGAATCAAGAATAAAACAAATTGATACACAACTTAGAAAAAATAATGAAAAATTTAAAAAAGAAGAAATGGATGATATAACAAAGAAAGAAAACGAAAGTTTAATAAATGAAAGAGATATTCATAAAAAAGAACATACTATAATTTATGAAAAAAGACAAGGTATTGAATCATTAATTAAAAATTTCATAAATGATGTATTAAAAGATAATTGGATACAACCATATTGGACTTTATCTGAAACTGGTGAAAAGATTCATAATATAGAATTTTATAAAGGTGGTAATAGTATTACTGATAAGAGATCATTAGATTTATCAATGGATATTGGTAAATTCTCAGGAGAACTTATTAGAAGTAGATTAGCATTTCCTCACAATTTTGCTTATGAAAAAACATTCTGGCCATTTTTAATATTATGTAAAAAGAAATATGTAGGAAATAAATACGAAGATAATCCAAATAAATATAAACAAGATTTTATGGGCATCGTTCTGAAGAGAAGAGATAACTCCCCTATTGTAAAAGAAGTATGTGGTGGAATTATTGATTTGTTAATTAATAAAAGAGACCCAGAAGGTGCTAAAGCATTTTTAAAGAAATGTTTAGATGATATGTTCGCTGGTAAATATGATATTAAATATTTTCTACAATCAAGAACATTAAAAATGAAAGAATCATATAAAGATTGGACAAGAATAGCTCACGTATTTTTATCAGAAAAGATTGCGGCACGTGATCCTGGTAACAAACCACAATCTGGTGATAGAATAGAATTTTCAGTTATTAAAGTTAAAAATGATGATCCTAAGAAAAAATTATTACAAGGTGAAGTTATTGAAACACCTGCATTTATTAAACAAAATAATTTGGAGATAGATTATCTATTTTATATGACAAATCAAATTCAAAATCCAGCAACACAATTTTTAGAATTAGTTGATAATAAAATTTCTGAATTGTTTGATGAATATAAAACAAAATATGGAATACCAAAATTAGTCAAAGAAAAAAAGGTAAAAGAAATAGTGATAAAAGAAAAGAAACCTAGAGTACCTAGAAAGAAAATAGTTAAAATTGACTCTCCTATTGTAAACCCAACAAATGAAATTAATATTGATGATGAAATTATAATTAATAAAAATGTTGAAGAACCTGTTAAAATTAAAAAGAAAAAGATAACTGTTGTTGAAGAACCTGTTGTTGAAGAACCTGTTGTTGAAGAACCTGTTGTTGAAGAACCAGTTAAAATTAAAAAGAAAAAGATAACTGCAGTTGAAGAACCTGTTGTTGAAGAACCAGTTAAAATTAAAAAGAAGAAAATAATTCTTGTTGAAGAACCTGTTCAAGAACCAGAGGTTAAAATTAAAAAGAAAAAAACATTAGTTGAAGAAATTGATAAAATTATAAATGAACCTATTATAAAAGAAACTATTAATATAGAAGAAACTATCAAAATTAAAAAGAAGAAAAAGAATAATGATGAAAAAGTAAATTTAATTGAAGATACAATAGCATTTTAATTTAATTTTTATTATCTTTTATTATTAAATTTAAATAAACAATTAATAATATATTTTTAATTTCAAATTCTATAAGTTTTCCTTCTGCAAATCCATCAGAATGTCCTCTAATTAAATTAAAATCGATTGTAGCATCTTTTAAATGATATTTTTTTAATATTCTCAATCCCCCTGGATGGTCTTTGTAATTGGTTAAATCAAACCAATGATTATCAATTCTAATATAGATTTTATCATCTATTGTAAACATTATATTTTAATTATATTATATTATATAATTAAAATTAATTTTTTTATTTAATCTTCAGTAATCATATTAATATCAGATGTTGCAATACTGGAACGTGGTAACTTACTATTTAAATTAGGTATTGTTGATACGGTATTTTCATTTGAAGAAACCATAGATTCTGATTTTGCTGATGATGCTTCAGATGCGGCTGATGATGCTTCGGATGATGCAGGTGATGATGCTTTAGATGCATCAGATGATGCAGGTGATGATGCTTCTGTTGTAATTAATGATTCAGACATTACTGGTTTTTTGCTATATTTTTTTTTGTATTTATTATCGCGTTCACTACCAGAATTAGTGTGTGCAGAAGAAGAAACATAAGATAATTCATTAGCAGAATCTTGTTGAGTACTTGTTACTCTGCTTTTGTGTTGTTTATTTTGTTTCTTTTGTTTTGTCTTTTTTTGTGATGCTGTTGCTGTTTCAAGGGCAGAATCAGAGTCAGAATCGGATTTTGATGATGATGATGTTTCTGATGTACTACTATCATCACCTTCAATTTTACCACCTACTTGTTTACCTACTGTAGTATTTCTATCTAATTCTGGTTTCATTAATAAATTATACATTTCACTACTAATAAAAGGAGATGTATCAGATAATTCATTTTCTGTTTTTGCTTTAGAAACGTGTTGATACTTTGAAAATATATTATCAACTTCACTTAATGTTTCTGTTTCTGCAAAATTTTTTGGTATATCTAATGCTAATCTATCTAATAATAATTTTGAATCATTTGATAGTGCTCCTCCACTAACATTATTATCGCTCATTTTATCTGTTCTTATAGAATTCCAATTTATTGTATCATTGGCATTATTTTTTGCAAATGTGTTTCCCATATATTTATATTTAGAAATAATTTTTTAAATATTAAAGTTTTTTCTAGTAAATATTAAAATGACAATAAATTTTTCTGAATCTAATTTTTCTGAATTAATTATTTTTAGTTTAATAATAATTTGTGCTTATACAATGTATACCATCAGAAGAAATCGTTTAACTGTTGTCGAAGCAAGCGATACTGGTATGAAATTAATGGTATATAATGATAAAAACAAAAGAGCGTCAGCAGATTTACTTTCTGAAATAATAACTAGAATGTTTAAATTAAGAAATCATTTAATTGCAAATAAAAAAGACGACCCTGAATTTAAACAATACATAGAACTATTAGAATCTAATTTTAATGACGAAAGAACAAAAATATATGAAAATGACCCAACATCTGATTTAACTTCTTTTTCTGTAAATAAAGGAGAAGAAGTTGCTTTTTGTTTGAAAAGTAAAAGAACTGGAAAATTACATGATATAAATTTATTATTATATGTAGCTATTCACGAAATGGCACATATGGCCTGTCCTGAAATTGGTCATGGTGATTTATTTAAAAAAGTTTTCCGCTTTTTAACATTGAAAGCTATTGATTTAGGACTTTACGAAAAAGATGATTATTCTGCAAATCCAGTTGAATATTGTGGTATGATTTTATCATCTTCAATTATATGAAAAATAATTAAAACATAATTTATATTTATATATATATTATGTTTTCAGAGAGTGAAATACCAAATCAAAATACTAATTTTGTAAATTATGTTATTGATTGTTTTCATTTCTATAAATCAAATAATGCGCATTCAAATAAAACTTCTGTTTTATCAAATTCAATTATAAAAAAAAATTATGGTAATAATCTATTAAATATAGATATTCTCATTTTAATAAATTTAGATATCTTTTTAATCCAGTGTGATTTTAATAATGATAGACCTACTTTTCATAATATTAAAGCATTTATAATGGATTGTAATATTTTAAAAAATAGATTTAATAAATCTTATAAATATCATATAATATGTTTATCAAGAATAATTGTTGATGTAAATACATTAGAATATTTGAAAAATAATAATTCTATTAATATATATTTATATGATTATTCAAATAATCAAATATATTGTAAAGAAAATGAATATTTATTAATGAGACTTTATAATTATATAGGAAATACTACAAATTGTAGACTTGGGTTGAAAGAATATTTAAGTATTGAAAAGGATGTATTAATGTCTTATTTTATTTAATTAGTTATTATTTCAAATTATTTTATAAATTAGTATAATATGAAAAATCCTATTAAAATTATTCATAAATTTAAAAACAATAATAAAATTATTCAGTACAAAGTTTTTATTTTTATAGGTTCATTATTAGAAGATAACATAATGAAAATATTAAGAATAATAGAAAAAAAAGATTTAATATCTTCTTTAAAGTTACTTACAGATAAACAAATAAAAGAAATAACAAATTTTTATGGCGAAGATTGGTATACAAAATTTTTTACAAGTTACCATATTAATGGACAACGTCAAAAATTAAGAGATAGTACAAAAGATAGAAAAGAGCTTGAAAATAAAATGGGCAAAGAATTTGTCGAAAAATTAATATCAAATATAATTATTAAAAGAAGATCCTATTCATATGCAAGTAGCCATTTTAACTATATGTTAATTAAAAACAAGATTAAAGGAACTTCAAAAAAACAAGAATTAAATTTTAAAACATATGAACCATCTTATGAAAAAAGTTTTATTGAAGAAATTTCTAAGACAAAAGTAGAAAGTTTCGATGATGATTTCAAACAAAAAGGAGGATATAAAAATCAAATAAGAGAATATAAAAATCAAAACGGTGGTGAAGAAGATGATGATTTAAATACTGATGATATTACAGATTTAAGTGATAATGAAGAATCACCAAAAGAAACAATAGAACCTGTGGAAGCAAATGAAGAAGAAGAAAAACCTATTACAGAAGAGGAATTAGATGATGTAGTAGAAGAAGATTTTGATTTAGATGAATTAACTAAATTATATTCATCAACAGATGTAGAATCAGATAAAATGATTAAAGAAACATCAAAATTAATTAGTGAAGCAATAAATGATAAAAAATGGGATAAAAATATAAATACATTATCAACAGATTATGATGATTCATTAGATAGTCTTACATATGATTCAAAATTAACAGATGTCTTTCAAAAACATTATATTACAGATCAATATATTTTTATGGATGATACAATTAAAACTGTAAGAAATAAAATTTGTGTTTCTATTGCACCTAATCCTAAATATGGTAAGAATATTAAATTTTTACCAGAAACACAATATTTTTGGTGTGAATATGAGACAAAGGGTAATATTGATCAAGTTATGATTGGACAAACTTGGACAAGTAGAAATGAAATATTAGGTATTAATGTTATGCCTGATGAAAATTTAAAAGTATATGAAAAATTAAGAAATGATTTAGCATATTTAAAAAATGCTTTTGGTAATAAAATTAAAAGAGAAGATGAAGAAACAAATGTATTAGATTATTATGATAAATTTATGACAAACAATGAAATATTTATGTTAAATATTTATGATGATTTAGGTTCTAATTATTCGCCTGAAGCGGATGAAAGTCGTAATTTATATGATGTTTATATATCAATATATTTCCCACACCTTTCAAATGAAAGATATCAACAAATTTTAAATTTATTATCTGGAAAAGATCAAAAAGAAATACAATATACAGAAAATGTATTTGGTACAATTAAAAACGATACAAAATTAGAAACAGAGATTTATGAAACTGTTGAAAAAGCAAAAATGAAATTAGGAAATTATAATGATTTATTTTTTGAAAATCATATTATTCAATCTATTATTCACGTAAATATAAATGATGATAAAAATATAACAGGAACAGTTTCCGAAAACAAATTTAATTTATATAGAATATTTGATAATTTTGCAGTTACACAAGATTATCCTTTTATTCAATATCAAACACCTGATACAAATATTACATATAAATTTTTTACCAAAGCTGAAAAAATAGATAGCAAAGAAATATTATCTAAATGGTTTGAAAATGCTCCTTATGGAATTTCAGTAAAAGTAAAACAATTAGATGATAAATATATATCTATTAATATTCACGAAACAGGTCGCATCGAATATAAAATAACGTTTAAAGAAGATGATGAAGCTACAATTGAAGACATTTATTCAACATATGATATTGTTAGAAATTTACTTAGAAAAATAAACAGTGAAAACAAAAAAATTAAATTTATGTTACCACCTGATGATAGATTTAAATTTGCCTTCATTAACACTATTCAAAAATTTACAATTCCAGAAAAATTTAGAATTAATCACGATGATTTATCAGAATTTGCTAGATTTTTCTTTCCATATGTTTCACTAGTTATTGAACCAAAAAAAAGAGAATCAAAAAAAATAACAGCATCAGAAAATGAAACTTCAAAATATGGTACGTATTTGAGATACAAAAGAATTTCAAAATATGAAAATAGATTAAAAATGCATTTAAGAATTTTATATTTCTTAAGAAATTACGAATTATCTGATAGAGAATTAATTGACGAAATAGCAAAACAATTTAACATTACACAAGATGTTGCAGCAAAAGAGTTAGATTATGTAAATAAACATTATGAAAAGACACTTAGAAAATCTAAAAAATTATTGAAACATTTTAAATCATTACCTAGATCTAAACCTCCTGGAATTGATATAAGTATTCAAGGTAGAGATAGAGATAGATATAAAATTAGAATTACAGGCGCTAGAGATAAAAGTCAATTAGATGAAATTATTGATTTTATGAAAGTATTATTATTTTTATATACCGAAACATATTTATATAAAAGAAAAGAATATCAAAGATTATTAGATGTATTAAAAACATTAAGTAAAATTGCTAAAAGAAGAAATAAAGTTATTGAAATAGTAGATTACGAAACTTCTATTAAAAATGTTAAAATTATTACATCTTTAGATAAGAAAAGATTAGGATATAAACCAGAAGATGGTCAAAATCAATGGACGCGTAATTGTCAAAATAGTGGTACTGATAAAAAAAGACGTCCTGATGGTATTCCTTCTGACCAAATAGAAAATTTAGTAAAAAAAGGATATAAATTAAATGACAAAAATGGATTTTATGAACGTACAGTAGAAGTAAAAACAAAGAAGGTTGTAAAAAAAATTACATTAAGAGCAATTAAATTACCAGGTGAAAATGGCAAATATAATTATTATGCTTGTAATCCAGACGAAAACCAAGATCACATGTATGTAGGCTTTTTAACAAAAGGAAATAATCCAACTGATTTATGTATGCCTTGTTGTTTCAAAAAAGACCAATTAACATCTGGTAATAAATTTAAAATGAATTATTATAAAAAATGTATTGGGGAAAAAGCTACAGCAGCTGATGAAAAAGTAAGTATACCAACATTAGGAGATAAAGTTTATATTCTTCAAGAAACTAATAAAGTTCAAGATGGTAGATTTATTTATCTTCCAAAATGGTTAGATATATTTTTTAATCAAATCTGGAAACACGACCAAAAAATTAGAAACCATTATTTATTAGAATCTAAAACTGGTTACTTTTTCAAATATACTGTTAAAAATGATAAGTATAATTTTTTAGCAGCAATAGCAGATGTTTATGATAAACCTATATCTGATATAATTAATAATATGGTAACCTTTTTAAAGAATGATAAAGATAGTGCATTCTTTACATTTTTAAATAATGGAGATATTAGAGAATCATTTAATTCAGTAGATAAATATATTGAATATATACAATCATCTAATTATTTAGAATATGACATAGTTGGTGAATTATTATCATTACCTGGTGTTGTTTCTAAAAAAGGAACATATTATTATATTTTAGAAAAACAAACTATAGTTATCAAGAAAGCATTAGAAAAAGATGTTACAAAAGAAAAATATTATTTAATTTGTTTAAACTTAGAAAATGATTTTATGGAACAAGAAGACAGAGATATTATTATTTTAATAAAAGATGGTAAATATTATTTTCCTATTTATAGAGTTCAAAAAGATGAATCAAAAGATAAAAAAATTAAATTACAAAAATTTTATAACAAAAATGACCAAACACATAAAATTATAACAGAACTTTCTAATTATTATAATAAGAGTTGTCAAAATAAATTATTGAATCAAGTTTCTATATCTAATGAACTTTCTTGTAAAAATATTCTTATGGATTTAGAAAAAAATAATATTAAAATCAAAAGACAATATATTGATAACAGAAATAAATGTAAATATATAGAAACTTCTGATAAATTATTATTACCAGTAAAACATTCTGGTATAAGTTATAAATATCCTTTTACTAGTATTACTGATATAAGTAACAATAAATTAAGTAATTTGAAAGAAACTATTAAAAATATAGAAAATATTAATAAAAAATTAAATAAAAATTATATTGGTAAATCAGTATTTTATGATACAGTTAAGAAAGATGATTTCAGAATAGTATCCTTATTATTACATAATGATATTATAGTACCAATTAAAAATGAAATTATGAATGAAAAAGATATTAAAAAATTAGGATTGTCTATTCGTTTCCAACCTTTAGAAGAAGATATTGATAAAGAAATTAGAGAAAATACTGTAATTTTAGATGATAGAAGTTATCGTGTTAAAGATAGAATATTCAAATCTGAAGGATATAATATTTATAGATTAGAATTAAGTCATTTTATTAATAAAAATGAAGATATTAAAGATAAAATTATTAATATAGTAAGATCTAAAACTATATCAAATAAAGATAAAAAATACGAATTAAGAAAGATGTTATATAATATTATTGATAAAAAAATTATCAGTAAATATGGATTATCTGGAGGTGGGGGTAAATTAAGTATGTCTCATTTAATTAAAGAAATGCCTAAATTGGATGATTATTTAATTTATAATGTAAGAGATTATTGTGATATTAATAATACTCAAAATAAATGTGATAATAATCATCATTGTTTATGGAAAGATAATTCATGTAAAATGCAAATTACCGAAAATATGGCTGTTGATTATGTAAATAAAGTAATTGAAGAAATGATATTAGACGGTATTAAGTTTAAAGAATTAATTCAAGAAAGCAGTTATTATGTTTCAGATATAGTAGATTATACACAATATTCTTATAGACCAAATCAAAAAATTATCAAGTCATCTAATTTTACAATTAATAAAATTATGAGTGAATTATTTGGTAAAGATAAAGTTCCTGTAATTGGTAGAAATCAAATGATAATGAAAGGAGAACAATTTGTTGAAGAAGACTATCCAGAATTAATTGAATTAGGTAAAAAATTAATTCAACCAATTGTTTCTAATAATGATAGTATTATTAGAGCATTTATTAATTCACTTTATTGGATAAACAATCCTCTTTACGACGAAGTTTCTAGAAATTTAGGATATATAAGTGAATTACAAACTTCATTAACATATTTATTTAAAGCAAATATTATTGATTTCATTCAAACAAATAGGAATAATCCAAATATTAATAAATACTTATCAAATTATTTTAAAAATGAAGAAAATTTCTTTGAATCGTCAATTAATAAATTTAGAAAATCTTCATTTAATACTGATGGTAAAATAGAACTTTTTGTAATTAGTCATTTAGTTGATACGCCTATTGTTGTTTTTGATAATTTTTCTAATGTTAAATATATTTTCCTTCAAGGAGAAGTTAAAGTATCTGAAGAAAGTATTAATAATTTCACAAAAGAAGATAAATTAAACAAAACTATATTTTTAAAATTTGATTACGACGGTAGTAATAAAATTCCAAAGAATATATATTCAATTTATTATAAATAAAAATAAGATTTTATAGGTATCTATAAGTATCTAAAAATTTTTATGAATAATATTATTTTTCAAGAATTAATTAAAAAACAAAGAAAAAATTTATTATCAAATAAAAAATTATCATTTTCTGATTTGAATAGAATTTCTTCTTATATTAATACGTCTATTTTCAATAATGATTGTAGTATATGGTTAGGGTATATTACAGTCATTTCTAATAAAAATAATGTTGTTACAGATAAAATTCCAGAAATTAAGAATACATCGTTTATTAATTTTTTTTTTAATGGTAAAAAACAGGCATTACATAGAATATTATATTATAATTTTATTGGTGACTTACTAGATTCAGAATATTTAAAATATTCTTGTGATAATAAAGGAAGCTGTTGTACATTATCACATATTAGTAAAGTAAATAATTTACAAGATACTGATAATTTAACTGAAACAAATAATTTACAAGTTTCTGAAGATATAAAAGATTTTAAAAATAAAAAAAATATTACTGTAGAATTTTAATTCTTATTTATTGTAATGAATACAGCAAATGGAGGTTTTCCTCCCATTAAAATATGTTTAGAAGAATTAAAAAAAATAATGCCATTAAAAATGCAAAAAAATACTGATTCTACAAAACAAAGATTATATGTACCTAATAAAAAAATTAATATTAAACAAATATTAAAAGATTCTATTATTCAACCTATTATAAAAACTAATGTAACTAAAGAAGAAGATATGATAATTGTTGATTCATTTTAGAAAATTTAATTATATTCATTTTAATATATCTTTCATAAGTTCTAATATTTGTGGATCTCTAATTGCCAATAAAGGATTTGAAGAAAAAGAGTCCATTTTTTTCTGAAATTCATTATCATCCATCAATGATAATAAATTTTTATTATTCATCATTTTATTAAAAATATTACCCATTACACCATCTAATGGTAATATCTTTTCTATTTCTGATATTGCTTCTTTTGGAAATGTATCCTTATCCATATTTTTTATAAAATCTAAATTTTTTATTTTATTCATAATAGCAACCATATCATCGTCGTTGTCTTCTTCTACAGTTTCATCTAATGCTAATTTTTTATATTCTTCATTATTTGGTTCTAATTCATATGCTTTTAAAAATGCTATTTTTGCTTGGTCTTTATTTTCTTTTGCTAATAAACAACTACCTAATCTTCCCCAAGCTTTTGCATTATCAGATTTTAATTTAATTGAATCTTTAGCATCTTCCAAGGCTTCATCAAGTCTATTTAGTTTTAAATAAGTTAAACATCTATTTAAATAAATTAAATTCTTATTTTGATTTTCATTTTTTAATAAAAGAGTGTATTTCTGTTCTGCTAGTTCATATTTACCATCGCTAAAATCATCATTTGCTGATTTTTTAAGAGAATTAAATAAATCCATTAATTAATAATAATAAAAAAGCCTTAAATATATTTAATAAATGAAAACTGACTTAAATTAATATTATTATATATTATAATGAAGTTTATTTTAACATTCTTAATGTGTGCTGTCGTGTCTTGTTATAAAGTTTTGGAATTTAATTCTAGAAATTTAATAACTATACGTGGTCCCATTCAAGGAAGCAGTTCTACAAGTTGGATTACTGCAATGAATGATAGAGACCCAGATGTTGATACAATGTATATTTATTTATCTTCACCAGGCGGTTCTGTATTAGAAGGAAACAAATTAATAGATCAAATTAGAACTTTACAATTGAGTAATGTTCAAGTTGTATGTATTGCCGATTTTGCAGCATCAATGGCATTTGTTATATTACAAAGTTGTCCTCAAAGATTTGCACTTCCTTCATCTATTTTAATGCAACATCAAATGAGCCTCGGATTAAAAGGTTCATTAGAAAACGTTGATAATTATTTAACGTTTATACATTCGATTGATAATAATTTAGAAAAAATGCAAGCAGAAAGAATGAATATGACTGAACCTGATTTTAGAAAGAAAGTATTAAGTGATTGGTGGATTCCTGGCCATATGGCAAAAGAGTATAATGCGGTTGATGATATAGTTATGGTAAAATGTTCAAAAGAATTAATGCCTAAAAGAGATAGATTAAATGTAAGAACAATGTTTGGTACAATTGAATTAGTATTTTCAAAATGTCCAATTGCCAGAGAACCAATAGATATTAAAATGAAAACTTCTTCAGATGGTGATTATATGTCAGAAAGAGCAATGAAAGATTTTGATTGGAATATTGTTGAAAAAGAAATTAAAGATTATGTACCATCTTTATTCTTGAAACATCATTTTAATAAAGGACACGAATATGATATTCTTTAAATAAAAATTGCAAAATTAATATATTTATTTTAAATAAAATAAATATATGAAATTTAAAGTAGGAGACATAGTAATTTATAAATTTAATAATTCAGCTGAAGAAGAAGGTATTATTATAGGTAATACTATAACAACAAATGGTTATATTGTTAAATTTGATAATAGAAAACAAAACATAATTTCTCCGTATCTTACATTAAAATATATTAATAATGATAATGATATAGATTCATATAATTATTATCAAATACCAATTGATGTTAAAAAAATTGAATAATTATTCCTTTATTTAATCTAATAATTTGTATGTCCTGTGCATCCAATTCTATTGATATCGAGTCTGTTGGTACTCGTAATAACCCCGTATCTATTGATACAACTGACCAAGATAAGCGTCAAAAGCATATTAGCCCTAATGATGAGCGTATGAAGAAGTTTATGGAGGACCTTATTGTTGCAGTTAATAATAATAAGTCTACTCATAATATGTTTTCCTTTTTCTTTCCTAATAACAAGCTTGGAAAGGATGAAATTGATTTGATTGCTAGGGAGATTAAGAAGAAGCATCGTCTTCTTCCTAGCAAGCCTGATATTAGTCGAATTTACAACAAGTATTTCAGTACTTCTGATGTCCCTATTATTTTTAAGAAGTGGATGATCAAGAAGGAGGTTCGTAGTACTATCGGTGTTCTCGTTGTCACCATTGTTCTGTCTCCTCACAAGTTCAGTTGCAAGTATGATTGTTTCTATTGTCCCCAAGAGACTGACCTTAAGGGTGTTCCTACTCAACCTCGTTCTTATTTGTCTACAGAGCCTGCAATGCTTCGTGCATTGAATACTCGTAGTGATATGAACAACTATGATTTTGAGGTTATGCCTCAATTTAAGAACCGTGTTGATGCTTACAAGCACCAGGGTAATATTAATGCAAGCGATTCCAGTAGTCACAAGATGGAGATTATTCTTTCTGGCGGTACTTGGGAGAGTTATCCCAAGGAGTATCGTGAGCAAGTTATTCTTGAGCTTTACTGGTCTGCAAATACTATGGATGACGAGGTTCGTCGTCTTCCAAAGACTCTTGAGGAGGAAATTGTTGAGAACGAGACTGCAAAGTATCGTATCATTGGTCTCACTCTGGAGACACGTCCTGATAATATTACTCCTGAGAGTATTCAGGATTACTGTCGTTGGGGTGTTACTCGTATGCAAATCGGTGTTCAGCATTTTAATGATGCTATTTTGAAGAAGATTAACCGTAAGTGTTATAATAAGGATACAATTCGTGCAATTCGTCTTTTGAAGCAGGCTGGTTTCAAGGTTGTTGTTCATTTGATGCCCGATCTTCCTAATAGTTCACCTGAGTTGGACAAGTGGATGTTTAATGAGGCTGTTACAAATCCAGACCTTCAGTTTGACGATGTTAAGATTTATCCTACAGCAGTTTGCAAGTCACCTGACCCTAATCGTCTTGTGAAGAGTAAGATTGCAGATTGGTATAATGAGGGTTTGTTTGTACCCTATGCCGAGAAGAATCTTGAGGATTTGTTTGATGTTCTAACCTCTTACAAGGAGAAGATCTCACCTTGGGTTCGTATTCAGCGACTTGTTCGTGATATTCCTGGTAAGTCAATTGAGAGCGGTTATCATAAGATGTCGAATCTGCGTCAGCTTCTTATTGAGCGGATGACAAAGTGTGGTAAGAAGTGTTATTGCATTTATTGTATGGAAATCGGCGATAAGGAGATTGATGACATTTCACCTATTCTCGTTGTTCGTAAGTACGAGGCTTCTGAGGGTATCGAGTACCATTTGTCTGTTGAGGCCCACGAGATGAATCTCTATACAACACTTATGTATTATCTGTTTATTATCAATAGTTATATCATTTGGTTTTTCACAGGCAAGTGGCGTTACTGGTCTGGTAATCTTAGTTCATACACGGGTCTCTTCGGTTTTCTCCGTCTTCGGATTGACCCTAATCCAGGTGGTGACTTTATTCCAGAGATTAACGAGTGTGCTCTTATCCGTGAGGTGCACGTGTATGGATCATCACTTGGTGTTGGAACTGATACGATTGGTTCCCAGCACCGTGGCTTTGGTATGCTAATGGTTAAGACTGCTGAGGAGATTTCTCGACTCAGTGGCTTTAAGAAGTCTGCAGTTATTGCAGGCGTTGGTACACGTAAGTACTATGAGAATAAGTGTGGCTATAAGAAGGGGAATACTTATATGCTAAAGAATCTGACACCTTATGATTATAAGGTGTCAAATCGTCTTCAAATCTTGACTGTGATTCTGGCTGTAGTTATGCCAGTTTCATATGTCATTATTAATTATTTTATTTAATGGTCTCCAAAACTATCTAATAATACCCAAGGAGAATCTTTTTCCCAATATCTAATTAATTTATAATCTCCTTCAAAATCTCCTTCTTTTGCATATACACTAGCTGATTGTGCAGGATGACCAGTAAATATTACTGTAAATTTTCCTATTTTTTTTGGAGTTCCATCGTAACTTCCATTTGAATTTCTTAAATTATAACCATATTGTTCTACAGATTTAAAACCAAGTTTCTTTATTTCAGCTATTGCTTCTTCTTTAAAGGCACCTCCTAAAAGTTTACGCAATTGTAAATATTTAGCTTTATATTTTAAATATTTTTGTTGATAATCCATATATAATATATTATACATAATATATTATATATATTTTTTTAATCCATATCAAAATTCTTATCTTTCATTAATTCATCTAATTCTTTATTTGTTTCTTCTTTATCGCCTTCATCTTCATCTTCATCTTCATCTTCATCACTTTCTTCTTGCTTCTTTGGTTCCTGTTTAAACATTTTCTCCATATCTTTTGATATTTTACTCATGTCTAATCCTAATTTGTTCTCTATAAAATTATCAACTTTTGATTTTAATGCATCTGCTTCTTCTTTTGTTTTAATTTTATCGATTCCATTCATCATTCCAAATAATTCCATAATATTTGGTCCTGCAGGAGTGCCTTCTTTTTCTTTACCACCTGGAATTACACCCATTGAATTAGCCATATTTAACATCTTTCCAATGTTAATATTCATTCCCTCTTTAATTTCACCTACATCTACATTTGATGTTGAAAAATTTTCATCTATAATTACAGTTTCCTTTTTTGGTTCTCCCTTACCAAACATACCACCCATCATACTTCCTAATCCACCGGCACCTCCACCTGCTCCACCCATCATACTACTCATCATTCCTTCCATTCCACCACCTTTCATCATTTGATCCATACCAGGAATTGTTTTTTGAATACCTTCCATTAATTTATCTAATTGAATATCTCCTTTATTAATCTTATCTTGATATTTCTCTGAAATCTTTTTACTAATATCTAAAATTCCTGCCAATGGATTTGCTCCAGCACCCCCACCACCTGCACCTAATGTACCTTCAAATGATTTTACAATATCAGCTACCATATCATTTGTTTGGTCGTTTACATCAACACCTAACATATCTTTTATCATTGTTTTTGGATCTCTGCCTGTAGTTTTATTAAATGTTTCTACCTTCTTTTTACATTTTTCTAATTCTGATACATTACTTTCTACTACTTTTGTAATTTTTTTGATTTTATCTTTGTTTTTCTTTTTTTGTGCTAATTCAACCATTAATACCATTAAATGTAAATAAGACCATAAAACAAATTTAACATTATCGTCACGATTATGAAATACTTTTTTTAATGTTATTTCATTTCCAAATAAAGATTCTGATATTTCTTCATTTGAAAAAAGTTTGCTTTTATTATTAAGAAATAAATCTAACAAATCGTCTTTTATTAACATACTAAAATTTACTCCATGTGTCCATTTTTTATCTTTACTTTCACTATTTAATACCAATAGTGTTTCTTTTTGTGATTCTTCTGTCATCAAATATGCTAATTGTTCAATTAATTGATCATAGTTTTGTAAATAATTTTTAACAAGATAATCGATATCCATTATAACAAAATAGTAATAAAATCTTTAAATAGAATTTTCATTGGAATAATTTTCAGAGATTTCAGTATTTATGTCATCTGTTTCTTTAGCAATTTTATTTAATGGATTATTTTTTTTTCTATTTTTAACTTCATAATAACGATAAAATAAAAGAATTATTATAAATAAAATTATTAAAATGGCTAAATAATGTGTCTTTAATATTTTTAATAAACTAGGCCAAATATTAAAATCTATTTTAAATGGTTTATTTTCTTCTTGGAATTTTTTTACTTTATCATATATTTTTTGATCAACCAATTTTGGTTTGATTGCACCGTCTATAAATGTCATTATAATACTATATAAATTAATTTAAAAAAAAATTGATTTAAAAATAATTAAAAAATATCAATATAATATAGTAATAATGGAACCTCTCTTATCCCCCGAAAACAATCGAATGACTGTCTACCCTATAAAATTCCCAATTATATGGGATTCTTATAAAAAACAAACCGCTGCTTTTTGGACAGCTGAAGAAATAGATTTTTCGAAAGATTATGATGATTTTCAAAAGATGAATGAAAACGAACAACATTTTATAAAAATGATTCTTTCCTTTTTTGCTGCATCCGACACTGTAGTTAATATAAATTTAGGACAAAGATTCTCACAAGAAGTTCAAATTAGAGAAGCAATCATTGCATATAATTGGCAAATGATGATAGAAAATGTTCACAGTGAAACTTATTCATTACAAATAGATAATATTATAAGAAATCCCGAAGAAAAATTAAAAGCATTAAATGCACTAGTTACTTTTCCTTGCATTCAAAAGAAAGCACAATGGGCATATAAATGGATAGAATCTCGTGATTCATTTGCTCAAAGATTAATCGCTTTTGCAATTGTAGAAGGTGTATTTTTCTCTGGTGCTTTTTGTTCAATTTTCTGGTTAAAGAAAAGAAATTTAATGCCTGGATTATGTGATTCTAATGAATTAATAGCTAGAGATGAAGGTATGCATACAGCTTTCGCTTGTTTATTATATTCAATGATTAGCGAAAAACTAGAAGAATCAATTGTTCACGAAATGTTTAAAGATGCCTATGAAGTAGAAAGAGAATTTATTTGCGAAAGTTTACCTTGTTCAATGCTTGGAATGAATAGTGAACTAATGTGCAAATATATTAAATTTGTAAGTGATAGATTACTTCTTTCATTAGGATATAATAAGATGTGGTTAGAATCAAATCCTTTTGATTTTATGGAAAGTATTTCAATGGAAGGTAAAACAAATTTCTTTGAATCTAGACCAACACAATATCAAAAAGCTTCAGTAATGAATACAGGAAGAGACAATAGTTTTACTGTTACTGATGATTTTTAAAAATTATTTTATAAATATTATTATATAGTATGATTAATTATCAAAAAAAATATAATCTTTATAAAAAAAAGTATAAAGAATTAAAACAACGTGTTAGAAATATGAGGGAAAATTCTATATCAGGTCCTACAAGTCCTGTTTTATATGGACAACCAAATCCTTTTTTAGTAAGACCTTCCAGTCCTGTTTTAGTAGGTTCACCCAGTCCTGTTTTTATGAGATCATCTAGTCCTCTAAGATCATCTAGTCCTTTATTCTCACCTGTTTTAGTAAGATCACCCAGTCCTCCTATTTTCTTTGGAGGACCCAGAATTATTACAGCTCCTTTAAAATATTCAGTTATTGCATTATTACCTAATGATGTTACATTTAATCTTAATAGAGTTGTTACAGAATTAAAAACATTATGGAGATCATATATATTAGATCATAGATTTGAACCATATATTACATTATCATCTGGTTTACGTAGAACAGAACCCGAACCATTAATATTTGGAAGAGACACATTATTAAATAATTTTACTACAAAATTTAATAGTGCATCATTACCAATAATTAATATTTCAAATATAGAATTATTTAGAAGTAGTGACAAAATTGCTTTAAGAATTATTATTGATTCATATATATTATCTGAAATGTCTACATATGCTAAGGATTATATAATTAACAATCAAGATGTAGATTTATTTGATAGTAAATTATATATTACATTATTATATTTAGATCCAAGAAAAATAACATTGGGACCCGAACAAGAAAGTGTAATTATTTCTGAATCTCAAAGTACATTTAGAAAATATGTTCTTAATACTAATGTAATGATTGATTCAGTACAAATATTATCAACATTTACAAATAGAAGAATCAGACTATTATAATAATTAAAATAATATAAAATTAAAATATAATAAATAATAATGACAGATTATTATTTAAAATATTTAAAATATAAAACAAAATATTTAAAAGTAATGAAAGGTGGTGAAAAAATCGGTAAAGGTGCATTTGGTATAGTTTTTAGACCTCCCTTATTTTTAATAGATAGAGATATACAATATGAAAGTAGAAAATATGTTGGTAAAATTATGAAATTAGAAGATGCTATGGAAGAATTTAAAAAATCTGATATTATTAAAGAACTTGACCCCGATGGTGAATGGAGTGTTACTATTAAAAAACTAGGACCTGTTAATGAATCACAAATAGATTCTGATTTACAAAGTGGTGATCTAACAAAATTTCCAACCCAATTAATATCTGAATTTAAAGGTATTTCGTTAAAAAATTTAATTGGAATGGAAGATGAAGAAGTTAATTGTAAAACTATGAAAATGCAAAATGCACCCTTGTTTTTTAATCTAATAAAAAAATTAGTTCCTATATTAATTAATTTAAATAAAACACATTTGCATAATGATATACATTTTGGTAATTTTGTTTATGATGAAACAGACGATATTGTTCGTGTTATGGATTTTGGTAAATTAATAAAAAGTGATGGCACAGAAGGAAAAACAGTTAATGATGATTTAACAGATTTATCTGAATTATTTTTACAAATTCAACAAGTATACAATTGTGCAAAAAAACACCCTAAATTTGCTCCTGTACTTCAAGGCTTTGTAACTAATCCTCAAAAAGATCCTACTCCTGAAAAATATGCTGAAGCAATACTCTCAATACCTGACTTATCTCTTCTATAATTACTTTGATAAATTACTTTATAAATTAATTTATCAATGGAATCCATACATAATAAATACCTCTAATTAAAAAATAATTCGATTATAAAAAAATTGTTTAAAAGATATTATATAGTAAAATGTTAAATATAACAATGTTTGTAACGAAAAGAAATGGCACCCAAGAACCAGTTAAATTCGATACCATCACTAACCGTATTAAAAAGTTAATGGATAATGATGAAAACGAGAAAGTGAACGTTATATTGATAACTCAAAAAGTGATTGCAACAATTTATCCAGGAATAGATACAACAACTTTAGATTTACAATCTGCAGAAATTTGTGTTAATATGGCAACATCTCATCCTTTATACAGTGAATTAGCTGGAAGAATTCTAGTTAGTAATTTGCACAAAACTACATCTCATCATTTCGTCGATAAAATGACTCTAATTCAAAAATCATTAAATATTCTTGATATTGAATGGTTAAGCTGGATAAAAAAGAACAAGAAAGAATTGAATGCTATGATTAACTATGAAAGAGATTATATGTTTGATTATTTTGGATTTAAAACTTTAGAAAGAGCTTATCTATTAAAAATTAATGACGAGATAATCGAAAGACCTCAAGATATGTTTTTAAGAGTAGCTTCATTTTTAAATCAAGGTAATCTTGAAAATACAAAGAAAACATATGATTTGATTAGTCAAGGATTATATACTCACGCAACACCTACACTTTTTAATGCTGCAAATAAAAGACCACAATTAAGTTCTTGCTTTCTTCTTGGTACTAATGATTCTATTGAAGGTATAACTCATACTTGGGATTCTGTATCAAAAATATCAAAATGGGGTGGTGGACTTGGTTTACACGTTTCTAATATTCGTGCAAAAGATAGTATAATTAGAGGTACTAATGGCCCAAGTTCTGGTATTATTCCGATGCTTAAAGTTTACAATGAAATTGCACGCTATATCAATCAAGGTGGAAAGCGTAAGGGTAGCATCGCAATTTATTTGGAACCTTGGCACCCTGATATTATGGCATTCTTAGATTTAAGAAAGAACTTTGGTGCAGAAACAGAAAGAGCACGTGATTTATTCTTAGCAGTATGGTTACCAGACTTATTTATGAAAAGAGTTGAAGAAAACGGAGATTGGTATACTATGTGTCCAGATATGTGTCCAGGTTTAACTGATGTTTGGGGTGAAGCATTTGAAACTTTATATAATAAATACGTTGAAGAGAAAAAATATAAACATAAGATTGAAGCT
>Ga0114958_10000453_pt1 | contig 35206 bp, 30 predicted proteins | sample C_130208_EF_Meta_FD_89577 | JGI IMG/M metagenome (GOLD analysis project Ga0114958, IMG submission 89577) | Freshwater microbial communities from Lake Croche, Canada to study carbon cycling - C_130208_EF_MetaG | ecosystem: Environmental > Aquatic > Freshwater > Lake | place: Lake Croche, Canada... | reverse complement strand
TACAAAGCATTAGGAATCGTTAGTAATGAAGAAGATGAGTTTAGAAAAGAACCTTTTGTAATGTAATTATTTTGAAAAAACTCTTTAAATTTATTCTCAATACCATTCCACGACCAATCCTTATTCGACTGAGTTATATTGCTCGTCCTATTTTAGCAATCGCTTTAAAAGGAAATCAATTTACCGATCCGATTGACGGAAAAAGTTTTAGTTCTTTTCTACCCTACGGATATGGTAAACAACGCAACAATGTACTTTCTCCAAGCACGCTTTCCCTAGAAAGACACCGTTTATTATGGCTGTATCTAAAAGAAAAAACGAATTTTTTCACAGCTACTGATAATAAAAAAGTACTTCATTTTGCACCAGAACAAGCTTTTTATAAACGGCTTAGAAATCAGAAAAATATAGAATATACAACCACTGATTTATTCTCACCACTAGCTGATGTGAAAGCTGATATTTGTAATCTTCCTTTTGAAGACAACACCTATGACCTCATTTTATGCAATCATGTTTTAGAACATATTCCAGATGACACTAAGGCGATGCAGGAATTATATCGTGTTTTAAAACCAGGAGGCATGGGGGTTTTTCAAATTCCACAAGACTTGAAACGGGCGATAACTTTTTCTGACGATACGATTACAAACCAAAAAGAACGTGCTAAAATCTTTGGACAATACGATCACGTTCGCATTTATGGTCGTGATTATTTTGACAAATTACGAAGTATTGGCTTCACTGTTGTTGAAGAAGATTATACCTACGAAATCAGTTCGGCTTTAGTTGAAAAATATTGCTTGGCGAAAGGCGAAATTATTCCTGTTGTTTATAAAAATAAGGCTTAATTTTTGATATAAATATTTGTTATATTTACAATTCAGAAAATATAATTTATGCAGTTTCGTTTTAAGACAATTCTAATCGCCCTTTTATTTTCGATTTCTTCCTTTGCACAAGCAGAAAAAGAAGTTGTTCCTCCTTATAACATCAAAACCGTAACTTTTGTTCAAAACAATCAAAATATAGTTCCTATATTCAAATTGGACGATACTTTTGAATTACAGTTTGATGATTTATTTGGAAATGAAGCCAATTACTATTACCAATTTGTTCACTGTGATTATGATTGGAAACCCTCCCAACTTTCCAGAAATGAGTACTTGAAAGGATTTGACGAAATTAGAATTCAAAACTACACCAACTCTTTTAATACTTTACAGCTATATTCCCATTACAGAATTGCATTTCCAAACTCAAATACGCAATTATTAGTAAGTGGAAATTACATGATCAAAATTTTAAATGAAGACAGAACAGTTGTATTCTCACGAAAATTCATTGTTTATGAAGATTTGGTTTCTGTTCCAATGCAAGTCAAGAGAGCCAGAGAAGTTCAAGATGTAAACTTCAAACACAATCTAGACTTTTCTATAAAATCTACAGCAATTCAATTTCAAAGTCCACTGACTAATGTCAAAGTATTATTGCTTGCAAACGGCCAATTGAACTCTGGAATCACAGATATAAAACCGATGTATACCATCGGCAATGATCTGATTTACAAGTATGATAAGGAAACGCAATTTTGGGCAGGAAATGAATTTCTTTTTTTTGAAAACAAAGACATTCGTGCCGCCAACAATGGTGTGGGTTTAATAGATTCGAACGGTGGAATCTATAATGCGCATCTCTACACCAACGGAGCAAGAGCTAACAAACCTTACACCTATTTCCCAGATACTAATGGCAATTTTCTCGTGAAAAATTTATACGTTGAGAATAACGAAATAGAGGCTGATTATGCTTGGGTCTTTTTTAGTCTTTCGGCACCAACTTATTTTGGCAAAAATGATATTTACATTAATGGTATGTTTAACAATTATACTTTAAGTCCAGAAAACAAAATGGACTATAATGCCGAAAAAGGAATCTATGAAAAAGCCATAATGATCAAGCAGGGCTTCACAAATTATGAATACGTCATAGCTGATAAAAGCGGAAAAATTGATAATGAAAATGCGATAGATGGCAATTTTTATCAAACAGAAAGCAATTATTTCGCTATTATTTATTATCGGGAAAACAATCAACGTTATGACCGAATTATAGGTAAAGGTATTGCAACCTCACTGGATATCATTAACTAACATTAATCAAAATTTAAACATTTAAATAGTGATTCAAAATCAAAATTTTGTAATTTTGATATATTAACAGCAAACAAACATGGTTACACAAATAACAAGAGGAATAAAAATATCCGTTTTGACGACTTTTGAGGGAACTTACTTCAAGAATCACAAAATCCATTTTGCCTTTAGTTATCAAATAACTATTGAGAACCAAGGTAAAGATTCTGTACAACTAATTAGCAGACATTGGGAGATTTATGATTCTTTAAATGATATTGAGACTGTTGATGGAGAAGGTGTTATTGGTAAAAAACCAGTTCTAAAATCAGGAGAATCCCATACCTATAGTTCCGGTTGTTTACTTGCTTCCCCTTTTGGAACAATGCGAGGTTATTTTAATATGATTAATTTTACAAGCACTCGAAACTTCAGAGTAATCGTACCCGCTTTTAAACTGAGCGCACCATTTGCATTGAATTAAAATTAAAAAAATCCTTTCTCTGCACCTAATTTAATATTAAAAGCCCTAATTTTTGGCTTTTTATTGTCTTTTTTTTAAATTATCCTTTGTACTTTTGCTCGTAAATAAATACGTAATTTTAGATGTATTTAATTCCTTTCAATTTTAATTTTACAACACAATCATCATGCTAAAAGGATTTTTTCAAGTACCAAAAGCCGTTAACGAACCTATAAAATCGTACGCTCCAAATTCTCCAGAAAAAGCAGCCGTAGCTGCAGCTTATACAAAAATGTGGAATTCAAAAATAGATGTTCCTTTGTATATCGGAAGTGAAGAAATCAGAACAGGAAACACCCGAAATATGTCGGCGCCCCACGACCACGAACACATCGTTGGAACCTATCATTTAGCTGAAAAAACACATGTTGAAAAAGCAATTGCCAATGCATTGGAATCAAAAGTAAAATGGGCAAGTTTAGCATGGGAACAAAGAGCTGCGATTTTCTTGAAAGCAGCCGAATTAATAGCAGGGCCCTACCGAGCAAGAATAAATGCTGCAACAATGATTGCGCAATCCAAAACTGTTTTTCAGGCAGAAATTGATGCTTCTTGTGAATTAATTGATTTTCTACGTTATAATGTAGAATTCATGTCGCAAATATATAATGACCAACCTAAATCAGATTCTGCCGTTTGGAATCGTTTAGAATACCGACCATTAGAAGGATTTATTTATGCAATCACTCCTTTTAATTTCACCGCTATTGCGGCAAATTTACCTGCAAGTGCTGCCATGATGGGAAATGTTGTCATTTGGAAACCAAGTGATAGTCAAGTTTTTTCAGCAAAAATTATCATTGATGTATTCAAAGAAGCAGGTTTGCCAGATGGCGTTATCAACGTCGTTTTTGGTGACCCACAAATGATTACCGATACCATTTTGGCCAGTCGTGATTTTGCTGGAGTTCATTATACTGGATCAACTCAGGTCTTCAAAAATATTTGGCAAGCAATTGGAACAAACATCCATCACTACAAAACCTATCCAAGAATAGTAGGAGAAACAGGTGGCAAAGATTTTATCGTTGCACATCCAAGTGCAAATGTAAAACAAGTTGTAACCGGAATTGTGCGTGGTGCTTTTGAATTTCAAGGTCAGAAATGCTCTGCCGCTTCACGAGCGTATATCCCCCGTAGTTTATGGAAAGCTGTGAAGTCCCAATTAATTATCGATGTTGAATCCTTAAAAATGGGTTCTCCAGAAGACTTTGGGAATTTTGTTACTGCAGTTATACACGAAGGTTCTTTTGATAAATTAGTTGGTTTTATCGAGCAGGCTAAAAAAGACTCCGAAGCTGAAATAATTCTTGGTGGAAATTACGATAAAACTGTTGGTTATTTTATTGAACCTACCGTAATTGTGACAAGCAATCCAAAATATACGACTATGGAAACCGAATTATTTGGCCCTGTTATTACTATTTATGTATACGAAGATGCTGAATGGGCAGCCACTTTAAAACTAGTAGACCAAACCTCTGAATATGCACTTACTGGTGCGGTTTTCAGTCAAGATCGTTATGCTATAGAAGAAGCTAGTATTGCATTACAAAATGCTGCTGGAAATTTTTATATCAACGACAAACCAACTGGAGCAGTTGTAGGAATGCAACCTTTTGGTGGTGCAAGAGCATCCGGAACTAACGACAAAGCTGGATCCGCCATAAATTTATTGCGTTGGGCATCACCTAGAACAATCAAAGAAACGTTTATTACACCTGAAGATTACAGATATCCGTTTTTAGGAGAATAAGCGTATTTTTACTTAATAAATAAACCCCAATGAGATTTCATAAACTGAACTTTATTGGGGTTTATTACACTATAAAACCAAGAAATTAGGCTTTAAACCGCAATGGGACATGAACTACTTTCTTTGTTTCAAAAAAATCATTATCAAAAAATTCAGCGATATTATATTCCGTTGCTTTAGGGAAATCTTTTAATTCGTCTTTTAAATCACCCCCTTTAAGGTATAAGATTCCGTTTTTTAACTCGTGCTTTTGTTGTTTTTTAATTTTGTCTTTTATCCAGAAAACAAAATCGGGCATGTTAGTAACTGCTCGACTGATAATAAAATCATAATCACCTTTCACATTTTCTGCTCGTATTTGTTCTGCTTTCACATTTTTTAAATCTAAAGCCTGGGCTACTGCTTTTACAACATTTATTTTCTTTAAAATAACGTCTATCAGATAAAAACGCGTATCCGGAAATAAGATAGCCAAAGGTATTCCAGGAAACCCGCCGCCAGTACCCACGTCTAAAACATAGGCTCCAGCTTCAAATCTCTGAATTTTAGCTATAGCCAAAGAATGCAAAACATGATTTGTGTACAAGGCATCAATATCTTTGCGAGAGATCACATTTATTTTTGCATTCCAATCCTGATATAAAGCGCCCAATTTATTAAATTGTTCCTTTTGAAGCTCTGATAAATCTGGGAAACAGCTTAGAATTTCTTCCATTCTTTGATTTTTTTTTAACAAAAGTAATACATTAAAGTCGAAATATTAATCCCAATTTTGTATATCGGAAATTAATAATAATTATATTTGTAACTTATTTAAGATATATGAATACCACAATTCCAACATTCTCAAAACAAGATAATCTAAAGTTTTTCAGAACTTTAAACTCTAGAGTGAATACCTATTTTAAGGATAATAATATCCAAAAAACAGGAAACTGGAAAATTTACCTCAAAACAATCATCTTATTTTCTTTATTTTTAACACCCTACTTTTTGATATTGACACTTGAAATGTCTTTTATTCTTCAATTGTTACTCAATATAATTATGGGTATTGGAATGGCCGGAATTGGAATGAACGTAATGCACGATGGTAATCACGGATCGTATTCTTCTAAATCCTGGGTGAACAAATTCATGGGTGGAAGTATCTATATTTTAGCTGGAAACGTTCACAATTGGCAAGTACAACACAATGTTTTACATCATACTTATACTAATATTGAAGGACATGATGAAGATTTAGATGCCGGAAGAATTATTCGTTTTACTCAAAAAGCAGAATGGCATCCTTTTCATAAATTTCAACATTATTATTCTGTTTTTCTATACGGTTTATTGACTTTTAATTGGGCTTTAACCACCGACTTTAAACAGATGAAAGATTATTTGAAAAGAAAATTATCTTACGGAGAACCACAAAACCCTACAAAATTATGGACCGTTTTGGTAATAACTAAAATAATCTATGTTTCGATTTGGTTTGTACTTCCACTTTTTATCGGAATTACTTGGTGGAAAGTTATGGTTGGTTTCTTTGTAATGCACTATACCGCAGGATTAATTTTAAGTATTGTTTTTCAATTAGCTCATGTGGTTGAAGAAACTTCAAACCCTGTTCCAGATGAAAATGGAGAAATTGAAAATACTTGGGCTATTCACCAATTGTATACTACTGCTAATTTCGCTCCTACAAACCGAATCGTAAATTGGTTTACTGGAGGATTGAATCACCAAATAGAGCATCATATTTTTCCACATATTAGCCATGTACATTATGATAAAATAGCTGAAATTGTAAAAGAAACTGCAAAAGAATGCAATCTACCTTATCATGAATTTAGAACCATGCGAAGTGCTGTTTATGCTCATTTCAAACATTTAAAAGATTTAGGTAAAAATCCAATGATAAGTGCTTAAAACTTAGAAATGAATTCCTACAATAAGTCTCAAAAAAAAAATTAATTAATCACAACCTATATCAAAAATGAACCACCTTCTTTCGGACAGAATTAACAACTTAGCAACATCACAAACATTGGCAATGGCAGCATTGGCAAGAGAATTAAAATCACAAGGAAAAGATATTATCAGCTTAAGTTTAGGCGAACCTGATTTCAACACACCCGATTTCATTAAAGAAGCGGCCAAAAAAGCGATCGACGAAAATTATAGCACCTACTCTCCTGTTGAAGGATACGGTGAATTAAAAGAAGCTATTTGTCGCAAATTTAAAAGAGATAATGATTTAGATTATAAACCTTCTCAAATTGTTGTTTCTACTGGAGCAAAACAATCCCTTTATAACATAGCGCAAGTAATGTTAAATGACGGAGACGAAGTTATTTTACCAGCACCATATTGGGTTAGTTATTTCGAAATCGTAAAATTATCCGGCGGTGTTCCTGTTGAAGTTCCTACATCAATAGAAAGTGATTTCAAAATCACACCTGCACAATTAGAAGCAGCGATTACACCAAAAACAAAAATGATGTGGTTTAGTTCTCCTTGCAATCCAAGTGGATCTGTTTACAACAGAGAAGAACTAACAGCTCTAGCTAAAGTTTTAGAAAAATACCCGAATATTATTGTGGCAGCAGATGAAATATACGAGCACATCAATTTTTCTGGCACTTTTTGTAGCATCGCTTCAATTCCAGGTATGTTAGAAAAAACAGTTACTGTTAATGGTGTAGCAAAAGCATTTGCCATGACAGGATGGAGAATTGGTTATATCGGAGCACCTGAATTTATAGCAAAAGCCTGTACAAAAATCCAAGGTCAAGTAACTAGTGGCGCTAACAGTATAGCACAACGCGCTACGATTACCGCTGTTGATGCTGATCCATCTGTATTAAATCATATGGTTCAAGCTTTCCATAGCCGAAGAGATTTAGTAGTTGGTTTATTAAAAGAAATTCCGGGTATAAAAATCAATGTTCCTGAAGGTGCCTTTTATGTTTTCCCGGATGTTTCTTCTTTCTTTGGAAAGACTTTAAAAGGAACTTACATCAAAGATGCAAATGATTTTTCTATGTATTTATTAGGAGAAGCAAATGTAGCAACTGTAACAGGTGATGCTTTTGGAAATCCGGATTGCATTCGTTTTTCCTATGCGACAAGCGAAGATTTATTGAAAGAAGCTTTGCGCAGAATAAAAGAAGCAGTAGCCTAAAACTACGAATTAAGCTTACCGACTTTAATTATAAAAATTAAAGACAATAACCATACTAAACCATTAAGTAATTAAATTTCATGAGGTTCAAAACCTTAATGTTTCTTAATCATTTAATGGTTTAAAAATTTAAACAAATGTCAAAAATAATGCTTCTCGGTTCCGGCGAATTAGGAAAAGAATTTACTATTGCAGCACAACGACTTGGTCAAACTGTGATTGCTGTAGACAGTTACCAAAATGCACCCGCCATGCAAGTTGCACATGGCTTTGAAGTCATCAATATGTTAAACGGTGAAGATCTTGACAGAATTGTTAGCAAGCACCAGCCTGATTTCATAGTACCCGAAATTGAGGCCATCCGAACCGAGCGTTTTTACGATTATGAAAAACAAGGAATTAAAATAGTTCCTTCTGCAAAAGCGGCAAACTTCACTATGAATCGAAAGGCTATTCGCGATTTAGCTTCCAAAGAATTAGGACTTAAGACAGCAAATTATCGATACGCTACGACTGCTGATGAATTACGAAAAGGTGTTGAGGCTGTTGGAATTCCTTGCGTTGTAAAACCTTTAATGAGTTCCTCAGGCAAAGGACAATCGACTATTAAAACAGAATCTGACATCGAAAAAGCTTGGAATTATGCCGTTAAAGGCTCCCGTGGTGATGTTGTGGAAGTTATTGTTGAAGCATTTGTCAAATTCAATTCTGAGATTACTTTATTAACCGTTACCCAAAATAACAACCCAACTCTTTTCTGCGCTCCCATTGGTCATCGACAAGAACGTGGCGATTATCAGGAAAGTTGGCAACCAGCACTACTATCTGATGCCGATTTATATGAAGCACAAGATATGGCCGATAAAGTCACGGAAGCCCTAGGTGGAGCTGGACTTTTTGGCGTAGAATTTTTCCTAACAGATAAGGGTGTATATTTTTCAGAATTATCACCAAGGCCTCACGATACAGGGATGGTGACTTTGGCTGGAACACAAAATTTTAATGAATTCGAATTGCACCTAAGAGCTATATTAAGCTTTCCGATTTTTGAAATTAAATTAGAAAAAGCAGGAGCCAGCGCAGTACTATTAGCTTCTGAAAATTCAAATAATCCTTCTTATTCCGGGCTTGAAAAAATAGCAGCATTGCCTAATACGGACTTCCGCATTTTTGGCAAACCCAGTTCCCGTCCTTTCCGGAGAATGGGTGTAGCATTAGTAAATGACACCTTAGAAACCAATGTTGAAGATATTGTAGAAAAAGCCAAAAAAGCAGCTACCTTAGTAAATATAAATTATTAAAAAATGAAAAAAACAATAACAACACTCTTCTTCTTCATAGCAGTTTTAGCAAATGCCCAAGAAAAAATAGAATATGCAAAATCTCAAATTGTAGAAGCTGCCTGCGGTCAATGTCAATTTGGAATGAAAGGACAGGGTTGCGAATTAGCAATTCGTATTGATGGGAAATCTTATTTTGTTGATGGCACTTCAATAGATGCCCATGGAGACGCTCATGCAAAAGATGGCTTTTGTGCTACAATACGAAAAGCAAAAGTTGTAGGCAAAGTCACTAACAATAGCTTTAAAGTTAGGTCATTCGAATTATTGCCAAATAAAATAGCAGATAAATAATGGCCTTATTAATAGCCAATATATTAAAACATATTCCACTAAGCTCAATTGAACAAGAACTTGTTTTATCTAAAGTTGAAACACATCACTATAAAGCTAAAACAATTTTACTAAATGCTGGCGAAGTATGTAGGAACTCCTATTTTGTGAATTCGGGAGTGCTACGAAGTTTTAATATCAACGATAATATCGTAGAGCATGTTATGAGTTTTGCCTGCCAAGGCTGGTGGATTAGTGACATGTACAGTTTGCTCTCTCAAAAGCCCGGCAATCTTTTTATTGAAGTTATTGAGGATGCAGAAATCGTCATACTAACCAAAGAAAATCAAGAACAGTTATATCAGGAGATCCCAAAACTCGAACGTTTTTTTCGGATTTTAATCGAAAATGCCTTAGTAGCAAATCAAGAGCGAATTATGGACAATTTGAGTTTGTCAGCAGAAGAACGCTTTGAAAAATTCTCCCAAAAATACCCTTCGCTTATTCAACAAGTTTCTCAAAAACAAATTGCTTCGTTCCTTGGAGTAACGCCAGAATTTTTCAGTAAAATGAAAGCCAGACTACTTAAAAAGGGGATTTAACTTATCCTTTTAATTTTCTTAACCTAGGTTAAGTAGTCCCGCTTTGCTTTAAATGTAACTTTGTGTCCTAATAATAAAGTTATGGATAATTCAGTATTACACAAAGCAAATACACGAGGCGTAGCCAATTTAGGTTGGTTGAACAGCCACCACACCTTTAGTTTCTCTAATTATTACAATCCAGAAAGAATGAATTTTGGAGTTTTGAGAGTTTTAAATGATGATATTGTCGCTGGCGGAATGGGTTTTGGAGCTCATCCACATCAGAACATGGAAATTATCTCCATACCACTTGAAGGCGATTTAGAGCATCAAGATAATATGGGAAATAAAACGGTAATTCGAAATGGAGACATTCAAGTGATGAGTGCCGGAACTGGAGTAGAACATAGCGAAAAAAATAAAAACAACAATAGTCAAGTTAAGTTTTTGCAGATATGGATTATTCCAAATCAACAAAATGTAAAACCACGATACGACCAGATTACCTTAAATACTGAAGATCGAAAAAACAAACTGCAACAAATAATATCTCCAAATCCTGAAGATGAAGGTGTTTGGATCCATCAAGATGCATGGTTTCATTTGGGTAATTTCGATGCAGGTACAAATGCAAAATACCAATTAAAGAAAAAAGGAAATGGACTTTATGCCTTTATTCTCAAAGGAGATCTTCTAATAAACGGACAAGAATTAAATACAAGAGACGGATTTGGAATTTGGAATTTTGAGACTTTAGATATTAAAGCCAATTCGGATGCTGAATTTTTGTTGATGGAAGTACCAATGGAATTATAAGTAACAAACAATTAAAATAAATTTAAATAGTAAAATTATGGCAAGTACAAAATGGGCAATTGACCCAACACACTCAGAAATAGGATTTAAAGTAAAACACATGATGTTTACCAATGTATCTGGTAAATTCGGGACTTATGACGCAACAATCGTAACCGAAGATGACCAATTTGAAAATGCAAGCATCGAATTTTCTGCAGACATCAACTCAGTAGATACAAACAATGCTGACAGAGATACACATTTAAAAAGCGCAGACTTTTTTGACGCTGACAACAATCCAAAACTAGCTTTTAAAGCAACTTCTTTCTCTAAAATTGACGAAGGAAACTATGAATTAGCTGGAGAATTAAGTTTAAGAGGCGTAACCAAATCCGTGAAATTCCCTGCAGAATTAAGTCCTTTAATGAAAGACCCGTGGGGAAATACAAAAATCGGATTAAATGTATCTGGTAAAATCAACCGTAAAGATTGGGGATTAACTTGGAACTCTGCCTTGGAAACTGGTGGTGTTTTAGTGAGTGAAGAGGTTCGTTTAGACATTGAATTACAATTGTTGAAACAATAATTCTATATAAAAATAGTTTTTTATCAAGAAAAATGGTGGTACTTCTAAAATAAGTAGCACCATTTTTCTTTTCGGTTAATTTGTATCGTTCCTAATAAATACTAAAAAAACACTATTTTTGCACGCAGTTTTTATTCTCAAACTTTCGAGAAAATTAAAGCTTTTAAATATTAAACTTGAAATAAAAATTTATGAAAGCATATGTATTTCCTGGTCAAGGAGCACAATTTACTGGAATGGGCAAAGACTTATATAATAGTTCAGAATTAGCTAAATTTCTTTTTGAAAAAGCGAATGAAATATTAGGCTTCCGAATTACCGACATCATGTTTGAAGGAACAGCCGAAGAGTTGAAAGAAACAAAAGTTACCCAACCAGCGGTATTTTTACATTCCGTAATTTTAGCCAAAACATTAGGCGATGATTTCAAACCAGAAATGGTGGCTGGTCATTCACTTGGTGAATTTTCAGCTTTAGTAGCAAATGGCACTTTGTCCTTTGAGGATGGTTTGCGATTGGTTTCACAACGCGCCTTAGCCATGCAGAAAGCCTGCGAAATCAAACCTTCAACTATGGCGGCAGTTTTAGGATTAGCTGATGAAGTTGTAGAAGACGTTTGTTCTGAAATAGAGGGGATTGTAGTGGCTGCTAATTATAATTGTCCTGGACAATTAGTAATTTCAGGTGAAACCTCAGCGGTAGAAAAAGCATGTGAAGCAATGAAAGCAGCAGGAGCTAAAAGAGCTTTGATACTTCCGGTTGGCGGTGCTTTTCATTCCCCAATGATGGAGCCCGCAAGAGAAGAATTAGCTGCAGCCATTGAAGCAACTACTTTCTCTACTCCTACTTGTCCTGTATATCAAAACGTGACTGCTACAGCTGTTTCAGATCCATCAGAAATCAAGAAAAACTTAATTTTACAGTTGACTGCTCCTGTAAAATGGACACAATCTGTGCAACAAATGATAAAAGACGGAGCTACTTTATTTACCGAAGTAGGCCCTGGAAAAGTGTTGGTCGGATTAATTGGAAAAATTGACAGAGAAGTCTTAACCGCTAACGCTTAAATTTAAAAAATCCAATTTCAGAATAAAAAAATCCCAAACTATCACTATGATAATTTGGGATTTTTAAGTTTTTGGTTTCTAACCGAAAACTAGCTTCTAATTTTCTGTTCCCATTTCCAGGCACTGGCCAATGATTCCTCAAGTGATGATTGAGCTTTCCACCCTAATATATTATTGGCTTTATCTGTATTGGCATAAGCCGTTGTAATATCACCCTCTCTTCTAGATACTATTTTGTATGATAATTTAGTACCACTAACTTTTTCGAAAGCATTAATCACTTCTAAAACTGAACTTCCGATTCCAGTTCCTAAATTAAAAATTTCTACTTTTTCACTATTCTTTTTATTTAAAAGACGTTGTAAGGCTATAACATGGGCTTTCGCTAAATCAACTACGTGAATGTAATCGCGAAGACAAGTTCCATCCGGCGTTGGATAATCATTTCCATAAACCAAAAGTTCTTTGCGCAACCCAAAACCAGTTTGAGTAATAAACGGCACAAGATTTTGGGGAACACCAATTGGTAATTCTCCTATTTCTGCTGATGGATGTGAACCAATAGGATTGAAATATCGCAATAAAATTGCATTAATATTAGTTACTCTAGCAACATCTGTTATAATTTCTTCCCCAATTTGTTTGGTATTACCGTAAGGAGACATCGCAACTTGAATAGAAGCACCTTCGGTTATTGGCATCGTTTCGGCCTGACCATAAACAGTACAAGAAGAACTAAAAATGAAATGAGCCTCTGGTTTTTGTTCTAATTCCTGTAGTAAATATATTAGAGTATTAAGATTATTTTCATAATACAATAATGGTTTTTCGACACTTTCACCAACTGCTTTTGAAGCTGCAAAATGAATTATACCTGAGACATCAGAATGTCTTTTAAAAAAATCTTGAACGCTAGATTTTTCTCTTAAATCCAACTTTTCAAAAAGCGGCTTTTTTCCAGTAATAGCAAAAATACCCTCTAATACCGTTTCCGAAGAATTAGAAAGATTATCGATGACAACAACCTCAAAACCTTCATTTTGCAATTCAACAACAGTATGAGAGCCAATAAAACCTAAACCGCCTGTTACGAGTATTTTCATTTATGATTAATTTATAGATTTGAAGAATTTGTTTATTACTATGAGCTACTATAACTATTTTAAAAATTCTAAAACACTATCGGTAATAAATTGAATTTGTTCCTCCTCTAATTCAGTATGCATCGGTAATGAAATCACTTCCTGAACTAATTGATTGGTTACAGTAAAATCGGATTCTTTATATCTTTCGTCCAAATAAGCTATTTGGGCATGTAAAGGAATTGGGTAATAAATAGCACAAGGAATTCCTTTATCTAATAAGTGTTGCATCAATCCGTCTCGATCTGCATTGATAATTCTCAATGTATATTGATGAAAAACATGACAGTCACATATATCACAAATAGCGGGTGCAATGATATTTTTGTGTCCTTCAAAAGCCTTAGAATATTTACGAGCTGCATTTTGTCGCGCTGCATTATAGGTATCTAATAAAGGTAATTTTGCATTCAAAACTGCCGCCTGTATACTATCTAATCTCGAATTTACCCCAACTACATCATGATGGTATCTCACATACATTCCGTGATTTACAATACCGCGCAACTTGTGAGCCAGGTCATCGTCATTTGTAAAAATAGCTCCACCATCACCATAAGCACCTAAATTTTTAGATGGAAAAAAGGAAGTTGCTCCTACATGACCAATCGTTCCTGCTTTTTTTCTCGAACCATCAGAAAAATTACAATTCGCACCAATAGCTTGTGCATTATCTTCAATAACATAAAGATTATGTTCTTTTGCAATGCTCATTACAGCTTCCATATTGGCAGCTCTACCAAACAAATGAACAGGAACAATTGCTTTAGTTTTGGGAGTTATAGCCTTTTTAATGGCTTCTATAGATATATTCATGTTTACTAAATCGACATCTACCAAAACTGGAGTCAATTGTAATAAAGCAATTACTTCAACAGTTGCTGCAAAAGTAAAGTCAGCAGTAATTACTTCATCACCAGGTTTCAAATCAAGACCCATCATTGCGATTTGCAGCGCATCAGTACCATTTGCACAAGGAATTACATGTTTTACTCCGAGATATTCTTCTAAAGATTTTTGAAACTGATGAACCTGTGGTCCGTTTATGTAAGTGTTTGATTCTAAAACTTCTTGAATTGATGCATTTACAGCAGTTGCAATTTTATCATATTGACTTTTTAAGTCAACCATTTGAATTTTTTTCATTTATTTTATAAATTTAAAACAAGCAAAATTACTAATTTTATGACTGACAATCCTATAAATTCTTCAAAGTGATGTATTTTAGCGACACAATTCACAAACTATGTTTTTTTTGTACAATATAATAATTCTTTTTGCTGATTTTCTTCTAAAAATCGCCGCTCCTTTCAGTTCAAAGTTGAAACTTTTTGTTGATGGAAGGAAGCGTTCTTTGAGTACTTTAGAGTCCAAAATTAAGGCTGATGATCGTACAATTTGGTTTCACGCAGCCTCCTTAGGCGAGTATGAGCAAGGTTTACCAGTGATGGAAGCACTTAAAGTTAAACATCAAAATCATAAAATAGTTCTCACTTTCTTTTCTCCTTCCGGTTACGAGGTTAGAAAAAACAACCCTATTGCAGATGTCACTATTTATCTTCCGATGGATACAAAAAAAAATGTACGCCAATTCTTAAAGGTAGCACATCCTGAATTAATATTCTTTATAAAATATGAATATTGGCCAAATTATCTAAATGAAATTCGAAAACTCCGAATCCCCACTTATTTAATCTCGGGGATTTTTAGAGAAAATCAATTGTTCTTCAAATGGTATGGTCGTTTTTACAGAAAAGCCTTAGACAGTTTTGATCATTTTTTTGTACAAAATTCTGAATCAAAAGAATTATTACTGCAATTAGGAAAATCAAATGTTAGTGTATCTGGAGATACTCGTTTTGATAGAGTAGCCGAAATAGTTGAAAAAGACAATACATTAGATTTTATATCCGAATTTAAAGATGACACACTAACAATTGTTGTTGGTAGTTCCTGGCCTAAAGATGAAAACTTGATAATAGATTTTATTAATCTTAGCCAACAAAAAGTGAAATTCATTATTGCACCACATAATATAAATCCGGAACAAATTGGACGACTAAAAAATTCTATTCAAAAAAAATCTATTTTATTTTCCGAGAAAGAAGGAGCATTCCTTTCAGAAATAAACGTATTTATAATTGACACTATAGGCATTTTAACTAAAATCTACAGTTATGCCGACATAGCTTATGTTGGAGGTGGTTTTGGAAATCCAGGAGTTCATAATCTATTAGAACCAGCAACTTTTGGTGTACCTGTAATAATTGGACCCAACTTTTCTCATTTTCCCGAAGCAAATGCTCTGGTTAATTTGGAAGGCTGCATTTCTATTTCAAACGAAGCCGAATTAAACGAAGCTTTCTCAAATTTAATTCAAAATGAAGCTATTCGCCGTGAAAAAGGACATATTTGTAGCACTTTTGTAGAAATGAATAAAGGAGCTACAAATCAAATAATACAATATCTTTCTAATGATCGTATTTAAAACTTTAGAAGTAACTGAAATCGATAGTTTATTAACTATGATGAAAGAATTTTATAGCATCGATAATTATCCCTTTGATTTAAACGTTACCGAAAAATTACTCTTGGAATTTATTAATAATTCAAATCTAGGGAAAGCCTGGCTGATTGTTTCAAATGATAAAATAGTTGGGTATGTTATTCTTACTTTTATTTTTAGTTTTGAATATCAGGGACGAATTGCTTTTTTAGACGAATTATATCTAATTGAAGAAGTTCGTGGAAAAGGAATCGGAAGTCAAACACTTTTATTTATTAAGGCAGTAAGTCAGAAATTCTCATTAAAATTAATCTATTTAGAGTTAGAGCAACATAATAAAAAGGCCGAAAAATTATATCTTTCAAATGGTTTTGAAAAACATAATCGAAAACTTTTGAAATACAAAATCTAAAAAACGAAAGACTTAAAGACAAATATTTGTTGATTTAAAAACTTTAGCTTCCAAGTTTTCAATATACTTCTAACAAAATATAAGAGGGTAAATCAGGTAATTCATTCTAAAAATATCTGGATTAAACTCAATTTAGATCAAATTACAATTCATTTATTGAGTTTTGAAAATTAAAAAACTTTAAAATTAAAGAAGTATTAAAATTAAATTAAACCATTTGTTAAAATTTCGCGTGTTAACAATGCCCAATAAACCAAACATTAAAATCAAAAGATAACTACAAGTTGTTGATTTAAAGATTTTTAGAATATTATAACTAACTATTCTCAATCTTTATATCAAAAAATACACAAACTTTTGTGATGTTAAAATTTTGGCATAATAATTGTAAATAGTTTAAGAGTTGCAAACGAATAATTTTTTTAAAAAAAAATTGAAAAAAAATTTTACATAATAAAAAATTTATATCTTTGCTTCGAATTAATAATTAACCTTTTATATTAAGTAAGATGAAAAAAGTATTTTTAAGTTTAGCTGTAATCGCTGTATTAACTGTTGTATCTTGTAAACAAGCTGAGAAACCAGCTGAAGAAGCTCCTGCTGTTGAAGCTGTTGAAGCTGCTCCTGCTGCTGACACTGCTGCTGTTGTAGCTGACACTGCTGCTGTTGCTGCACCTGCTGCTGATGCTGCTGCTACTCCAGCTAAATAATTAGAAGCAACTTCTAAAGATTTATAAAAGCCACGTAATACGTGGCTTTTTTATTTCTTATAAAGAAAGCATTCTGTAAATTCAGTTATTTTTTAGTTGTTTTCCTCTAATAAATCAAAAAAAACAGCAACATCATTTGAGAAATCTAAAATCTCTGCTTTTGATGCATATTTAATTATTTCATCTATTCCTTTCTGCAACATTAATTCTGTACTATACTTTCTACTTATCGCAAGAACCCTTTCTTCAATAAGCATTCTAAAAACATATTTGGAATTAGAACCTTTTACTTTCTGATAAACAACAAGCTCTAAATTTAATACCAAAATATCAATATCATTTGAACATTCATAAAAAGACTTATATCCCATGCTAGTAAAAATGGTCTTACCTTTTCTAGAACTGAAAACAAATTTAAAAACACCATTAAATCTTTTACTGATAACAAAGGCTCCCATAGTGAAACATAAAAATTAATACGTAATAAAAAGACAATTCCTACCTATTGGCGAATATTAAAAATAGCCGAATACTATATAAATACTAAGGTAACAAACAAAAAAAGCCTCTTCAATTGAAGAGGCTTTAGTACTCAGAGCGGGACTTGAACCCGCACGAACATTGCTGTTCACTGGATTTTAAGTCCAGCGTGTCTACCAATTTCACCATCCGAGCATTATGGTCTTGAGCGAAAAACGGGGCTCGAACCCGCGACCTCGACCTTAGCAAGGTCGCGCTCTACCAACTGAGCTATTTTCGCATTTCGAATTTGTTAAGAACAGCGATACTTGTTGTGTATTGCGGTGGCAAATTTAATACTTTTATTCAATCCTACAAGTGTTTTTTACAAAAAAAACAAACTCCTATCTTAACCTTCTGATAACCCAATCTTTAATAACAATCAGATTATTTTTTAGTGAGCATTCTCTTAATCTCATTGAGTTTCATCATCGCTTCAATTGGAGTTAGAGTATTAATATCTAAATTTAAAATCTCCTCTTTGATTTCTTCTAGTAAAGGGTCGTCTAAATTAAAGAAACTCATTTGCATTTCTTCTTTCTGGGATTTTATACCATTCAAGACCTCGTTTGAATGATCTTTCTCTAACTTTTTTAATAACTTTTGGGCCTTCAAAATAACCGTTTGAGGCATTCCAGCCATTTTTGCCACATGAATTCCAAAACTATGAGCACTACCCCCTTTTACTAATTTTCGAATAAAAAGAACAGTGTCTTTTAATTCCTTGACGGAAACATTATAATTCTGTATCCGGACTAACAACTCACTCATTTCGTTCAACTCGTGATAATGGGTAGCAAACAAGGTTTTAGGTCTTGAGGGATGTTCATGCAAAAACTCCGCTATTGCCCAAGCTATTGAAATTCCATCATAAGTACTTGTCCCCCGACCGATTTCATCTAACAATACCAAACTCCTATCGGAAATATTATTTAATATAGAAGCTGTTTCATTCATTTCGACCATAAAAGTTGATTCTCCCATCGAAATATTATCGCTAGCTCCTACTCTAGTGAATATTTTATCGATGATTCCCATTTTAACACCGTCTGCAGGAACAAAACTTCCCATTTGAGCCAGCAACACGATAAGAGCAGTTTGCCTCAAAATAGCTGACTTTCCAGACATATTGGGCCCCGTAATCATTATAAGCTGTTGGGTTTCTCGATCTAAAAAAACATCATTGGCAATATAGGGCATCCCAACAGGCAATTGTTTTTCTATTACCGGATGGCGACCATTTTTAATATCTAATTCGAAACTTTCGTCTAATTCAGGACAAACATATTTATTTTCAATCGCCAATTGTGTAAATGAAGTCAAGCAATCTAATTGCGCAACCAAATTAGCATTCAACTGAACCGGTTTTATATATGTAGCAATCCAACTGACTAATTGTTCAAATAGCTGGCTTTCTAATTGATGGATTTTTTCTTCAGCTCCTAATATTTTTGATTCATAAACTTTTAATTCTTCTGTTATATAACGCTCCGCATTGACCAAAGTTTGCTTTCGAATCCATTCTGGCGGAACTTTATCCTTATGAGAATTTCTAACTTCAATATAATAGCCAAAAACATTATTGAAGGATATTTTCAAAGATGAAATCCCCGTTCTTTGTGATTCTCTGCTTTCAATCCCTTCCAGATATTCTTTTCCTGAAGTTGAAATCGCTCTCAAATCATCTAATTCTTCGTTAATACCCTTTGCAATAGCATTCCCTTTTGTAATAGCAACGGGTGCATCCTGATTTAAAGTAGTTTTGATTTTTTCACGCAAAAGATCACAACTGTGTAAAGAATCCCCAATTGTTTTCACCGCTTCTTGCTTACTTCCTAAGGCCAAGGATTTAATTGGAATAATAGCATCGAGTGATTCTTTTAAATAAACTACTTCACGAGGAGAAACTTTCCCGGCAGCAATTTTAGAAATCAATCGTTCCAAATCAGAAATCTGCTTGATTTGATGTTGGATGCTTTTTAAAACATCCTGATTTTCTTTTAAATAAGAAACCACTTCATGACGGCTTCTAATTTTATTAATATCTTTTAGTGGTAAAGCCAGCCAACGTTTGAGAAGTCTAGCTCCCATTGGCGAAAGCGTTTTATCAATAACGTCTAGAAGGGTTACGGCATTGGGATTATAGCTGTGATACAATTCTAGATTCCGAATTGTAAAACGATCCATCCAAACATAGGCATCTTCAGCAATACGTTGAATCGAGGTTATATGTTGACGTTTATTATGCTGGGTTTCGGATAAATAGTACAAAACTGCACCCGAAGCGATTATTCCCTCGGTCAAATCTTCTATACCAAATCCTTTCAAGGAAACAGTTTGAAAATGATTATTCAGCATTTCCAAGGCGTAATCTTCCTTAAAAACCCAATCTTCAAGATAAAAATTGTGATAATCTTCTCCGAAAATTTCTTTGAAATCGTTCTTATTCTGTTTGGGAATTAAAACCTCACTCGGACTAAAATTTTGCAATAATTTATCAATATATTCTTCGTTCCCCTGAGCGGTAAGAAATTCACCGGTAGAAACATCTAGAAATGAAATTCCGATTGTCTTTTTTCCAAAAAAAATAGACGCCAAAAAATTATTAGATTTCGATTGTAAAACTTCGTCATTCATGGAAACTCCTGGAGTAACTAATTCGGTCACACCTCGTTTGACAATAGTTTTGGTCATTTTTGGATCTTCTAATTGATCACAAATAGCCACTCTAAGACCTGCTTTTACTAATTTTGGTAAATAAGTATTTAAAGAATGATGTGGGAATCCAGCTAAGGCAGTTTCAGTAGCAGAGCCTGCTCCCCTCTTTGTAAGAACAATTCCAAGTATTTTAGAAGCACGAACTGCATCTTCTCCAAAAGTTTCATAAAAATCTCCGACTCTAAACAACAAACAAGCATCCGGATATTTCCTTTTGATTTCATTATATTGCTTCATTAAAGGCGTTTCTTTAATTTCTTTTTGTTTGGAAGTCAAAATATAGTAGTTTAAAAATAGTTCAGCGAATTTAAAAATTTTAAAATGAATAAATCTCGCTTAAAGACAATTTTTGTATTTTAAGTAAATTTTAATATTTTATTTTAAATTTTTTTTTAAATTTGTTCTTATTATTTAATTAAAACAACAATGAAAAAAATATTTTTATTAGCAATGCTAACTATTTTAGGAGTATCTTCTTCTAATGCACAAGTAACAAAAAAAGCAAAAGCAATAACAGCGGCAGCACCTAAAGTAGAGGGAGCCGGAATGGTTTTTGAAAACGAAACTATTGATTACGGAACAATTGCCCACAATGCAGATGGTAAACGTGAATTCGTTTTTACAAATAATGGCACAAAACCATTAATTATAACTAATGCTACAGGATCATGTGGTTGTACTGTTCCCACCTCTCCAAAAGAACCAATTGCTCCAGGAGCAAAAGGTGTAATTGGTGTTAAATATGCCACTGACAGAGTTGGTGCTTTTACTAAAACAGTGACTATTACATCAAATGCAGAAGGTCAGGCTACTAAAGTACTTACAATAAAAGGTACCGTTTTACCAGATGCAACTCCTGCTGCAGCTCAAAAAAGCTAATAATTTTATTATAAATAAATAAAGGCTTCCTTTTTAGGAAGCTTTTTTTTGTATTATATTCCCCATATTATGCGAAAACTCGAAAATAGTGAACTAAATCGAAAATCAATAGCTGATTTTAAAATTGCTAAAAAAACACCTTTAACAATTATATTAGACGATATTAGGAGCTTGAATAATATTGGCTCCGTTTTTAGAACTTCCGATGCTTTTTTAATAGAAAAAATTTATTTGTGTGGCATAACTGCAATACCTCCAAATAAGGAAATCAACAAAACTGCTTTGGGAGCTACTGAAACGGTCGATTGGGAGTACCAAAACGACGTATTGGAAGTTATCAAAAATTTAAAAAAAGAACAAGTTTCCGTTTTTGCTATTGAACAAGTACAAAGTGCTATTTTACTTCAGAATTTTCATGTAGAGGAAAACAAAAAATACGCTTTGATATTTGGCAATGAAGTTTTTGGAGTGAATCAAAAAGCTATTGAAATTTGCGACGGTACTATTGAAATACCACAGTTAGGTACCAAACATTCTCTAAATATATCAGTAAGTGCTGGGATTGTTATTTGGGATTTATTTCGGAAAATAAATTGGCCAAAGTAACTTTTTTTAAAAATTCAAAAAAATTAATATATTTACAAAATGAGGTATTCTATTTTTTTGAAAACAGCATTAGCTATTTTATTATTTTGTTCAAATGCCATTTATGCAATTGATCCTCCTAAAATCATAGCAACATCTAATCCAAAACCATATTGTCCCGGAACTTATACTAAAATTATAGAAACAGTAAGCATTACTTTCGACTCTCTTGAACCAAATACCGATGCTGTTTACATTCAAATCTCTTCCGGTTATTCTACTGGTGATCTTTTAACTTTAGATACTAGTTTACATCCTACAATTTCAATTGGTTTTGGTTTTAATACAAACACAGGTACATTAAAATTATTAAGCACGACTGGAAACAAAATTCCTTATGCTAATTTTGAAGCCGCGATCAAAGATATCCTATTCCATAACTCCTTAGCTTCACCCTCAGGCATAAGAAAATTTTCTATTAGCCTAGGAACAGGTCAACTGAGTTATTTACCAAGTAATAAACATTTTTATAAATATGTTTCTAGTCCCGGAATTAGTTGGACAACTGCAAAAACATTAGCTGAGTCACCAACAAATTATTATTATGGACTACATGGTTATTTAGCTACTCTTACTACTGCCGACGAAGCTCGACTAGCAGGAGAACAAGCTCCTGGAAATGGATGGATTGGCGGCAGCGATGCTGAAACAGAAGGCATTTGGAAATGGGTAACTGGGCCAGAAATGGGCACAGTAATGACATATACAAACTGGAATAATGGCGAGCCAAATAACAGCAATGGCAATGAAAATTATGCACACATAAAAGCTCCTGGGGTTCCAGGAATTCCAGGATCCTGGAATGATCTTCAGGTAAACGGAGATCCAATTGGAGATTATCAATCAAAAGGATATATTATAGAATATGGCGGAATGGTCACAAATGACGTTGAGAGTATTCAAATTTCGGCAAGTACTTCAATGACAATACCTAAAATTACAGGTGTAACTCCTGCTTCGAGATGTGATTTAGGCACAGTAAACTTAACTGCGACTGCTTCGAACGGAACAATCAATTGGTATGCAGATCAAATAGGAGGCACTTCTTTAAAAACAGGTACTAACTATGAAACTGATTCTATAACCGTAACAACTCCGTATTATGTTGACGCATTTTCTGGAAGTTGTGCTTCGGGTACACGAACAGAAATCATTGCTACAGTAAATAAAATTCCCACCATAAAATCAACAAATTCGGGAATTTCTAGATGCGGACCTGGTTCAATTATATTGAACGCAACATCGACAATAGGAACTGCAAATTGGTATGCATCTGAAACTAGTACTACCATTTTATTAACGAATCTAAGTTATGCTACAAACGTAACTGAAAACACTATTTTTTATGTAGAAGCAACTAATAAAGGCTGTGTAGATGGAACACGAACTCGCGTAGATGCTGCTGTTGTTTACGAACTTCCAATAGTTTCAGATGAGCATCTAATATTATGCGAAACAGACACTATAACCCTTGTCGCTTCAATTTCTGGCATGACTTACCTTTGGTATCCAAATAATGAAATTACAGAAACGATACAGGCTTCAACTCCGGGCACCTTCAGCGTGAAAATAACAAATCCAGAAAATTGTTCTACTACAAAAACAATCCTGCTTTATGAGCATAAAATACCTTTAATTGAAACTATAGAAGTAAATGAAACTACAGTGGAAATTAAATTAAAAAATCCAGAGATCTACTATGAATATTCTATTGATGGTTTAAATTACCAATCGTCGAATTTATTTTTAAATTCACAAAGTGGCCTTCAAACTGCTTATATAAGAGACACTAATAACTGCAGAAACGCAACCCAAAAATTTATTGTGTTGTTTATACCCCTATTTTTCACTCCGAATTATGATTCTTTTAATGATGTCTGGGAAGTAAAAGGATTGGTCAATTATCCAAATGCGGAATTACTAATTTTTGACCGATTCGGCAAGTTAATTAAAAAATTAGACGCTTCTAATTTATCCTGGGATGGAACTTTCAATGGCGCTAATTTACCTTCAGATGATTATTGGTATGTATTAAAAGTAAAAGAAATTAATCTCGAGAAAAGGGGTCATTTTACTTTAAAAAGATAAGGTTTTATTTGTTTTTTTTTGAATCTCATCCAAAATAAATATGTAATCTTTCTGCTTTAAAACAAAATCTCTATTCGAAACATCGATGATTAATACATTTAAATCGGGATGCGATTGTATATAATCCAAATAGCCCTTATTTATTTTTTCTAGATATTCTGCAGGAATTTCCTGCTCATAATCTCTACCCCTTTGCTTGATGTTTTCTAGCAAACGATTTGTATTTTGATATAAATAAAGATACAAATCTGGTTTTGGCATCTCTTTATAAATAATTTCAAAAAGCTTTCGGTACAATCGATATTCATCTTCTGAAAGGGTGATTTTTGCAAAAATTAAAGATTTAAATATATGATAATCAGCAATTATAAAATCTTTAAACAGATCAAATTGTCCTAAATCATCTGATATTTGTTGAAAACGATCGGCCAGAAAAGACATTTCTAAGGGAAAAGCGTAACGATTCTGATCCTCATAGAATTTGGGTAAAAATGGATTATCTGCAAAACGTTCCAACACTGTTTTGGCATTAAAATCTTCAGAAATTTTTGTAGTTAATGTTGTTTTACCAGCACCAATATTACCTTCAATAGCGATATAATTAAAATGCTCTAATTGAATTTTGTCGAGTGGCGCAATTAATTTTAAAATTGCATTACACTGACTTTTATCTTTACAAGAAACAATTAATTCGTTTACCGTTTTATCTAAAACAGGATGCTTCCAATCAAAATTCAAATCCTCCATTGGAAGTAAAACAAAAAGCCTTTCCTGCATTAAAGGATGCGGAACTACTAAGTGTTCAAAATCAATAATCTCTTCGTTAAAAGCGATAAGATCAACATCAATTATTCTAGCTTGATAACCTTCAACTCCCGATCGAATTCTCCCTAATTTTGTTTCCATAACCAATACTTTAGCCAGTATCTCTAGGGCAGAAAAAGTAGAATGTATTAATAAAGCACAGTTATAAAAAGGAGCGCTGTCGAAACCCCAAGAGGGTGATTCATATAATTTAGAAACTTTAATAACGGTACCGACTTCACAGTGAATGTTTTCTAAAACAGATTGAATGTTTTTCAGCCTATCTCCTACATTACTACCAACCGCTAAAACAACCTGATTTTGACTATACATATTAACCACAAATTAACTAAAAGAATTTTAGAATTCGAGTATATTTGTGAACAGTGTTACTAAAATTATTTAAGACCTGATTTGTAACAATTTAAAGTTTTTTTACACTTATATAAAAAATATAAATATGAAATTTTTAGGAAATATATTAGCCACAATTATAGGCTTATTCTTGTTTTTTATGATCTTATTCTTCGGAATTGTATTTGTTGCCGCTATTGCAGGAGGCAGTTCAGAAACTGTAGAAGTCAAAAACAACTCCGTAATAGAACTTGATTTATCAAAGGTAAAATCTGACTATGCCGGGAAATTCAATTTTAAAGATTTCGATTATTTCGAAACCCGACATGATGGCTTATCCGATGTAATTAAAGCGGTATCCAATGCCAAAACAGACTCAAACATTAAAGGAATTTCTATTTTGAATGACAATTCTAACATAGGAATGGCACAAAGTAAAGCCTTAAGAGACGCTTTGGAAGATTTTAAAAAATCAGGGAAATTTATTATGGCTTATGCCAATTCCTATTCTCAAAAGGAATATTATCTTAATTCAGTAGCCAATACTATTTATTTAAACCCAATTGGAGACATGGATTTTAAAGGATTATCTACTGAAATTTTATTTTTTAAAGACTTTCAGGAAAAATATGGCATTAAAATGGAAGTAATTCGTCACGGAAAATACAAAAGTGCTGTAGAACCATTTCTAGAAAATAAAATGAGCGTTGCCAATAGAGAACAAACAAGTTCTTTATTAAATTCGGTTTGGAGTTCTGTTGTAAAAGACATTTCAAAAAGTAGGAACATTTCAATTACAAAATTAAATGAAATTGCAAATGGGCTAATAGCTCGAACTCCTGAAATGGCAAAATCGGTTCATTTAGTAGACAAAGTAGCTTATGAAGATGTCTATCATGATGACATAAGAAAAGTTTTAAAAATTGAAAAAGACAAAGATTACAATAGGATTTCAATATTAGATTATACTGAAAATGTAGCTACAACTGCCAAGAAAAGTGATTCTGATAACACCATTGCCATTATTTATGCTCAAGGAGAAATAGGAAGTGGCGAAGGAGATGTAACTGAAATAGGTGAAGGTTCGATGCGTCGTTCTTTACAAGACGCCAGAAAAAACCCAAATATTAAAGCAATCGTTTTGAGAGTAGATAGTCCAGGAGGAAATGCAATGACTTCCGATTTGATTTGGAGAGAAATTGAATTGACAAAAAAAGTAAAACCAGTAATTGTTTCCATGGGAAATTATGCGGCTTCAGGTGGATACTACATCGCCTGTAATGCCGATCAAATTTTTGCAGAGGAAAGTACCATAACGGGATCCATTGGTGTTTTTGGGTTGTTGCCAAATTTTACTCAATTAAGTTCCAGAATAGGCATCAATGTGGAACAAGTAAAAACACACGAAAACGCAGCAAGTTATAGTGTTTTCAAACCATTGGATGATAAATTCAGAGCTTTTACTCAAGAAGGAGTTGAAAAAATATACAGCACTTTTGTAAATCGTGTAGCTAGTGGACGAAAAATGACTTTTGCTCAAGTAGACAGTATAGGACAAGGACGCGTTTGGTCAGGAAAAGATGCTATTAAAATAGGTTTGGTTGACAAAATTGGAGGTCTAGATGACGCTCTTAAATATGCTGCTGATTTAGTAAAAATTAAAGAGTACAAGACTCAGAATTTTCCAGTATATGACAAAGAATTTAGAGACTTTCTTGGTAATCTAGGAGTTCCTTTCTTAAAATCAAAAGAAAGTTTTATCAAAGAAGAAGTAGGAGAAGAAAACTATAAAATGATTGAGCAAATCAGAAAAATTCAAGCAAGGAAAGGAATTCAAGCTTCCATGCCTTTTGAAATTTCGATACAATAGACCTCAATTAGATTCAAATAAGTCGTTATGATCAAAAAAATCTTAAAAATTATTGGAGTTGTATTTCTCTTGTTAGTAGTATCCATATTTGCAATTCCTTATTTTTTCAAAGATCAAATAAAAGCAAAAATCTCGGAAGCAATCAATGAAAAATTAGACGCAAGAGTTTCTTTTGTAGCTGTTGATTTGAGCTTATTTAAAAGCTTTCCAAAAGCAAACATCAATGTTACTAAACTTCTAATCATAAACAAAGCGCCTTTTGAAGGAGACACCTTGATTTCTTTAGGTGAATTGAATTTGGATCTGTCAATCAAAGAATTATTCAAAGAAAAAAATAAACCTATGAATATTGAGTCTATCTCCTCTAAAAATGGGATAATCAATATTCTATTTAATAAAGATGGAATTGGGAATTATGAAATTGCGTTAAAAAATAAAGACAAAAAGGAAGATAAAAAAAGCGTCTTATCTTTAAGAATAAAAGAATACAGCGTTGAAAATTTAAGGTTTAAATATTTTGATGAAAGTTCTAAAATTAGAATGATCATTGACAGTCTGAATCACAAAGGTACTGGTGACTTCGCAGCTCAAAAACTAGATTTAATAACTAAATCAACTGCTAAAGTTTCCCTATTTATGGACAAAGTAAATTATATGAATAATGTACCTTTAACTTTAGATGCTGTCCTTAGAATTGATTTAGACCAAAGTAAATATACTTTTAAAGAGAACAAAGCTTTGATTAATAAATTGCCCTTAGAGTTTGACGGTTTTATACAATTAGTTGGTGAGGGCCAGCAATATGATTTAAAATTTAAAACACCAACTTCTAGTTTCCAAAACTTTTTGGGTTTAATTCCTACTGCTTATTCAGGAAGTTTGGCCAAGGTTAAAACAACTGGCGATTTTACTGTAATTGGTTTTGCAAAAGGGTTATATTCTGACAAAATGGTTCCAAAATTTAACATCGCAATTGCGTCTGATAATGCTTCCTTTAAATATCCGAATTTACCAAAATCAGTACAGAATATTGTAATTAATACTAAAATTATCAATGAAACCGGCATTTTAAACGACACTTATGTCAATTTAGATAAATTGTCTTTTAAAATTGATCAAGACATTTTTAATGCTAAAGCCAATATCAAAAACATTATAGAAAATCCTTTGGTTAATGCAGAATTGAAAGGAATTATTAATTTAGGAAATGTATCTAAAGCCTATCCTGTGAAATTAGAAAAACCTTTATCTGGTATTTTGAAAGCAGACTTGAATACAAAATTCGACATGAAATCTGTAGAAACAAATCAATATGAAAAAATGCAAAACACAGGCAACATGACTCTGACTGGTTTCAAATATGTAGACGAGACGAATAAAACTATAAATATCAATAAGGTCGTTGTTCAGTTTAACAACAACCGAATTAATTTACAGGAATTGGATGCAACTACAGGAAAAACGGACTTAAAGGTAAATGGAGTTTTAGAAAATTTTTATGGATTTATGCTTCGAAAACAAGAGCTTAAAGGAAATTTCAATCTGCAATCCAATCAATTTGTAGTTTCTGATTTTATGTTAGCCCAAACGCCTAAAGCGGATGAGAAACCAAAAGAAGTACTAAAAATACCCGCTTTTCTTAATTGTACTTTGACAGCAAAAGCAATTTCAGTCGTTTATGACAATTTAAAGTTGAAAAATGTTTCTGGAAAGATGATTATAAAGGATCAAAGGGTGATCTTAGAAAACATAAAATCATCTCTATTTGACGGACAAATTACTGCTAGCGGCTCTGTTTCAACTAAAGAAGCGATTCCGGTTTTTAATATGAACTTAAGCATGAGCCAATTGGACATTCAGCAAACTTTCACCCAATTGGATATGATGAAAAAAATTGCTCCAATTGCAGGAGTAATAAATGGTAAGCTAAACAATACCATTCATATGTCAGGTAATTTGAATGCAAAAGAAATGACTCCTAATCTAAATTCGATCTCAGGATATTTAGCCGGACAATTACTTTCTACAACAATAAATTCTTCTAATTCTGAGCTTTTAAAAACTTTAGGCTCCAACTTAAAATTTATTGATTTACAAAAAATTAATTTAAATAATTTAAAAATCGATTTAGTATTTAAAGACGGAAAAGTGGATATAAAGCCATTCCAAATAAAATATGAAGACATAAAAGTGACTGTTAATGGACAGCATGGTTTTGATCAAAATATGAATTATAACCTAAAACTAGATGTACCAGCAAAATATTTAGGAACCGAAGCCAATAAGTTAATTACCAAGCTAAGTCCGGCTGAAGCTAATAAATTAGATAATATTCCAATAAATGCTGCTCTAACGGGAAATTTTAAAAGCCCAAAAGTGAGTACTGACCTGAAAGTAGCACTTACTAATTTAGCAAATCAGTTGGTAAAACAACAAAAAGAAAAGTTGATTAATCAAGGTAGTACCGCTTTAAGCAAACTATTAAAAAATGACACAAAAAAAGATAGTACTCCAACTAAAACTCTTTTAAAAGAAGATATAAAAACAAAAGCTAATGATTTACTGAATACCTTTTTTAGCAAAAAGAAAAAAGAATAACATTTATAAATAAAGCATCGGCCTAAAATTATTTTGCTGTTTTAAGACTTATTTTATACGTCAATTCTGATAACATAACCTTCTGAACTACGGACGTTAAAAACAGTACCATCGTCAAAAATTAAATATTGTCCTTTTATTCCCATCAATTTACCTTTAAAATTTGGCGTCTTCTCAAGACTCAAACTATTAATTTTTGTAGGATAGAATAAAACAGGATAATGCATCTCAAACAAATCATTTTTATCCGAATAAAAATAATCTCGAACTTCTTCTGGTAGTAGCATTTTTAATTTCCGTTTCTCTTCAATTAAATCGGTTGTCGCTATGTCATTGGTCAACATTTTACGCCAATTAGTTTTATCAACAAAGTGATTTTTAAGCGCCACTTCCGTAATTCCGGCTAGATAACGATTGGGTACTTCTACAATTGAAAGCGCTTTTTCTGCTCCTTGATCAATCCAACGCGTTGGAACCTGTGTGTTTCTGGTAACACCAACCTTCACTTCGCTTGATAAGGCTAAATAAACAACATGTGGCTGTAATTGAACTCTTGACTCATACTCTAAATCTCGATCTTCAATTCCCAAATGAGCAGTGCTTAATTCCGGTTTCATAATCCAATCACCAACAGATGGACTGCTATAAAAGCAATCATAACAAAAACCCTGGCGATAAATTTTCTTTGCCTTACCACAATTCAAACATTGATACCCTTGAAACTCAATGGACATTTGTTTACCCAATAACTGATTAAGACTTAGGAAACTATTTTCAAAAACCAAATAATACTGAATTGGATTCCCAAATTCGGTCTGCATCTTTGTAAGAACACCTTCGTAAGTCATTATAATTTTGGAATTAGGGTTTTAATATTTAAGATTGAAATCGTTTGATTACTACAATTTTTTACTATTTTTGGTAAAGTTGTAAAGTTATGGATTTGCAAATGAATTATTCAAATCCCAATCTAAAATCATATATCTATAATGCCATTAACAATAATTAATTCTTTTGCTTCCTGGGTTTTGAAACAGCGCATTCATCAGATTGAGTTATTTTTAAAATATCCAAATGAAGTACAGGAAGAATTACTGATGAATCTCATTCGTTTGTCAGAAAACACGTTAGTGGGCAAAAAATATGATTATTTTTCGATTAAAAACTACAAGAATTTTACAGAAAGAGTGCCTATTTCGACTTATGAAGATTTAGAACCTTTAATTGAGTTAACCCGAAAAGGAGAACAAAACATCTTTTGGAATTCACCTATAAAATGGTTTGCAAAATCCAGCGGAACTACAAATGCTAAAAGTAAATTTATTCCCGTAAGCAATGAAGCTTTAGAAGATTGTCATTATAAGGGAACCAAAGATTTATTGTGTTTGTATTTGAATAATAATGAAAACTCTGAACTGTTTTTAGGCAAAAGTTTACGTCTTGGTGGGAGTTCTCAAATCTACGAAGACAACAATACTTTTTTTGGAGATTTATCAGCTATTTTAATTGAAAACATGCCCATATGGGCTGAATATAGTAGCACTCCAAGTAATAAAGTTTCATTGATGAGCGAATGGGAAACCAAAATCGCTGCAATTATACATGAAACAAAAAATGAAAACGTAACTAGCTTTGCCGGTGTTCCTTCTTGGCTTTTGGTGCTGATGAACAAGATGCTTGAAGAAACTGGAAAAGGAAATTTATTAGAAATTTGGCCAAACCTTGAAGTGTATTTTCATGGAGGTGTAAGTTTTGATCCTTACCGAGAACAATACAAAAGAATTTTACCAAAAAACGATTTCAAATACTACGAAATATATAATGCTTCAGAAGGTTTTTTTGCGATACAAGATCTGAATAATTCCAATGATCTTTTGTTAATGTTAGATTACGGAATCTTTTATGAATTTATTCCAATGGATACTTTTGGAAAAGAAAATCAAATTGCTGTTCGATTAGAAGATGTAGTTTTAGATAAAAATTATGCTATCGTGATTACTACAAATTCTGGTTTATGGCGTTATATGATTGGAGATACCGTTCGATTCACTTCACTAAGCCCATATCGAATTCGGGTTACAGGACGAACAAAGCATCATATTAATGTTTTTGGAGAAGAACTAATGGTTGAAAATACAGATAAAGCCATTGCCATAACCTGTAAAATAACCGATACTGAAGTGGTCGATTATACTGTTGCACCTGTTTTTATGATTGACAAAGAAAAAGGTGCTCACGAATGGATTATAGAATTTAAGAAAAATCCTGAAAACCGAGAACAGTTTCAAAAGATTCTAGATCAAACTTTGCAATCTTTGAATTCAGATTACGAAGCCAAGCGTCATAATAATATGACTTTAAATCCGTTAATCTTACATATAGCAAGACCCCACTTGTTTTATGATTGGCTTAAAGAAAAAGACAAATTGGGTGGCCAACATAAAATACCGAGGCTTTCTAATCAAAGAGATTATTTAGAACAGTTGAAAAATATGCAAGTGATTGTAAATCGATAAATGTTAAAACTAATTTTTATAATTTTAGCTTAATACTGTCTTATTTCGTGTGGACCACACTGAATGAGTTGTGGAGCTAGAGGAATTTACAATTATAAAGAAAATAAAATTCTAAAAATATTTTCTATAAATCAGAATTTGAAAACGGCAAAATTTAATCCTAATTAATTTTCAATATCGGTATGATTTTTCACAAAAAAAGCCTCCATTTAAACAAGAAGGGAGACTTTTGTATGTTTTTTTGAAGTGTTTATTTACTCTTGCATCATATCAATATGTCTGTCGTGATAACCTAAAAGATATAAAATCCCGTCAAGACCTAGACTAGAAATCGAAGTTGCTGCATTTTCTTTTACTTTTGGTTTTGCATGAAAAGCAATTCCTAAACCTGCTAGGTTTAACATCGGTAAATCATTAGCTCCATCACCTACGGCAATAGTTTGGTTGATGTGAATACCTTCTTTTTCAGCAATTGCTTTTAAGAATTCTGCTTTCTTTTGGCCATCAACAATTTCACCTAAATATTTACCGGTTAATTTACCCTCTTTAATCTCTAATTGATTGGCATGAACATAATCAATACCTAACTCTTTTTGTAAATATTCTCCAAAATAGCTAAATCCGCCGGATAGTATAGCGGTTTTATAACCATAATATTTCAAAGCTTTCATTAAGCGGTGTGCCCCTTTTGTAATGGGTAGATTTATTGCAACGTTATGAAGAACATCTTCACTCAAGCCTTCTAACAAAGCCATCCGCTTTTTGAAGCTTTCGCTAAAATCAATTTCACCGTTCATTGCTGATTCTGTTATAGCCTTAACCTGTTCTCCAACACCCGCTAATTCAGCTAACTCATCTATTACTTCCGTTTGAATTAAAGTAGAATCCATATCAAAACATACTAAACGTCTATTTCTTCTATAAATATTATCTTCTTGAAAAGAAATATCCACGTTTAATGTTCTGGAAATTTCCATAAAATTAGCCGTCATCAATGTTTTATCTACCATTATACCTGTTACTGATAATTGTACACAAGATCGGGGATATTCTTCTTTTTCAACTACCGAAGTTCTTCCGGTTAATCGAATAATAGAATCAATATTTAAATCTTGGTCAGATAATATTTTAGTTACAGCCGCTAATTGAATTGCCGTCAAAGTTTCACCTAAAACGTTTATGATGTAACGTTGTTTACTTTGCACTTTTACCCAACTTTCATAATCCGGAATAGTAATTGGGCTAAAGTTTACCTTTACTCCCAATTCATAGGCTTTGAATAATAAATCTTTCAAAACAGGTGCTGAACTTGATCCCGCTTTTATTTCAAATAAAATACCCAACGAAAGTGTATCATGAATGTCTGCCTGTCCAATATCCAAAATAGTGGCATCATATATTGCCAATATAGAAGTTAAGCCAGCAGTAACTCCAGGTTTGTCCTGACCAGAAACTTTTAACAAAACAATCTCTTTATCTTCCATTACTAATTTTAATTAATTTGATTTACAAGGGGCAAAAATCGACAATCTATTGCTTATAAAAAAGAATATTCTGTGTTATTTTAACATACAGAAAATGGGAACTAAATTCCATCAGGTTATTAACAAAAACTTTAGCTAAAAGAATTCTCAGTCATAAAAAAACCTGTTCCAATTAAGAAACAGGCTTGATATGGGTATTTTTAGTAAAACCTTAAGAAGCAATTTCTAATCGTTTTAGTAAATTTTTGTTCAAAGTTTCCTTAGCATAATCTCTGTCAATCTCTAGAATTTTTTCATCCGAACTTGGCAAATCATACATTGCATCAGTAAGAATAGCTTCACATAACGAACGCAATCCACGTGCTCCTAATTTGTATTCTAAAGCTTTATCTACAATAAAATCAAGGGCATCTTCTGTAATCGTAAATTCAACATCATCCATAGCAAATAATTTTTGATATTGTTTGATTAAGGCATTTTTAGGTTCTGTCAAAATTGATCTTAATGTTGCTCTGTCTAATGGATCCATATGTGTTAATACGGGTAGACGACCTATAATTTCTGGAATTAATCCAAAGTCTTTTATGTCTTTTGGAATGATATATTGCAACAAATTGTCTTTATCAATATTATCTACATTTTTCGAAGTACTGTATCCAACTGCCTGACGATTCAAACGCTTTGAAATAATACGCTCAATTCCGTCAAAAGCACCACCGGCAATAAATAAAATATCTTTAGTATTTACTTCCACAAATTTCTGATCAGGATGTTTTCTACCTCCTTTTGGCGGCACATTAACAACCGTTCCTTCTAACAACTTCAATAAAGCTTGTTGCACTCCTTCTCCAGAAACATCTCTCGTTATTGATGGGTTATCGCCTTTACGAGCAATTTTATCTATTTCATCTATAAAAACAATACCTCTTTCGGCTTTTACTACATCATAATCAGCGGCCTGAAGCAAGCGAGTCAAAATACTTTCAACATCTTCTCCTACATAACCCGCTTCTGTCAAAACGGTAGCATCCACAATAGCTAAAGGAACATCTAACATTCTAGCAATCGTTTTTGCAACTAGCGTTTTTCCTGTTCCAGTTTGACCCACCATAATAATATTGCTCTTTTCAATCTCAACATCATCGTTTAACTGCTGTTGCATCAAACGCTTATAATGATTATAAACTGCAACAGACATTACTTTTTTTGTTTGATCCTGACCAATAACATACTGATCTAGAAAAGCCCTAATTTCTTTTGGTTTTTTCAAAATCAAATCTGCTGCTAATTTAGAATTTCCGTTGGTTTTTAATTCCTCCAGAACAATTCCATGTGCTTGTTCAATACATTTATCACATATGTGAGCATTGATTCCAGCAATTAATAGATTGGTTTCTGGTTTTTTTCTTCCGCAGAAAGAACAATCTAATACTTGTTTTGCCATTATATTTTTATTTAAATTTAAGGATTAAGTCCGCTATTTTAGCTTCTTCTTAAAACCTCATCTATCATTCCGTATTCTTTTGCTTCATCCGAAATCATCCAATAATCACGTTCACTGTCTTTGTGAACTTTATCAAAAGTTTGTCCTGAATGTTTCGAAATAATCTGATACAATTCATCTTTCAATTTCAACATTTCACGAAGATTGATTTCCATATCGGTAGCCACACCTTGTGAACCACCGGAGGGCTGGTGAATCATCACTCTTGAATGTGGCAATG
>Ga0114958_10000452_pt1 | contig 35211 bp, 23 predicted proteins | sample C_130208_EF_Meta_FD_89577 | JGI IMG/M metagenome (GOLD analysis project Ga0114958, IMG submission 89577) | Freshwater microbial communities from Lake Croche, Canada to study carbon cycling - C_130208_EF_MetaG | ecosystem: Environmental > Aquatic > Freshwater > Lake | place: Lake Croche, Canada... | reverse complement strand
GAAATTTTGAAAAATATTTCTAAATCAAAAATTGGTGGCAATAATAAGGACTATGAAACAACTGAACAAAATGAGACAACTTTACAAGATGTAACAACTGAACAAGATGAAACATCTGAACAAGATACAACAACTGAACAAGATGAAACATCTGAACAAGATGAAACATCTGAACAAGATGAAACAAATGAAACTTCATCTATAGTTAGTTCTGATTCAATTACAACAACTGACAAACTTGATATGAAATATTTATTATCTAATAGTAGATACAGAACATTACAAAAAATAATGAACATTACAACAAGTGATTAAACAATTAAAATGAATAGTTAAATAAAGTAATTTATAAAATTTATTAAATTTTATAGATTTCATTTAAAAATTATAACTAGTTGTGGATCCAGAAAATTCTGAACCACTCAATGAGCCATTTCTATCATATGGACTGATATTTTCTAATTCTTTATTTCTTAATTGTTCATCTTTTGAATCTTTTGATGGCATGTTTTTTACTTGTGAACATAATTCATTCTTTGCATATTTAGATCTAATTAATCTTTCTACATCAGTTACACAATCTCTTCTATTTGATAATGTTTCCCTAGTTGTTTTAGCATCTTTTCTAAGTTCACATCCATTTGCTAAATTATTCTCCATTTTTTTGGTATCTACTCTTAATTTTGAACAACCTTGAATAATTTCTCGACATCTATTATTTAAATGTTTATCATTATAGTCGCATTGTTTTACAACATTCGGTTTAGCATACTCTACTCTTTGTTCAAATTGTTCGGTTTTATCAGTTAATAAAAAAAATAATAAAGCTACTAAAAGACTAATTATTACAATTTGCATTCCTTCCATTATATTTCTAATATATATCAGTTTATATAATATTTTTAACTAAATTGAAATTATAAAATCAAAATTCTAATTATAGAATAAAAACTGAAAATTAAATTTATTATATATAAATATAATAAATTATATAATATAATAATGAACTTAGAATATGAAACTAGTGAAAAAACACAAATTATTTTAATGAATATATGTAAAATGCTTAAAGACCGTAAAATGATCAAAAGTTCTAAGGATTTATATAGTATTATTAAAAATATAGGCGATAATTTAGAAGTAAATTTTAATTATGAATCAAAAAATGTTGCTATCAAAATTATATATAATAGTATTACTACAATTAAGGATAGCAATGATATTGAAAATTTTTTAGATAAATATAGTAAGTATCATAAGTTTATAGTTATTACATCATTATCTAAAAAAGCATTTAAACAGTTTGATGAATATCCATTAACCGAAGTATTTCAAGAAATTGAATTAATGGTAAATGTATTAGAACATGATCTACAACCAAAATTTAGACTACTTACAAAGACTGAAGTAGATGAATACTTTAAGACATTTGAAAATAAAAAAAGAGAAATGCCTAGAATTGTAGATTCAGATCCGGTTGCAAGATATTTTGGTGCAAAGATTGGAGATATATTTGAAATAATAAGACCATCTGTTACTACAGGTGAATCTATTACATATAGAATTGTAGTTCAAGGAAGTTTAAATTTTTTGAATTATTAAATTCATATATGTTTATTTTTTTATTTTTTATTATATGGAAGTAAAACTTTATAATTTAAATATTAATGGATTAAATACTCTGTTAATTCCTATGGAAAAAACAGATATTGTATCAGCTGGTATGTTTATTAAAGTTGGTTCAATAAATGAAACAAAAGATAATAATGGTATAGCTCATTTTTTAGAACATTTAATGTTTAAAAGTACAATCAAGCGACCAAATAAGTCTTTGTTAAATTTTTTAGATAACTTGGGTACAAATTATAATGCAGGTACTAGTAAAGATCATACATATTACGAAATTAATGGTAATAAAGATGATGTAGATTCAATAATTGATATTATAATTGATTTATATACTAATCCAGTATATGAAGTAGATGAAGTTGAATTAGAAAAAGGTGTTATATTAGAAGAATTAAAAATGTATCAAGATACTATTACAAGAACTTTATTTGATTATATTATAAGTGAATTATTTAAGGGTACACCTCTTGCTCCATCAACAATAGGAACAGAAGAAATTATAAAAAGAATTACAATTGATGATGTAACAAATTTTCGTAAATTATATACATTGGAAAATTCATTATTAGTTATTGCTGGAAATTTTAAAAAAAATGATGTCATTGAGAGTGTAAAAAAACATAGTAAAAACTGTAATTTTAACCATTCTACTATAGAAGAACCAAATATTAATTATACTATAACTACAACAAAACCGAATATTTACATAATTCCAAATAAATCTATGAATCAATCATATTTGTTTATTAGTTTTTATTTTAATAAAATTACAGCTTTTCAAGAAATAATATTAAAATTTTTATCAGATTATATGTCATCTGGTTCTACATCTAAATTATTTGAAATATTAAGAAATAAATTAGGATCAAGTTATTCGAATGAAACTGATTTTATGACTTATAGAGGTGAAAATGGTTTATTTTACATATATTGTAATATCAATAATCTATTAATGTTAGAATCAGTTAAAGAAATTTTAATTATTATAAATAATTTAAAAACAACTGATATATCAAATGAAGATATTAAAAAAGTAAAAAAGATATTTGAGACTAGTAATTTATTCCAAATTAATAATCCAAATTATAACATGCTGTATCATGGTAAAAAATATTTATTTGGTAAACAAGTAAATATTTTAGAAGAAATAGATAATATAGAAAAAATAGATGCAAAAACTATTAGAGATTTTTCAAATGAATTTTTTATAAAGAAAAATCTAAGTATATTTATCTTTGGCAATGATATAAATCAATCTGACTTAGCTAAGGTTGTAAATGATTTTAACTAATTAGAACAATCACAACTTTCAAAGTTTTTACCTATTTCACAAGATGATTTCTCATATTTTTCAGAATTGTCTGTATTACATTTATTTATTACATAATTAATAAATTCTTTTTTGTTCATCTTTATTTTATCTGTTTCTTCATCACTTGTTTCTTCATTACTTAATAGATTTTTAGAAATTTCTTCATCACTGGTTTCATTTTCATAATCTTCTTCTTCTGTTTTTTCTGCTTCTTTTTTTTCTGCTTCATAGTGTTCAGTTTCTACTTTAGCTTCTTCATTAATTACTTCACTTTTATTTACTAAATAATCATATTTAGTCTTATTAAAAAATGTTGAATATTGAATTACATCTGCAAGTATTCCAAACATAAATAGTAGTGGCATGAGCATAGTATATAAAAATCCAAATAAAAGAGACACATATGTCAAAGGTAGAAGATATGCAACACATACTATAGGATGTTGTGATTTAGATAAAATTATCTGTGCACCAGTACTAAAAATGCATACACTTGATACAACTGAAGTAATAAATGTAGTAAAGCCAATTACATATATAAAATTTATCATCTCGAACATTATTATAATTATATTAATATTAACTATTTATATAAGTTATAACAAAATCAATTTTTTATAAGATATATCTTCTAATAAAAGTAAATTTCTCGTATCCATCTATCATTAATTGAACATAGTCTTTGTCTTATTTCATCTGAAAAATAAAAATGTTCTAGACGATATTTATATGTATCATCGTGTGGTACTGTATATCTTTCAATATAAGAATCATTAATATGTAGATTTCTTAAATTAATTAATTTATCTAATGAATTTGAATCCAATGAATATCCTAATCTTTGTGTGTATCCTTTAATACTTAAAGTCATTAAATTGATTAATTTATCAAGTGAATTATATAATGGTTCTTCACAATTCTTAAAATTTATTCCAAATTTTAAATCTTTTAAATTTACTAATTTATCTAACGAGTTTCCTATTTTTCGATTAAATTCACTACTAAATTCTAAAGTTTCTAAACAAACTAATTTATCTAATGATGTATTTAATGGTTGATCAAAATTTCCTTCTTTTTCTGAAGTATTCCACCAAATAAATGTTAATTCTCTTAAATTAATTAAATAATCTAATGAATTTTCTAATGGTTGATTAAAGGATCCCCCAAGATGTAATTTTTCTAAATTTATCAAAGATCTAAATGAGTCATTTAAAGGTTGATTAAATTCATAAAAATATAACGTTTCTACATCATTTAAATCATATAAAAAATCATCCAATGGAAGATTCATACTAAATAAAATTGATCTTGTTTTTTTTTCTTTTATATTATGTTTTATTATGTCTCTATTAAGTTGATAATTAAATGATTCTATATCTGTACTCTGGGTATGTTTATTAATTTCTATTAAAAATTTATCTAAAATTTTTGATCCAATTGCATCTATAAATCTATTTAAGTCTACGTCAGCAAAATGTGCTTTTAAGAAAGAAAAAGTGATTGGTTCATCTTTTGAATTCATTAATTGATTTGTCTCAACATGCATTTGATATTTATCAATAGGATTTAATTTTGATTGGATTATATACAATTTACCTCTTCTATTATAATACTCAAATCTACAATTTTCTCTTGAAGTTGTACACCATTTAGTATTTCTACCATAATATTTTGATCCAGCTTCATTTTGAGGTATATATATTATTAACTTAGGCGTTTCACATTCAATCTTAACTTTACCTTCTCCATCTCTTTTTAATTGTCGTTGATATTCTTTTTCTGCCTCTTGAAGACCTTTTTTAGTTTCTATCTCTCTTAAAAGATCCTCGCAAATATCCATATATTGTTCTAATTCAATTAGACCATTAATTTCTGGTAAAGTTTTAATATAAATTCCTGGATCACTGTTATCATATAAAATTCTATATCTTCTAATTGCTTCTTGATATCGACCATAATTTTCTAAAGAAGATGGATTTCCAAAAGTATTTGTTAAATAACTTTTAATAATCCAATCAATATTTTGATTATCAATTGGAGCACCATTTTTTTGTTCTTTTAAGCGTATTCGTATCTGTTCAAATATAGGAATAAATTCCTCGATATTATCTTTTGCACCTTCCCTTGTATATATAGGTCTACCAGTAAAATTTAAAATTCCATTATCTCGATCTCTTATTAATATAGTTATTGTTAAACCATAGCTATTTCTTACCTTCCCTTTAAATAATTCAAGTGCAGATTGCCATCCTCCACCAGTATATATTTGCTGTTTTAAACTTAGATATTTTTGTCTATATTTTAGATATTTCTTATAGTAATTTATATTATTAGATATATTATTAGATACATAATTAGACATACTTTAGTGTTAGTTATATATTACATAATAAAAATAAAATATAAAGATAAAAAATAAAATATAAAAATTGATTTTTTCAAGTTATATAACAAAACATAATTTATACATAAGATGAAGTTATTTATAGTTGAATCACCTGGTAAAGTCAAAAAGATTCAATCTTTCTTAGGTTCTGAATATAAAGTCACTGCATCTGTTGGTCATATTCGCCAACTTAAAAAAAATGATTATTTTGATGAACAAACATTCACTCCAAAATATGAAATTATTGAAGACAAAGAAAAAGTAGTAAAAGAATTGAAAACTCTTGCAAAGAATTCTGATGAGATATATTTATGTGCAGATTTAGATAGAGAAGGTGAAGCTATTGCTGAATCAATACGTGATGAATTGAAATTAAAGGATGTTGACTATCATAGAGTGACATTTAATGAAATTACAAAGGCTGCTATATTAGACGCTTTAAAGAAACCGCGTAAAATGGATTTTAATATGGTTAATGCACAAGTAACTAGAGCTCTATTAGATCAAATTGTTGGATTCAAATTAACGCAACAATTGTATAAAAGAATTAATAAATCTAAGTTAAGTGTAGGTAGAGTTCAAACGGTAGCAGTTCGATTAATCGCGGATAAAGAAGACGAAGTAGTTGAATTTTTAGAAAAGAGTAAGGGTTCATTTTATAATATAAATGGGAATTTTAAAATAGATAAAAGTACTATTAAAACTACATTATATGAAGGAACCAAAATATATGAAACATCTGATTCAAATCAAGTTAAATTAATCTTACCATCTTTCAAAAAGGATTATACAATATCAAAAATAGAATCTAAAACTAGATCTCAAAATCCATCAGTACCATTTATTACTTCTTCATTACAGCAAACTGCATCAACTAAATTTAGATATCCTGTTAAGATTACTATGGGTATTGCACAAAAATTATATGAAGCAGGACATATTACATATATGAGAACTGATTGTCCAACAATGTCTCAGCAAGCACATAATGATGTTAAACAACTTATTACTACAAAATATGGATCAAATTTTTATAAATTTGTACAATATGCATCAAAGTCTGCTAATGCGCAAGAAGCACATGAATGTATTCGTCCTACACATTTTGAAGTTGAAGACATTGATGGAACTCCAGAAGAAAAGAAATTATATTCTTTAATTTGGAAAAGAACAGTTGCATCTCAAATGATGCCTGCTCTATACGATGTTTTAGTTGTACATATTAAAAATAGTGGATCAACAGTCATACCAAACCATACATTTATTGGTAATATTGAAACATTAAAGTTTGATGGATTCTTAAAGGTATATGACTTGGGTGACGATAATGATGAAGCAGGATCTGAAGATAAAAACAAATTAAAGAGTGAAATAACGAAAGATTCAAAATTAAGTTTGGTTGAATTAATATCACAGGAGAAAATTAAAGAACCTCCTTCTAGATATACTGAAGCAAATTTAGTTAGACAATTAGAAAAGATGGAAATTGGACGTCCATCAACATATGCAAGTATTATTGATAAAATTCAAAATCGTGGATATGTTGAAATCAGTAATATTAAAGGGATTACTAAAAGTGTTAAAACTTTTAAATATAAAACTGAATTAAAAGAAGAATCAAAGGATATACAATATGGTAAAGAAAGTAGTAAATTTGTACCAACTGATCTTGGATATGAAGTATTAGAATTTATGGAAACATACTTTCCATATATAGTAGATTATGAATTTACTGCAAATATGGAGAAAAAATTAGATGATATTGCAAGTGGTAAAATGACGAAGATTGAAATTATGGGATCATTTTATAAAAAACTAATTGAAGAAATTGGTAAATTATCTAAAATAAAAATGGATAAAGTTACAATTAGTTCTGATAAACTAATAGGAGAAGCTAATGGATTTTCTTATTATGTTACAAAAACAAAATTTGGTGATGCCATTAAGTGGGAAGAAGATGGTGAAACAAAGTATAAATCATTGAAATATTTAGATACAAGTTTAAAAAATCTAACATTAGATATATGCTTATCATATATTAAATATCCTATTGATTTAGGTGAAAATATTAAATTATATAAGAATTCAAAAAATGGAACACTATATCTAGGAATCGATAAGAAATATTATACAGTTACTAATGAAAACTTAACATTAGAAGATGCTAAAAAAATTATTGCAAGTGGTGGAGAAGATAATAATAATTCAACTATAGGTAGCGATAAATTTTTAAAAGAATTAAATAAGGATATTAAATTGGGTAAAGGAAAATTTGGATTTTATTTGATATATAAAAAGAAATTCTATAAAGCTCCTAATGAAAAAGTAACTCTAGCAGAAGCTAAAAAAATTATTGAAGCAAATGATAAAAATAAAAAATAAACAAACAGTTAGTTTATTATATTAATTTTTTTTATATATATGATTTATATACACATGAAAACATATATAGATTACATAGTAGATCAAACTACCGAAAGGTTTAATGGAGGGGCACCCGGATTAGATTCTAGAGCAAATACAAATATAAATGAAATGGTCACTGAATTATTTAGATATAAAAATCAAGTTCATATTTACCATTGGCAAACAAAAAGTTTTGCTAGACATTCGGCAGCAGATAGACTGTTAGATAATTTAACTGATTTTATTGATAAATTTATGGAGATATATTTTGGTAAATATGGTAGAGTAAATTATCCATCAAAATCAAATATTGTTGTTGGTAATATGTCTGATGATGAAGCAGTTGCGTTTCTAAATGAAATGGTTGATTATTTTACAAATCGGGTACCACAATATGTAGACACATTAAGAGATACTGATTTACTTAATATTCGAGATGAAATATTAGGAGGTGTAAATCAAGTTAAGTATTTATTTACTCTCTCTTAATTTATAGATTCATATAAACATCTTTTATAAATTTATATATATAGATGCAAGAAAATATTGAACACTATAGATCTAGTGATAGATCAAGTAGCAGATCAAGTAGTAGTAGACATTCTGGAAGTAACTATAGTAGGATAACATACAATAGATCATCTCATAATAGATCATCTCATAATAGATCATCAAATAGAAGATATTCTTCTCCTAAACCATATAATCATCAAACATCTCCTAAAATAGTACGATCGCGAACACAAACATCAACTACTACAACAATGGGAACAACAGGCGGTGGATTTTGGTGGGGGTGGAATGTTTATCCCGCTCCAAGTATATTATATCCATATTTTATAAATGATATTATTGAAATAGAACCGAATTCTTTTAAAATAGAACAAGAAATTGTTCCAATTGAAAGAAAATTAAAATAAATAAATATTAATATATTAATATATACATACATATATATATGAATATTGATACAGTAAAATCAACACAAGCACCAGTTGAAAAAAGTTATGGATATCCAACATTAAGTAAGTATAGGTGTTGTGATACCGATCCTTATATTGGTTCACCAATTGATCTACTACATAGCACTCATGGATTAATATCAGATTATGGATTACCCCAATATTCTGATTTAAATAAGTGTTATAACTTTGATCAAAAAGATATAGTTAATATAAATTATGAAATGAATAAAAATAATATAAATACTGAAGAAATTTTTGATAGAAAATATCGAAAGAAAGAGCTTAAATATAAAGATACACAACTTGATCTAAAATATATTACATCAACTATTCAAAAAAACAAAAAAAATACTAAAGAACAAACAGAAAGAAAAGATAAAAAATAGTTTATAGTTTATTAAATCAATTAAGAATTAATTTATATATTTTATTAAAAAATATATAAATTATATATATATAATAACATGGATTTTAATAGTGGATCACTATCCGATATGGAAAATTTCGCAAACAATAATGAATTAACATCAGTTGAAAATTTTGCACCCTTTAAAGGACCTTCAGATGAAAACGGCCATTATTCATTATTTAGTGGTTACAATAAATCATATGGACCTACTAATGGATTTAGTTTAAATGAAGTTCAACAAAATGCTCAAAGAGCTATATCAAACGCTTTTTCTGCTGAATCCGAAGGAGGATCTGAAGGAGGATATAAAAAATCACACATTGTTGTACATAATGATTCTTCTCCCCGTGGAAGCCTTAGAACTATTTCTACCACATCTAGTACAAAATCTGGAAAATCTGTTACTAATATCAATGTTTTAATTAAAATTGCAAGTAAGAATATTCGCAAGTTACAAGAAAGAGGTGCTAAATTATTACAAAGAGTTAAGAGAACAGCAGATATTAAAAAAGTAATAAGATCAGTAAAAGTAAGAATTAATAAAATTCAAGCACTAGCAGATATGGAAATTGCCAAAATTAGATCAAGTACTGCAAGAGAAGCAATGATGAAAGCACAAGAATTAATAAAGAGAGTTCAAAATAAAGCAACATCACAAATTGGAAGAGTAAGAAGTTCCCCAGAAGTAAAAAAAATATTAAATGATGTAAATAATAAGATCAAATCAATTCAATCAAATGCTGGAACATCAAGTCTATCAAACGTTAATGTATCAAAAGATGTTGTCAATATGATGAAAGATCTAAAAGATATTAAACTAACAAAAGCAGTTGATAATATTAAATCAGGATTATTAAATGCATCAAGTAATTTTACACCTAAAACTGAAGCTACTAGTGTAGCATCTGGTGCATCAAGTCCCGTAGCATCTGGTGCATCAAGTCCTGCAGTATCTAGTGTATCATCTCCATCTGTAGCATCTACATCATCCCCTGCAGTATCTGCTGGATCTGGTTCATCTTTTACATCTGTTGCATCATCTGTAGCATCTTCTGTTAAAACATCCAGTGTTGCATCAAAAGTTGTATCACCTGTTATTAAAGAACAAGCCAAAGCAATCTCTAAATCAGTCAGAAAAAACATTGCTAAGTTAGACGCTAAAACCATCGCATATATCCGTAAATTAGATTCTTCTAAATTAACTCCTAAACAAAAGGCATTTATGAAAAAAGTCGGTGTTGAAACTATTATGGCAGTAAAATTATTATCCCCAACTGTAATTAAATATATTAAACACTCTGCAAAGAAAAATTCTAAAGGCTCTAAAGATTCTGTTTCACCAGTTATTAAAAAACTTGCATTATCACTCACACCTAGATTAAGAGAATCTATTGCAGCATTAGATAGCAATGTAATTAATTATATCCACAAATTAAATTCTAAAAAATTAACATCTTCTCAAAAAGAATTTATACAAGCCTTTAATAGAGATACTTTAGTGGCTGTCAGATCATTATCCCCAAGAGTAATTAAATATATTAAAGATCTCGTTAAAAAAGAATCTGTAAATAAACCTGAAGAAATGAATCCTGCTGAATTTAAAAATATTTCACCAATAGTTAAAAAACTAGCAATGGCTCTTTCACCCACTGTAAGAAAAACAATATATAAATTAAACTCAAAGGTAATTAAATATGTTCGTAATTTAGACACTAAAAAATTAGATGAGAAACAAAAGGTATTCCTTAATAAGATTAATCCTGAAGCAGTTATTGCAATTAAATCATTATCACCTCGCGTAGTTAAATATGTAAAATATATTGCGTCACTAAAGGATACAGTGCCTCGTGAAGTAAAAGAACAAGCAAAAACTGTTTCTCCATCAGTTAAGAAGACTATTTCTAGATTAAGTCCTAGAATTATTTCTTATATTCGTAAATTAGATCAATTTAAATTATCTCCTAAACAAAAAGCATTTTTAGCTAAATTTAAACCTGAAACTATTATGGCAATTAAATTATTATCACCAAGAGTAATTAAGTTTATTAAAAATTCTAGTTCTCGTAAATCAAGTGGTTCTCGTAAATCAAGTGGTTCTCGTAAATCAAGTGGTTCTCGTAAATCAAGTGGTTCTCGTAAATCAAGTGGTTCCCGTAAATCAAGTGGTTCCCGTAAATCAAGTGGTTCCCGTAAATCAGATGATTCTCGTAAATCAAATAATAGTTGTAAATCAAGTTGTGATTGCTCTAAATGTAATTACAATAAACGTATCTTATCTCTTGAATTATCCCGTGAATTATCTCGTAAATCATCAAGTGAATCATCTAGCAAATCATCCCGCAAATCATCCCGCAAATCATCCCGCAAATCATCCCGCAAATCATCTCGTAAATCATCTCGCAAATCATCTCGTAAATCATCCCGTAAATCATCTCGTAGATCATCTTCATCTTCCAATTCTAGAGATACTCCATCAATGAAAGAATTACAATCTCTATTAGGAGATGTCGTAAAGAAGGTTAAGAAATCACCAAAAGTATTAAAAGCAAAGGCAGTACTTACTAAACAACTCAGCAAACTTTCTTCTATAGAAGAAATTAAAAAAGCCAAAGCTTACTTAGACAAGAAGTTAGCATCATTAAACCAAAAAGCATCTTATAAAAAGGCTGAAAAACTTGTTGCTGCAAAACTTAAAAAATTAAAAGGCTCACCTACATTTGATAAAGTTAAAGCATTATTAAACATGAAAAAAGGGGAATCAATCAAATCTTTATTAAAGAGAACTAATCCCGATGTACTAAAAGTACAATTAAAAGTAGCAGAGAAATTATTAAAATTAGATAACAAGAAATTATCTCCCAAACAAAAACAATTCCTTAAAAAAATAAAACAAATACAAAAACAATTAAAAGCTCTCAGCCCTAAATTATCTGTAAAATCTACATCAGTTGGATCATGCAATTCTAATAAAACTTATGTATCCCCAAGAGCAAAGATGAATCAAATTATGAAAAAACTATCTCCTAAGGTTCTTGATAAGATTAAGAAATTAAGTCCTAAAGAATTACATCTATTAAAGACATATAATCCTTATGTATATTCCCCCAAGACAATTGCATTAATTAAGAAATTCAGTCCAGCTTTAATTAAAGCTGTAAGAGAGTTATCCCCAACCGTCTTAAAACATATCAAGAAACCTAGAGCATTATCACCAAGTGAAGTTCTCAAGAAGTTATCACCAACATGTGTAATTCAACTCAAGAAATTAAGTCCTAATACACAAAATCTAATCAAATTATTAGGTAAAAAAATATCTCCAACTACATATAAAATGATCACCAAGGGTAAAGTTGCTAAATTAGGAAAATTATCTGACCATGTTCTTGAAAAAGTAAGATCAATGAGTCAAAAGACAATCACCTTATTACGTACAGTTAAAAAAGACTCTCCTAGATACAAAGAATTAGCAAAGAAACATTCTAAGAAAGTAATTGATCAATTAAGAAAGTTATCTCCAAATAGTATTAGCTATTTAAGAAAGGTTAGAGATACACCCAAATACGTTAAACAAGTAATCAAAAACTTACCTGGAAATGTAAGAAATATTCTAAGAACAATCCCTCACAAAGATTTAATAAAATTACGTAAATTATTAAAAGTAAGTTCAGATAAACTAAGTCCTAAACAAAGAAGTTTATTAGCTGAATTACCACCAAAAGTTCTTAAAACAATTAAAACATTACCTCATGCAATTTTATTACACGTCAAGAAATTAACCCCTTCTACAAGTGTTAAAGCACAAATTAAAAAGATCAGTTATGAAGGTAAGAACACTTTAAGAAAATTAAATGCAAATGATATTAATAAGATTCGTGATATCTGTCAATTACCTAAGGAATTAAGAACTCGTGACCAACAAGGATTTTTAAATGAATTTTCAAATAATACTGTAAATTTAGTATGTAATTTACCACCTGCTGCAATTAGATCAATCCGCAGCCCTTGTAAAGTAAACCCAGCTATATTAATAAAAGCCTTATCTCCTCAAATTAAGGAAAAGATTAGATATTTAAGTCCATTAGTAATTAACAAGATATGTGAATTTAACAATTTACCAGGACCAGTATTAACTAAAGTACAAAAAGACTTCTTAGAAAGTCATCCTTCAAACTTAGTAAATGCTGTATGTAATTTACCACCATATGCAATAAAAATGATTAAACAAGGTGTCTCCTTAACTCCTAAATCAAGTGACTCATGCCCATCTGGATATGTTGCACCTAAGAAAGTATATTCCAAAAAAATAAGCGCTCGTGTAATAAAAACTTTAAAAGCAATTAAAACATCAGTAAGAAGAAAAATTCAAGCATTAGACAATGCAATCATTCGTAAAATCAAAGAATTATGCTCTAAAGAAAGATCTCAATTAACCAGTGGAGAGAAGGAATTCTTAGCAGACTACCCTGGTTCAGTAGTTAGTGCAATTTGTATTGTTCCTTCTAAAATGATACATCAAATAAAGATTAGTCCTAAAATCAAATCAAGTCCTGTATATTGTGTTCCAAGACCTGTATCCCCACGTGCATATAGAATGAGTCCTAGAAAAGTAACATCTAGACCTGAAGTACCAACAGTATATAGCAACAGTAAGACATATAGAGTTGGTAATTTAGTAAAATTTAAAGGATGGATTTATGAAATGGTCGAAGCTGCAGGAGCACCAGGTTATGCCCCAGATAGAAGTGGCGATAAGTTATGGAAGATGAAGGCCCAAGATTTGGATTTTTTAAGGGCTAAGAAAACCAGTGAAGAATCAGAAAGAGCCAAAAGAGCCAAAGAAGCACGTGACAGAGCTGCTGCAGCTGCAAGAAAAGCTGCAGAAGATCTTGCAAATGCATTAACAGATGCTGAAAGAAAGAGGGCCCTTGCTGCAAAAGAAAAAGCTGAGAGAGAACTTAGATTAGCTAAAGAAGCTAAATTAAGAGCTGATCGTGAACTCTCATTAGCAAAAGCATATAGATTAAGAAGAGAGCGTGAAGCTAAATTAGCTGCAGAAAAAGCTCGTCTTGCTAGAGAAGCAAGGGAAAGAGCTGAAGAAGCTGCACGTCGTGCAAGACGTGCAAGAGAAGAGAAAGATAGAGCTGATGCTGCTTCAAGAAAAGCAGCCCAAGATCTTGCAAATGCACGCTCAGCTGCAGAAAAAGCCAGAGCTTTAGAAGCAGCAAGATTAGCTGAAGAAGCCAGAAAAAAGGCTGAAGAAGCTCTTAGATTAGCAAGAGAAGCTAAAATGAGAGCTGATAGCGAGGCTGCTGCTGCATTAGCTAAAAAAAGAAAAGCTGAAAATGATGCAAGATTAGCTAGATTAGCTGCTGAAGAAGCAAGACGTGCAAGAGAAGCAAAACAACGTGCAGATGACGATGCAAGACGTGCAAAAGAAGAAGCTAGACGTGCAAAAGAAGCAAAAGCTAGAGCTGATGCTGCAGCAAGAAAAGCTGCAGAAGATCTTGCAAATGCACGTTCTGCCGAAGAAAAAGCAAGAGCCGAGGAAGCTAAAAGAAGAGCTGATGCCGAAAGAGCTGCTGCTGAAGAACGTCTTAGATTAGCAAGAGAAGCTAAAATGAAAGCAGAAGCTGATGCTAGAATTGCTAGAGAAAGAAAACAAAGAGCTGATGAAGCAGAAAGAAGAGCAAGAGAAGAAGCAGATAGAAAAGCTAGAGAAGAAAGAGAAAGAAAAGCAAGAGAAGAAGCAATTAGAAAAGCAAAAGAAGATGCTCTTAAAAATGCATCCAATACAATCAATAAATTTGATGGTTTACGTCTTTGGATAGATGCATCTAACTTTAAAGGACAAGACAATAAAAAAATACAAAAATGGAATAATTTAGCAAGAGATTCAAATATTTCCTTCAAAAATGATTCTGGTAATAGAGATACTTACCCAATAGTTATAGATAATGTACTAAATAAATTACCTGTCTTAGAATTTAAAACATTTCAAAATATGGAAGTAAATGGTAATTTAAGATCTGAAGACTATACAATGATCTTTTTAGCAAGACAAATTGGTGGTACTAATAGACGTTTATTAATCGGTAATGGTAATAGATTACTCGGTTATTGGAATGGTGGTAAGGATCAATTATACATGGAAGGCTGGTTATCCACACCTGGATCCCCTCCATCTAATAAAGATTGGGATCTTTACACAATAAGAAGATCTCGTGGTAAGACTTTTATGTCTCGTTTCGGTGAAACAATTACAAGTGAAGTTGCTACAGGACAAGGCTTTGATGGTTTATATGTAAATAAAGGTGGATGCTGTGGTGGTGAAACATCTGATGGTCAAATTGCTGAAATCGCTGTATGGGACAGAGCATTAAATCCTGAAGATATGGCAGTTGTACAAGGTTACATGGCATGGAAATGGGGATTACAAGGTGAATTAAGTGAAAATCACCCTAATGCAAATAAACCAACTGAATTAAATAGTAATGTTATGTCTGTACCTCAAACACTTACATTACCTAAAACAGAATTAAATTTAATTGATGGTTTAAAAGTTTGGTTTGATACTAGTAAAATAACCCAAACTGGATCTATTGGAGAACTTGTATCTTCAGCAGTTTCCAGAAAACCTAACGCATTTGTAAGCAATACAAATGACAGTGGAAGATTCCCAGTTGTTAAACAAAAAGCATTAAACGGAATGCCTGTATTACAATTTAATACAAATCAAGTATTTAGTCTAAAGAAGAATATTAAATATAATGAATTTACAATGATATTCTTAACAAGACAACTTGGTGGAAATAACAGAAGATTCTTAATAGGTAATGGTAATAGATTATACGGATACTGGAATGGCGGTAAAGATCAATTATATATGGAAGGATGGTTAAATGGATCACCCGGTGGCCCTCCATCTAATTCCGAATGGGATATCTATGTAATTAAACGTGAAGCAGATGGTAGAACTTTTATGCACAGAAATGGTGAATCTAAGATGATTGCAAATGGAGGAAGAGCTGCAAACTTAGATGGTATTCATTTAAATAATGGCGGATGCTGTGGAGGTGAAACATCTGATGCACAATTTGCTGAACTTGCTGTATGGAACAGAGTATTATCAGAATCTGAAATTAAGAAAGCTGAAGCTTATATGGCTTGGAAATGGGGATTACAAGGCGAATTACCCGAAAACCACGAATATGCAAATAAGGCAACTGATTTAAATACTATAACTGGAGGAGCCGTATTAGTACCTAAAATAAAAGATCAATTAAACTTAGTTGATGGTATTAAATTCTGGTTTGATACAAGTAAATTAACACCTGGTACAGTAAGTGAACTTAAATCCAATGCAGTAAGCCGCAAACCCATGCTTTTAGTAAACAATACAACTGATCAATCTAGATTACCTGTAGTAAAAATGGATGGATTAAATAAATTACCAGTATTAGAATTTAATACAAATCAATCTCTTCGTTTAAATAAGAGTATGAAATCTAATGAATTTACAATGGTTTTCTTAACAAGACAATTAGGTCGTACCAACAGACGTTTTGTAATCGGTGATGGCAATAGATTATACGGTTACTGGAATGGTGGTAAAGATCAATTATTCATGGAAGGATGGTTATGTAATACACCTGGTGGACCTCCATCTAATTCAGAATGGGATATTTATGTAATTAGACGCGAAGCAAATGGCAAAACATATATGCACAGAAATGGTGATTCTCAAATGGTAGCAAATGGCGGTACTGCTGCTGCATTTGATGGATTATTCTTAAACACTGGTGGTTGCTGCGGAGGTGAAACATCTGATGCCCAATTTGCTGAAATTGCATTCTGGAACAGAGCTCTAAATCCAGATGAAGTAAAGAAAGTTGAAGCTTATGTAGCATGGAAATGGGGATTACAAGGCGAATTCCCTGATAACCATCCTTATGCAAATAAACCAAGTGAACTAAATGTTGGAATAGTTGCACCACCAGAAACCATCGTTATTAAACAAAAATTAAATACAATTGATGGAATTAAATTATGGTTTGATGCAAGTACTTTAACATCTGGTTCAGTCAATGAATTAGTATCAGCAACTGGTGGCAGAAAACCATATAAATTTATTAATCGTTCAAATAATAGTGCTAGATTACCAGTTGTAAAAGCTGGAGAATTAAATAAATTATCTGTATTAGAATTTAACACTGATCAATCATTAAGTCTAAATAAATCATTAAAAGCAAATGAATTTACTATGGTATTCTTAACAAGACAACTTGGTGGTAACAGAAGAAGATTCGTAATTGGAGACGGTAATAGATTATTCGGTTATTGGAACGGAGGTAAAAATCAATTATATATGGAAGGATGGCTATGCGCTACACCTGGTGGTCCACCATCTACAAAAGATTGGGATTTATATGTAATTAGACGTGAATCTAATGGAAGAACATATATGACTAGAAATGGAGAATCTAAATTAATTGCAAATGGTGGCGTTGCTGCAGCATTCGATGGATTACACTTAAATACTGGAGGATGCTGTGGAGGTGAAACATCTGATGCTCAATTTGCAGAACTTGCCTTCTGGAATAGATCATTAAATGATGTAGAAATCAAGAAGATCGAAGGTTATATGGCATGGAAATGGGGGCTACAAGGAGAATTAGCTGAAAATCATCCATTTGCAAATTCACCTACAGAATGGAATACAGGAGTAGTTGCAACACCTGATTCAGCAACTGATCCTACTGCAAATAGAGTTGTATGGTTAGATTCATCTGATCAATCAACTTTAGTATTATCTGGATCTAAATTATTACAATGGAAAGATAAATCTGGTAATGGAAACAACTTCTCAACACAAGAAGGTTTCCAACCAGAAGTAGATGATGATAAAACAATCAAATTTAATCGTTCATTTATGTACTCTGAGAAACCTGCAACATATCCTCTTGATGCATATATAGTAATAAAATTAGGTGATCTAAATCACAATGATGTGTTAGGTATTTCACCAGCAGGAAGAGATGACTTTAATTCATTAACATTTGGTGAACATACTAGAGGACGCTGGCATAATGGTTCAAGTGGTTTCGGTAGAACTGGTAGTGCAGTTTCTACTGAAAATGAGACAAATACTGATAAATTTATGTTAATACAATATACTCTCAAAAATGGTAAATACTCTATTCGCCGTAACGGAAATGTAATAATGCAAACTAACGTATATTCATACAATATGCCAAACGATGCAATCTATAATCTTGGATGCCGCGTTGGTTATCAAATACAAAAAGGAATGCGCCATGTAATGCTCAACGGTAATATAGCTGAAATGATTGTATATAATAGACCATTAAAGTCTGCTGAAAGAAAAGGAATTGAAGATAGATTAACACAAAAATGGATAACAAATCAACCTAAAGCTATAATTCCAGTTGGTGGCTTTGAATATCAAGGATGCTATAATGATTCACACAATAGAGCCATCACTAGATATGTTGGAAATGTTGGATCTGCAAAGGAATGTGAAAAAAAAGCTAAAGATGCAGGTGCAACCGTATTCGGTTTACAATACTATGGTCAATGCTTTATTGGTAAAGAAGGTGTAGACTCTAGTTTCGCCAAATATGGTAAGAGAGCCGGTGCATGTCCACCTATGGGAAGTGATTGGAATAATCAAGTATACTTAAGAAAATAATGATTAGATTATAAAGATTTAAAAAGATAAATAATCTAATTTAAATTTCATATTTTTTAAATTTAATTTATATATAAATTATATATAAATGTTTAATAATTCTACAAATTACTATAAATTTAATAGTAGTGAACCATTAACAGAAAATGATTTATTGAATAATAATGTTGAAAATAATAAAAGATATAAATCGTATAAAGATATTTTAGTCCCAGAATTTAAAACAAATAGAAAAACAGAAGATGAATATTCTAATTTTGTAACAAATTTAGAAAGAGATCTAGATAATGAAGAAAAAGAAAAAGCAAAAGAGTCTGCTGAAAACTTAAATATAAAGATATTAAAAAAAATTAAGTCTATCGAAGATAATATCGAACAAGAAGCTCCATCTGATTCAAATAATTCAGATGACTCAAATGATTCTAAAACATCTAAGGATACCCCTAAAGAAAAACGCAAATCTAAAGAAGAACGTAAATCTAAAGAAGAACGTAAATCTAAAGAAGAACGTAAACCTAAAGAAGAACGTAAACCTAAAGAAGAACGTAAACATAAGGAAGAACGTAAAATTAAAACACGTGAAATTTTAAAAACAGTTAAATCTATTAAAGAAAAAATTAAGAGATCTAAATATGATGAGACAGATATAGAAGAGAAGCCAGAATCTACTGCAATTTTAAGTAGAATTCAAACAATTAAAGAAAGAATTGAAAAAGCTAAAGAACAAAATCGGGCAGAGGTACATACTGAAGAAACTAAGGCATTAATTGAAAGAATTAAATATATTGAAGATACCATTGAAAGAGCAAGACAAATGGAACTAGAAAAGATGAGAAGAAATGAATCAAAAGTTTTATTAGATAAAATTAAATCACTTGAAGAAAAATTAAAAAAATCCATACTTATTAAACAAGCAACCCCTCCATCAGTTTCATCTACACCCAAATCCACTCCAAAACCTAAAAAAACTATAAAAAGTCATAATGCAAAATATAGTTCTATTAAAAAATTATCTAAAAAGAGAAAACATTCTAAACAAACACCAACAAAAGCAAAAAAACAGAAGATCTCATCTAAAAAATCATCTAAAAAATCATCTAAAAAATCACCTAAACGTTCACCAAAGAAATCACCTAAACGTTCACCAAAGAAGTCACCTAAACGTTTATCAAAGAAATCACCTAAACGTTCACCAAAGAAATCACCTAAACGTTCACCAAAGAAATCACCTAAACGTTCACCAAAGAAATCTCATAAAAAGAAAGCATCTAAGAAATCATCTAAGAAATCATCTAAGAAATCATCTAAGAAATCATCTAAGAAATCATCTAAAAGATCATCTAAGAGATCACCCAAGAAATTACCTAAAAGATCTCCTAAGAAAGTATCAAAAAAATCAACCAAAAGTTCTAGTGCAAATAGCAGTATTAAAGGACCCAAAGGAGATAGAGGTCTTAAAGGGGATAGAGGTCTTAGAGGCCTTAAAGGAGACAAGGGATCTAAAGGAGATAAGGGATCTAAAGGAGATAAGGGACTTAAAGGAGATAAGGGACCTAAAGGAGATAGAGGATTACAAGGAATGACTGGAAAATCAGTTAAAGGATCTAAGGGAGATAAAGGACCTAAAGGAGATAGAGGTGATATTGGTCTAAGAGGTCTAAGAGGAGTCAAAGGATTAAAAGGAGATAAGGGTCCTAAAGGTGATAAAGGTCCTAAAGGAGATAGAGGGTTACAAGGAGTTGCTGGCAAGAGTGGTGCTCCAATAAATTTATCAAATATTGATGGTAAATCATACAAAGTTTCCATTAATAAGAAAGAAATATTAAGTGGATCTTCTGATGAATCTAGATTAAGTTCACCATCTGATAAAGATACTCAAATTGTATTAGGTAAAGGACTAGCAATGAAAAATAAAGGTAAATTAATATTTTCAGCAGATGGAAATAATGTAAAGATTGGATTAAATGGTTCCTTTAAGATTAATGATAAAGAAACTAGTGTAAATAACTTAAATGTATCTAGATCCTTTAAAGTTAAAGGAGGGAATTCAAAATATAATTTTAAAAGCTTAGATACAGAATTAAGTTCTATCGATGGTAAAAATTACATTAGAGGCGATACTGAAATATCTGGAGATACATCTGTTTCTGGTGATTTAAGTGTATCAAGTGGTAATAAATTAAAATTGTCTGGTAAATTGTCAAATAATTATATAACATCGTCCAAAACTGGTACTGAAATATCAACAGATAGTGCTGGAAGCCTTAAATTTACTAGAAGAGATGGTATTAGCAATTCAAGTGTAATGGACATAGTAAATAATGCTCCTGGAAAGCCATATATACAAATTAATGCACCAATAAAAATTGGTAAATTTATAATAAAAGTTGTCGACAATTCATTAGTTATTTTAAATGAAAGGAATCAAGAATTAAAAAATATCCCATTATATCCATCAATTCAACCAAAACTCACAAAAATGATCACAAAAATGGTTGATAAGGTAAAACCCAAATTAACATCACCCGAAGTTAAAAAAATAGTACCTAAAATTATGGCAAAAATAATGCCTAAGATGCCTGCTGCCCCTCTTCCAGATCCTATAAAAATAGCTGCAGATAGAGAAAGAGCCCTTGCAGCTGCAAAAAGAGCTGCAGAAGAAAAACTAAGAGCAGTTGCTTTAGCTAAAAAGATAGCCGAAGATAAATTAAAAGCAGAAGATGCAAGAAGAAAGGCTGCCGAAGATAAATTAAAAGCTGAACAGGCTGCAAGAAAAGCAGCTGAAGATAAAAGATTAGCAGCTGAATCTGCAAGAATAGCCGCTGAAATCAAAGCTCGTGCAGATGCAGCAGCTAAAAAAGCAGCTGAAGAGAAAAGACTTACTGAAGAAGCTCTTAAAAGAGCAAATCTTGAGAAAGATAGAATTAGAGCACTTGAAAAAAGAGCCGCTGAAGATAAAGCAAGAGCTCTAGAAGATGCAAGAAGAGCTGCTGAGGACTTAAAATTAGCAAGAACTGCCGAAGAAAAAGCAAAAGCCGCAGCAGCTGCAAAAAGAGCTGCTGAAGATAAGGCAAGAGCTGAAGCTGCTGCTAAAAAAGCAGCAGCAGATAAAGAAAAAGCTGATGCCGCTCGCAGAAGAGCCGAAGCTGATAAAGCAGCAGCAGATGAAGCAGTAAGAAGAGCTGCCGTAGATAAAGCAAGAGCTGATGAATTAGCTAAGAGAGCTGCAGAAGAAAAAGCAAGAGCTGAAGCTGCAAAAAAGAAAGCCGAAGAAGACAAAAAGAAAGCAGATGAAGATGCAAGAAAAGCTGCTGAAGCAAAGGCTAAAGCAGATGCAGAAGCAAAGAAAGCAGCTGAAGAAACTCTTGCATCTATTTATGGTATAAGATTATGGTTAGATGCTTCAACCTTTAAAGGAAGAGATAATGCAAAGATAAGTAAATGGGATGCATCTACAAAAGATAAAGAATTATTCTTCCAAAATACATCAAATAATCAAAATACATTCCCAATTGTAGTTGATAATGCATTAAATAAACTACCAGTTTTAGATTTTAAGACATTCCAAACTATGGAATTAAATAAAAATATAACTGCAGAAGAATATACTTTTGTATTCTTAGCAAGACAAACTGGTGGTACTAACAGAAGATTTTTAATAGGTAATGGTAATAAGTTATTAGGATACTGGAATGGAGCAAAAGATCAATTACATATGGACGGTTGGATAAGCCCAACTCCTGGAAATCCTGCATCTAATAAAGAATGGGATCTTTATTCTATCAGAAGAACTAAAGGAAAAACAACAATGGCACGTTTTGGAGAAAATTTTGCAAATGAAGTTGGTGCAGGAACTGGATTTGATGGACTATATATAAACAAAGGAGGATGCTGTGGTGGTGAAACATCTGATGGTCAACTTGCTGAAATGGTATTATGGGATAGAAGTATATCAAATGAAGAATTAAATAAAGTGCAAGGATATATGGCATGGAAATGGGGATTACAAAATGAATTAGCCGAATCTCATCCTTATTATAATGAACCAACTAAATTAAACAAAGGAATAATGCCACTACCAAGAACAAAATTAGTTAAAGAAAAATTGAGTTTAATAGAAGGATTAAGATTTTGGTTTGATGCAAGTTCAATCACAAGTTCAGGACCAATCAGTGAAATTAAATCAATTGCTGCAACTAATAAACCTTATTTATTAGTAAATGGAAATAATAACCAAGCAGTTCTACCTACATTGAAGAGAAATGCATTAAATAATCTTCCAGTTGTACAATTTAATACAAGTCAATCTCTTTCACTAAATAGAAATATAAAAGCTACTGAATATACATTCATGTTTTTAACTAGACAAATTGGAGGAACTAATAGACGTTTCGTAATTGGTGATGATAATAAATTATTTGGCTATTGGAATGGTGGTAAAGATCAATTACATATTGACGGTTGGTTAAGTCCTTCTCCTGGTTCCCCTCCATCTAATACAGAATGGGATTTATATGTAGTTAGACGCGAATCTAATGGAAAAACATATATGCATAAAAATGGTGATACTGCAAAAATGATTGCAAATGGAGGTAATTCACCAGTTTTCAATGGATTCTATTTAAATACTGGTGGATGCTGCGGAGGTGAAACATCTGATGCTCAACTTGCAGAAGTTGCATTTTGGAAGAGATCATTATCTGCTGATGAAATTCAAAAAGCAGAAGGCTATATGTCATGGAAATGGGGACTTCAATCTGAATTACCTGATAGTCACCCACATTCTGCAAAACCTACAGAATGGAATACTGGTGTAGTTGTTCCAGTTGTTGTCAAAGAAAAATTAAACTTAATAGAGGGATTAAAATTATGGTTTGATGCAAGTACATTATCAACATCTGGAGCAATCGGTGAACTTAAATCATTAGCAGCTACAAGAAAAGTATTTAAATTTCAAAATAATTCTACCGACCAATCAAGATTACCAGTAGTTAAAAAGAATGAGTTAAACAAATTATCAGTATTAGAATTTAATACAAATCAATCTCTCAGTTTAAGTAAATCACTAAAAGCTAATGAGTTTACAATGGTTTTCTTAACAAGACAACTTGGCCGTAATAATAGACGTTTTGTAATTGGCGATGGTAATAGATTATATGGATATTGGAATGGTGGTAAAGATCAATTATTCATGGAAGGATGGCTCAATGGATCTCCTGGTGGTCCTCCATCTAATAAAGAATGGGATATCTATGTAATCAGACGTGAAGCTAATGGTAGAACATATATGAATAGAAACGGTGACACTCAAATGATTGCAAATGGTGGAACAGCTGCTGCATTTGATGGATTATTCCTAAATACTGGTGGATGTTGCGGAGGTGAAACATCTGATGCTCAATTTGCTGAACTTGCATTCTGGGATAAATCATTAAATACAGAAGATTTAAAGACAGTCGAAGGATATCTCGCATGGAAATGGGGATTACAAAATGAACTACCTGAAAGCCATCCTTATGCAAATAAGCCCACATCATGGAACACTGGAGTAGTTGTACCTATTCAACAACCAAAACAAAAATTAAACTTAATTGAAGGATTAAAACTATGGTTTGATGCAAGTACTATAAATACAACTGGAACAATAAGTGAACTTAAATCATTAGCAACTTCAAGAAAACCATATGTGTTTACAAATAACTCATCAAATCAAGGTAATTATCCAGTAGTTAAACCAAATGGATTAAATAATTTAACAACTCTAGTATTTACTCCAAGTCAATCACTCAATTTAAATAAATCTCTAAAAGCTGAAGAATTCACTCTTATCTTCTTAGTCAGACAAACTGGTGGCCAAAATGGACGTTTCGTTGCTGGAAATGGTAATAGATTATTTGGACACTGGAATGGAGGTAAAGATCAATTATTTATTGAAGGTTGGCTAAATCCTACACCAGGTGCACCTAGATCTGATACAAATTGGGATATCTATGTAGTAAGACGTGAAGCAAATGGTAATACATTTATGCACAAGAATGGAAGTAATAATAGAATTGTAAATGGAGGAAGAGCACAAGGTTTTGATGGTATTGGATTAAATATAGTTGAATCATCAAATGCTGAATTTGCAGAGTTAGCATTCTGGAATAAGTCGTTACCAAAAGCAGATATTGACGAAGCAGAAGCTTATTTAGCATGGAAATGGGGATTACAAGATAGTCTCCCAAATGATCACCCATACGCAGATAGAATAACAGAATTAAATGATCAAAATAAGAGTTATCCTAAGAGAAAACCTAGAGAACCCGTAATCTATAATAATAGTTCAGTATATAGAGTTGGAGATCTTGTAAATTATAAAGGACTAATTTATAAACTAGTTGAAGCTGCTGGAGCAGCTGGATATGCACCAGATAGACCAGGTGATAAATTATGGAGAAGAGCATAATTAATTAACAAAATAAAATTAAGTTATTTATTTAAATATTTTTAAATAAATAATTGATCTAAAAAAAATATAGATATCAATTATATAAAAGACTATGTCAGATAAAAGTTCAAATAATATTGAAAATTTTTCAAGTTTTGAAATACAACAACCACATGAAACTGTTTTTGAAAATTATAGTGAATCTTCCGAATCCTCAAATTTAATTGAAAATTATAATCAAGTAAATACATCAATTGGTGGAATACTTGATCATGTTAATCAATCTTTTGTATATATAAAAGAATCTAACATAAATAATGGTTACGGATTTGAAAGTCATTCTTTTATTAATCATTTAACTGGACAAAAAAATGAAGAAATATTATGTAGTAATGGATCATGTGGATTACCTCATTATAAGTTATACTCTAACTATGATCCTAATTATGAATCTAATTATGGATTTTCTGTTCGTTCATTTAAAAGAGTAAGATCAAAGAAATTTAAAGATTTAGCTCCACGATCAGATAAACCATTAATGCCAAAACCAAAAAGAGATTCATTTGATAAAGAAACATCTGGTGCAGCCATTTATGGGCGTTTTGCTCCAATTGATGTATCAAATAGTAGGGTATCTTCTGAGATAACACCAAAGAAAAAAAGAAGTTCTAAAAGAAGAAGTTTAAAAAAAAAATCATCTCAAAAAAGTTCTAAAAAGTCATCTAAACAATCTTCTAGAAAATCATCTAAACAATCTTCTAGAAAATCATCTAAAAGAATAGCTAAAAGAGCAGCTAAAAAAGCAGCTAAAAAGGCAGCTAAAAAGGCAGCTAAGAAACTATTCGGTAGATCATCTAAAAAATCATCAACTAATTCATCAAGAAGATCATCACCTAATTCATCAAGAAGATCATCACCTAGTTCATCAAGAAGATCATCACCTAATTCATCTAAAAGATCATCGACACGATCTATTAATAAAGCATTTAAAAAATTAATTGTAAGATAAATAAACTAATGAATCGTGAAGTGCTAAAAACTAACTAAATTTATAATCATAAATTCTTTTATCATTAAAATCATAAATTTTATTAAATATTATGATTTCACCTTCTTTGTATGTTGGCTTTTCAAAATATTTTAACATTGTTCGATATGTTATAATTGATATTTTAGATTTTTCTCCTTTTTCAACACGATAATTATTTAAATGATTACATATCTCAAATGGTATATTTTGATAAATTATTTTTATTTTGTATTTATGCTTTTTTGCAATATTTATAAATTCTTCTCTTTGTTTAATATTATAATTTGTATTATCAATTATTATTTGAAATCCATGTAATATATAATCATTATATAAATCCATCATTTTCTTTTTGCTTTTTATTTCATCTAAACTAATCTTTTTATAATTTGAATAATATTTACTTACTAATCTTGATTTACCACATGCTGGTAACCCAACTAATAATACTATTTCACGATTCTCTTGAATTAATTTATTAATTTCATCATCTTTAGATACGAAATATTTTTTTAAATCAAGCGAATCATACATATCTATTATTTTACCATTTAACTTTGGTTGATTAAATAGATCCTCTGGTAATCTAAATACTGCATCAATATTAAAAGCAAAATAATAATCACTAATACTAAAATCTTTAGTTCCATTATTATATATACGACCAGCCGCATCTCCACAATATATAAATTCATCAATATCATTATCCGTTAATTTAGATAATTCTAGAAACAATTTATACATACCAGTATGTGGTTTACGAAAAATATCATCTTCGGTTGCGACAAATATAGAAATTTCAAATCCTAACTCTTTATAAATACTATTGATTTTAGAATTAAATTCTTTTATTTTTTCTACACTGTTTAATCCTTTTTGATTAGTAAATATTATAAGATTATTTTCTTTTCTAAGCTTTATAAGTTCTTCTTTTGTATTATCATACATAAATTTCCAATCAAACTGACTTTGTGCAAATTTTGCGCCTGACATAGTATCAATTAATGTTGAATCTAAATCAAATGCCAATATTTTTTTATTATCATTTGGCACAAAGTGATAATAACATGACTTGTATTTTAAAAAATTCATATATTTATAAATATTTATAGATATATAATTTTATGTGTATAATTCAATTTTTATTTATAATAAAATATTAAATAAAAATTACTGAGAATAAAATAAATTTAAACTTTAATAAGTTTATCAGCAACAACTAGGGGTAGTACAACCTTTGGAATAGGTGTAGTACATCTATGCATATCAGGATACTTATGCTGTCCACAGTATTTCTTATTGGGATCACACGAACATCTAAATTCGGTGCAAATCGTAATCTTTTTTGCGCAAACTGCACACTTCATTGTATATAATATACATAGATAATAATCCTATTAAATTTTTTTATTTTCAATTTTTTATAATACGATTTTTATAATATTTCAACGCGTTCTATATCAATTACTATTAGCTTAACTCCTAAAGTATCACTCATATCTTTAACAAATTGACGAATATAAAATCCAGACGATACTGTAAATTTACATGTAAATACATCATAAAAATCATTAAATTTAAAGGAATTCCACTGCATCAAAGTTTCACCTTTTCTGAATTTATCTTCTTCAATTTTATTAATTCTTTCTATGAATTCTTCTTTGATGATTTCTCCACTAGTTTTTTCGATCTTTACTATACTTTTATCAGCTATTTTAACTTTTCTTGAGGGGATATCAGTCTCAGAAACCTCATATCCGTTTGAGGTCCACCACCATAAAGGTTTTCTAGTTCCATCTGGTAGACGTTTTTTAGGTTTATATGCAGAAAATTTATGATATTTTTGAACATAAGAATCTGGAAAACTATTAATGTAATCAATAATTGTTTTCAATTGTATATCTAATTGTTTTGAATCTAAAACATGTATACCTAATATATCATCTGTATCAGTATTTGTACCGATTATAAATTTAAAAATATATGTTTTTGATCTCTTCATATATTCATCCATTTTAGATAAATCTTTGTCTGTTAGTATAGTAATTACACCATGTGCCATAGGATCTAAAATACCAACATAAGCAATTTCAGTAAATTTTGAATAACATTTCTTTTTAATAAGTTGACCACATGTAATCCCAATTGGTTTGTAATCAGTTATTATCATTATTAATATACTTATTAATAATTATAATTATAACTTTTATCAATTTTTAATTGATAATCCAATTTAAATCTCTAATATAAATCTTGAACTATATACAACACCAGTAAAAAAGAAAAGTAATGGAATTAAATATATATAACTTGCACGTGCATTATCAACGAATAAATGATAAGATACAAAAAATCCATATAATGCAATTATTAGGCCAAGTAATACAAAGATTTTTCTTGTATATAATGTTAATAATACTGGGGGACCACTATTTATACTTGTATCTTTAATTTTTTTTAACTCCTTTAATGATAATCTTTTTAAGATTCTACTAACAACTTCCATGTCATTCCCTAATCTATTGTTTAAATCTAAAAGTTTTTCTTCAATGTTAGATGTTAATTGAGTGTTAGGATTCATATTTCTTAAGAAAACTATATCGTCTTGATCTAATGCATTAATCTTATCTAAAATCTGTGCAGGTATTTCTTCAATATTTCTATTCATTATATTATATAATTTTATATTATTTTTAATTAAATAATATAAACTTAGTATTTTTAATCTATACGTGATTTTAATTTCATATATTTTGTCTTGATCTTTGTATAAATCCTTCAGATTGCGGCAAAATATTAAATTACACAAATAGATCTTCAATCTATAAGTGATTTTAATTTCATATATTTTGCCTTGATCCTTCAGATTGCGGTAAAATATATGAAATTAAACACATAGATCTTCAATCTATGCTTGATTTTAATTTCATATATTTTGCCTTATATTTAAGATACTTTTGATAATATTCATCTTCTTGTAATCTACGTACAATAGGTGATCTTGAAGATCTAGATACAACCGGTGATCCATTTGGAAAAGTTGTTCTTTCAGGAGATCTATTTGAAAATCTTGGAGAACTACGAGGTGATCCATAAGGTGATCCATAAGGCGATACTACATAAGGTAAACCATAAAATGGAAATACAGGACGATAAAATCTATATGTTATTGTTTTAGTTGTAGCAGGAACAGGTGCGGCAGGAGCAGCAGCTATACAGGCATCTAATGGAGATGCGGCTCCAGCATAAACAAATGAAGAAAACATTCTTCTAGATAACATATTTAATCCAGCTAGAGCTGGATTAAATGTTTTGACCGGTGGTGTACCTGCGACGGTATATGTTTGGTAAAATCTTAAATTTGGATTACCTTGAATAGTTCCCTTTTCTGCATCTGTGACATGTAAAATTGCACAATATTCATTTGGAGCTTTAGCACCTCCTGCAAGTACGACAGCTGGAGGTATAGCTTCGGTACCTGCTACACCCGCAAGTGCGGCAGCTGCTGCACGAGAATCACAAAATCTAAAACGAGATGAAATTCCTGCACCTAGACTACTTAGACCTGCAGTTGTTGAAATTTTTGATTGTAATACTGTTTGTAAATTTTTTTGATCAGCTAATACGTTATTGCCATGAATCGCGGGAGCAACTCCTCCAATTGCCGGAGCTGGATTTACATAAGATATATATGGTAATGATAAATGTTCTGTAATTCCAGCTAATAAAGTTCCACCAACTACATCTGCTGCGACAGGTGTACGCTTTTCTAATAACATTTGACTTCCAGGAGCAATAATAACTAAAAATAAATGTTCAATAGGTAAATCCATTTTTTATTTTTATAATATAATTACTATATAAAAAATAAAAAAATTATTTAAAATCAGGATTCCATCCATTATATCCATCTAATACTTCTTGTAAAAACCAATTTATTGGTTTATTCTTTTTAATATAGTATGCATCACCAAAATCTATAATATAAACTTTATTATCTTTTTCAATAAAATTATAAGGTGTAATATCTATATATTCAATTCCTTCTACTTCATATAATGTTACTAAAATATTCCGTATTTGTTCCCAAAATTCAACAGGTATATGTTCTGCTAAATCACCATATTTATCTGCTAGACACATTTCATTTAAATTTTCCATCTCAATAGTACACTTAGTTTCATCATAATTTGTTTTAATTATTTTTGGACAAAATTTATATCTTGATGCAATTTGTTGTAATTCTATTTCTAAATTAATTTTATCAGTTGATCGTTCTGTATATTTGATTTGTTTAATATATGACATGTATGTATATATGTATATTTTCTTAAATCTTATATTTTATATTATTAGAAATTCAGTTTTCTTAAACATATGAGATCTATGAATAAAAAATGAATATAACATTTTATATATATTATATTGTATAGATTTATTATATTCAATGTTCAATAAAGATGATCTATTAAAAGACGTTAAAAAATCTTGGTTATCATTATTAGATAATTTTGAATTAGATAAAATTATAAAAACTCTTAATACTAAGAATAGTTCTATAATTTTACCAACAGAAAATAGAATATTTCAAGCATTTAAATATTTCGAATTAAAAGATACTAAGATTATTTTACTTGGTCAAGATCCATATATAGGATGTGAACAAGCAATGGGATTATCATTTTCAGTACCAAAAGGTTGTCCATTGCCTCCAAGCTTAAAAAATATTTATAAGGAATTAGGAATCAATAATATAAAAACAGGTGATTTAACTTCGTGGGTTAAAAACAATCAATTCTTATTATTAAATAGTTCATTAAGTGTTTTTGAAGGTAAATCAAATTCTCATCAAGATATTTGGTTAGATTATACTGATAATTTAATTAAGAATATATCAGATGAAACAGATAATGTAATTTTTTTACTATTGGGTAATAATGCACAATCAAAAAGTAAATTTATAGATAACAAAAAGCATGTTATAATAAAAGGAGTACATCCTAGTCCATTAAGTGCACATCGTGGATTCTTTGGCAGTGGTATATTTGATAGATTAGATGATGAATATGAAAAACTATTTAATAAAGAAATTAAATGGAATCTATAGGTTTACTTTTTATTTTGTCTTTTACTAGTTTTTTTACTAACTTTTTTAGTAAGCTTTTTACTAGCTTTTTTAGTTGGTTTTTTACTAACTTTTTTAGTAGGCTTTTTACTAGTTTTACGTGTTAACCCTTTTTCAGATATAATAATAGCTCTCATTTGTCCTAAGGCATTTTTATACGGTAATCCACGTTTAGAAAAACATGTTTTCATATCATCTTGTTTACAAACTTTAAAAGAATTTTTAGGACTAGTTACTTTTTTTATTTCATATGGCATATAATATTGTATATTATTTATTTTCAGCATCTAGTAATTTCTTTTTTAACTCAAGATATTTAATTTTATATTTAATATAACTTAAATAAAAACCACCCCTCTTTTTATTACGATGTCTCCTTGATCGACGTTTTTTGGGAGATGGTATTTTACTTTTAGGTGAATTCTTTTTAGGTGAATTTCTTTTAGGTAAATCTTTAGGAGGTGAACTATTTTTGGGTGATGATGAATTAGATGTACTTACAGTAGGTTTATATTCTTTTTTTGGAGATTCAGATGAACTAGATGATGATAATGATAATTTAATTGGTGTTCTTGGTACTACTGGAGAATTTGGCTTATTTGATTTTTTATCAGAAACTGTTTCTACTACTGGAGAATTTCTTTTTACTATAGGAGAATTTCTTTTTACTATAGGAGCAGTTAGTACTGGTTGATTTATTCCTTTAACGTATACTATATATGGTATCAATACTGGAATACTAAATGATGGTGTATAAATGTTAACCTTTGGTGGATAATTAATTAAAAGAATATTTGCTGGAGCTGGTGCATCTCTAATTAAATTAAAATTTGATGTTAGAACATTTGCAACAGCTGCAGATAAAAAATTTAAATTAGGTGGTAATGCATTTATTGATGAAAATACTATAGATGGTATTAATGCCAAACGTGCTCTTTCAGAGGCATCAATTTTATAAATATAAACAAATGTTTTAACTCCTAGAGTATTAACTACACTTGCATCATATAATCTTGCTCTGTTTATGATAAAACCAAATCTATCTCTAAGAATTCTTAAAGAAGCATTTTTTGCAGCCATATCAGTATTTTTATCCCATGGATAATCAGGCATTGTTAAAGTTGTAGTAACAAAAGAATAATTAGTACCATCTGGGTATGTTAAAATATTGGCATTTGGATCTATTAATATTAATACAACATCGGGACTAGACATTTTATTATATAATATATAATAAAATAAATTTTAATTTAATATTTAATATTTCTAATTAAATAACTGATTTTTTAAACTAAGATACTTTTTCTTATATTTTAAGTATTTTTCATAATATCCCCCGATTAATGGTGCATGTGTTGGAACTGGTACCGGAACTAGTGCCGGAACTGGTGCCGCAGGTGGTGGACATTCCGCTTGAATAGTTGCAAGATTTGCTGGACTCATGAATTGTTGAAGTGCAAATATAGACTCAGTATTATATTGTCCAGTAATAGATTCAGTATTAACAGTATTTGTATTTTCAAATTTACCAAAGCCAACATCTCTTTTTAATTTATTTGCATGTGTCGCAGCAGTAATTGGATTAATAAACTCTAAATGATTTAATAATTCGGCTCTCTCTGCATCACTACATTTATAACAATATACATATACAGTTGCATTCCTATTAATATATCTAAAATTATCAGGAGTAAATGTTGTAATTCTAGTTTCTTCTATAAATTCTCTCATTATTGCTCTTTTATGAGTTTCAATTAGATTTCCAGGAACACTATCAGATGGTTCTACAGATCCTTTAATGAATCCCTTATCACATTTAGGATAAATATCATCTTCAAACTTACAATCAATATATAATTTATATTTTCCTTTGCCATCATCTATTGTACCTGAAAATGATACATCTAAATTTTGTTCTAGTTCGGTAATTACAGTAGCACCAAGAGGTGGACCACGCGTAATTGGTAGAACTGATAAATCTAAAATGCAATTTCTTAAGATTTCTTTTTTAATGTGTAAATTGTTTACAATTTTATTAATAACCTCACGCTTTAAAATTACTAAATCTGGAACATTTTTTGCATTATTTACAGCTGTAGTTCCACTTGTTAAATTAAATGTATCATTTGGTCTTGTACCAGGTATTTGCACTCCTGCAGCGTTAGTTTTATAATCAGATTTTATAACATCACTAATAAATGTAGCTTCTCTTATAGTAAAAATATCAATATTACTAAAATCTCTTGCTGTTCCATGAGGAATATTATTACAATAATAAAAAATAACAATTGATTTTGGCATTATATATAAATTTATAAAATAAATTTTAATAACTTAAATAATTCTATCAACAGAATATCTAGTCTCAAACACCATCAATATATTCATTTTCTTTTACCTTTATTCTAGGTAATATATTGATTGCCATTAACTCTTGGAATAAAAGTTTTGTATTATTTTTGTATCATTTTTGTTTTAATTACATTCTGATAATGGTTCATATTTTCTTTTTGTGTCATCCATTCTAGATTCGATATTTTATTATTGCTTTTATTACCATCTATATGATTTACAATTAATAGTTTTCTATTAATTTTTGATGTTTCTAAAAAATAATCTGCTACTAATACATGAACATAGTAATCCTTCATAACAGTATCCTTACATAGTTTAATACTAATGTAACCACTTGGTAAGGTCTTTAACTCTAGATACTTACCTAATCTTTTACTATAGACTTTACCATCATTGGATATCAAATAATTTGACCAATTATTAATTAACTTATGATTTTTATCTTCTATAATATTTATTAATTTGATATCATCTACATACTCCCAGGAAAATCCTCCAGTTGTTTGTCTTTTACCTTTACATACACAACTTATATGACGATCTTGGATATTATTTGCTTCACCAGCATCTTTAATTGAATTATAAGTATCTAAAATTTTAAATGTTTTTGGATCTAATTTATTTACCTTTTTTGTTACTTTTGGTACTAATTTATTTTCAATTGCATGTTTAGTATTTTCTTTATAAGTTATATATTCTAAGTTATTGATATTATTATCTTCCTTATTACCATTTTTATGATTTACTATTATCATATCATTTTCTTTTTCTCCAATAAACATTAATATTATTAATTGATGAATATTATATGTTTTCTTAGTATTATCTCTACATATAGTTATTGCTAAATAACCATTTCTTAGAGAAGGTTTTAATATTCTTTTTGTTGTAGTTGATCGTATATTTCCAGTATTTGATACTTCATAATGATAATTAATATTATCTATTATTAATTTTTTCCATATTTCTTCTAAATCCATAATTTTTATTATTATAACTAATAATTAAAATATTTTCAATTTTTATAAATAAATTTTAATAACTTAAATAATTCTATCAACAGAATATTTAGTATTAAACACCATCAATATATTCATTTTCTTTTACCTTTATTCTAGGTAATATATTGATTGCCATTAACTCTTGAAACAAGAGTTTTGTGGCATATGGAATTTCTACAAGAGAAGTATCTGTATTGTTTTTACAAGCAGTACAGATATGAATATCTTTATCAATTACTTTTGTTGCTATTAGACCACATGTATTACATACATGTACTTGATAACCATCTGAAGTATTGAATAATCTTTCTCTTAAAAATATAGAAGCTCCATGGGATGTCATTGACCAACATTCCATCTCTCCAAACCTTACGTTTATACCAGGTTCATTTAGGAATTTCCTCCTAAAATCATAACCTTCATAATCTCATCGATAATACCTTTAGCATAGGAT
>Ga0114958_10000451_pt1 | contig 35229 bp, 30 predicted proteins | sample C_130208_EF_Meta_FD_89577 | JGI IMG/M metagenome (GOLD analysis project Ga0114958, IMG submission 89577) | Freshwater microbial communities from Lake Croche, Canada to study carbon cycling - C_130208_EF_MetaG | ecosystem: Environmental > Aquatic > Freshwater > Lake | place: Lake Croche, Canada... | reverse complement strand
GCACTTGTCCCAGCAACCGAAACACTTTCTACTGTAGACATCGACCAAGCAACCCAAACCATCAATGCGGAAATGTCAGAAGAATTTCAAATCAGTAAGCAGGAAATTCTAGATATCCCTAAAAAAGTAAAAGGGACATATAATGAAGATATTGCATTCGCATTTTACTCTTCATCCAAAGATGATCCACGCCCAGGAGTAGGGTCATCCGAAAAGATTCCCGACGATCGTAAAAAAGACTTTGAAGCGTTGCACAAGATTCTTCAATGGAGAAAGAAGTTGTCTAATTTCTGGGGTGCACCGTTTACGCTAAACGGGCATCAATGGAGGTCTGTCGAGCATTACTACCAAGGTGCCAAATTCAAGATGAACAACCCAGACTTTTACTATCAGTTTTCGTTGGACTCAGGGAGCGACCTATCCAAAGACCCGTTGATGGCGAAACAGGCGGGTGGCAAGGATACCAAGCACAAGTATAGAAGTGCCAATATTAAATTGGACGAAGACTTCTTTAGCAGTGGTAGAAGTGAAGAAGAGATGTTTCGTGCGCAATACGCCAAATTTACACAGAATGAAGACTTGCGCGCTTTGTTGGTTGCTACCAAGGATGCCACATTAGTCCATATCATGGGAAGAGGTAAACCAAATATTATATTCTATGGTCTCATATATATCAGGAACTTGTTTAAAGCGTTGTAAACGCGACTGTTGTAAAAAACGCAACCGTATAAAGCGTTGTAAACGCGACTGTTGTAAAAAACACGGTTGTAAAAGCGCGTAATAAAAATAATATAGATGTAACCTAATTAAGTAATATATAGTTTCAATGACTTATTATATATTACCTAAAAATACACGTACTAAACAAATGGTGCGCCCTCTTTTTTTTTCCTCTGCTTCGCCCATGCACGAAACTTATCTAAAAGAAGTAATATCCAAAAGTGTCAAAATGCGGCGCGATGCACTCATTCAACAAATTTACGCTATCGTGGAGCGAAAATGTATGTGCGCATCTGCATGCACTAGTGATTCGACCAAAAAAATGAACTTGCACGACTTTACAGGGGGCAATAAATCATGCGATTTTATAAACGGCGTCCTAGAAACAACGATTCAGATGTTAAACCCTGTAGAGTACATATGTACAAGCACAAACACCGTAAACCATATATCACAAACAAGCAAAGTAAAATGCACCAACCCTACTCTGTACAATTTATTTGAAATACATAATGCATTCAACATGTCCGAGATTTTTAAGCACGAACCAACACTGCGTATACACAATTACAGTTCTCTTTCAGAACAAGATATAATGCAGGTATTTAAAAAAACAAACACATGTATTAAAACATTGGATTTATTTGGCCCATCGGCCCCGGTCTTACCGCCCTTGTCGGCCTTACCGCCCTTGTCGGCGACATGCGTTGCCTTAGAAAAAGGTCACATATTGTTTTTCGATACTTTTACGCCATCTGACCCTTTGTTGTCAGGAAATATAAAACAAGAGTTTTCTTCCCAGGAAGAAATAAACAAGTATTTTTTGTCTTTGATTTGTGTCCTGCGCTTAGTATTAACTTCATTGCGCCCCAACGGAACATGCATCATAAAAATGTTCACCATGTCTTATCAACTAGAACTAGATGTTATGTTTATTTTAAATTGTCTATTTGACAAAACCTATGTTTTAAAACCTGAATCGTCACACCCACTTATTTCAGATAGATACTTTATCTGCAAAACTTTTTTGAACCATGTTCCAGAAGGGTTGCTGGAACATACTACGTCGTTGGAAGAAAAGGAGGGTGTATATATTCATTCCTTGTTACAAACACCATTGCCCTATATTTTTCTTACTAAAATAGAAGAAGTCAATGCAATCATTGGGCAACAACAATTAGATAGTCATGTTCACGTAATCAACACCATTAAAACCAAACTATATGAAGATAAACACACAAATATTCGCAAAAATAATATATACAAAGCAATTCAGTGGTGCGAAAAAAACGGGGTGCCATGCAACAAAACTACTGAGAAATACAATGCGTTTTCTAACCCTTTTTTTGGGTTTTGTAAAGAAAAAGACAAAGACAAAGATAATGGGCGATTGTCTTTTTAGAGTGTTTTTGGGCGACGCTTACACTTTTGAGCATTGAATACGGTCCCCATTCTTGTGATAATAAGCGGGGTTACATTTTTCTACTTTGTTTTTGTAGATCATTGTGTTGGTGGGCGCTTTTATGTTAGAAATATACTTATCTATCGTGTTGACATTTAATCTTAGCATTCTTGCACTATTTGTGACCGCACCTTGTTGCGCATACTGGTAATTATTTGGTTTGTAAATCACTTTCTTGCACCCATTTGTGGAGTTACTTAACATATCATTGTTGTTTAATACTTTGTACAACAGCGCAAGTGCTTCAGATGAGTTGGTGACATCGTTGGTTAAAAAGGTGATAAATGATTCGATTGTGACAATGTGCGCTGCTACAAATGCATCATATTCTTCTTGGGTGATTACATTTTCTTCCTTTAACACAAAAGCAACTCGGTTTATAACAGAAATAACGACAGCGTCATGGATTATAACATTGGGGGAGCAGTTTGCGGTGTATTCGTAGAGGGAGCTTTCGGGGGCGCCAGGTTTTATAAGCGTAGCGTTGTTTAGCGGCCCGCTATAGAAATTAAACGCACGCTGCTCAAATGTTTGGCACCTATTATGCAAATACTGACTATGTGTGGTATAATAATTCTTCTTCAGAATCGTGCTTGCAGGAAGAACCCTTTTCCTCGCTTTTTTTTGTGCATTACAGCAAAGCGTGGCATTTTCTGTATTGGGTTGCGGTTTTTCAGTCAAGTTTTGTATCGGCGCCCAACCAGAGACAACCGATTGCCCTAAACATGTATTGCACTCTCCAGAGCTCGTAGGTACAGGTTTTACAGAGACACTCCCTGGGCGATCAATTAGTTGCCCAACCGAGGCATTCGATGCCGAGGACGCCACTTGTCTATTAGAATAATATTCTTGTATCACATCATTGGAAATAGGAATACTTGTTCCTTTTCTATAATGTTTCATAGGCCGTGGGAGTCCTTGTTTATAGACTGCGATGTTGCGATAGTCTTTGTTGGTTTGAGGACGTTGGTTGGAAGAAGTGATCCCAATGGGGTTCTGGAATTCATTGGCACCCTTCCATGTTTTATACCCACCTTGAGGGGTATAATTATTGTATGATTTCATTCCTAATGGGTAAAAAGCAGAAGACATATATAGATAATAAAAGAAAATAAATCTGTTATTATATATTATACAGAAGATGATGGTAGACAAGATCTTCATGAAGGCGCTGATTGTTTTCTTCCTTTTACTAATTGGGTACCTGTTGTTTCATGAAATAAAAAAGTACTATTATTCTGTTTCCTGTCATCCTTATTCCGTGGTCGAAGGGTTAGAAAACAAGGACGAGAAATATAAAGAATATGACCCCAATGACCCGATGATATTGTCCCAACAAAACGCAGGTAACATTGCGGTCCTTAAAAAACAAATGGACGAACTGCTTGCTTTAAAAGAGGATGTCTACGACATGAGTTTAAATATAGTTGAGATGTCAGGGCAAATAAATGATTTCGCAGATTCACAGAAGCAAACATCTGATGATACAATCGGCACAGAAGACCCAAACATTACTGGGGCAACAGACGACCCCCCAGAGGACAAGGAAGAAGATCCTGCAGCGGGATAAGTAAAATTGTCAGTTATAAACTTGTAAATCGTAAAACTTGTGAATCGTAAAACTTGTGAATCGTAAAACTTGTAAATATGTACGTCTATAAAGTTTTATATCCTCTTTATGTATATATATACAGATACTATGAGTACCAACATGTTTAAACAAGCCGCGGAAGACCCTGATGCGTTGCAAGAACAAATATTAGGTCCCAATTATAATTACGCGGATGGGATCAAAAACCCCACCGAATTAGGTATGTCTAGCAAGGGTAGCATCAAAACATTAGGAAAAGATATTGATGGTCTCGTTTCATACATAGAAGTATTAGTAACAGGAAATAGCGATGCTTCTAAAACAGGTGGTCCTTTAGGCGGCAAGTTTTTTATGAAAACAGGGGGCAAGTGTGTCGATAAGATAACTGGGCAAGAGACAGATCGTTATGTCTACATGAACAATGTGCCTCAAGGTAACATCCCATTGTTGTCTAGTTCTTCAGGTATGAAATTCGATGATATGCGTGGCCTGATCCCAGGTGCGATGGGGAATCTAGCGGCGTTCAACCCATTTAATTTGTTGGGCGCGTTTGCTGCCGAGTCAACACCCGAGTGCCAACAAATCACACTGGAAACAATTGACTCCAATAATAGCAAGTCCTCAGGAACCTATTTTGTCGCTACAGCGGATATCAAAAAAATGGACCCATGCGAATTCAAATACTTTATGGGAGGAATGAACCCAGAGACAGGGATAATGTGCAAGGGGTATAAGAAACCGGCCACTAATAAGAACCCAACTCCTGCCCCTGGCCCGGTCCCAGACCCTAAGAAAGAGGGATTTATATCTGCACAAAACCCGTTATTTAACGCGCGTTGTCCAAATATTGAGCAAGACCCATTGTCCCAAGCGTACCTCGCGTCACTTGGTCTTCTAGGAATTTATTTAGCGTACAAGATCATGTATTATGATAAACGATAGTAAGATGTCGCGATGCTTTACCGGTCGCTTTACCTTCTCTTTCTATGAGATTTTCTACGTGATTTCTTTTTATATGACTTGCGACTCTTTCGTCTTCTTCCTCCCTTGAAAGAAGATGCAGTAGACGCTAGGTTTGATGATGGGGTATAAGGGTGGAAAGAACCACCGCATTGCCTCCTCTTAGACCTTCTTTTGCCGCCTGCTTGCACCACTCCATTTTCTCCATTTGCCACTCCATTTTCTCCATTTGCCACTCCATCCACCAGACCGTTTTCTCCATCTAATTTTTCTTTTTTTTCGGTGTCTGGTGTTGCCGAACCTGTCCAACTAGACCAAAAGCTGGGCGCAGAAGTACTTTCTTGGTTTGGTGCTGCCGCACCGGTCGCGCTATTTGACGAAAATGGATTTTTGAATGCACTTGTATCTACATCTATGCCAAAAAGACCCATAATATATATTACGCATATAATAATATATTTTACTTAAAAAAACGTGTTTACTTCTTCATCACCATCTTCACCGCTTGCACCGCCACTAAAGCACCAGCGATCTGAGCAACAATGTAGGGGATCACGTCTCCTCTAGAGAGTTTTCCAGCAGACATCATACCAATTGCGACAGCCGGGTTAAACGCACCGCCAGAAATGGGGCCTAAGAAAAGGGCACAAAGTGCTAAAGTTCCGCCGATCGCCATCCAGTTGCCTGTTGCTAAAATAATAAACACAAGAAACATAGTTCCCATGAACTCGGCCAAGTACTTTTGCATTTTATACTATATGTCACGAAAAAAAGTTGAACACACGTGTCTTACGAATATGTTTGTCTTACTAAAGAACCATACCCACCCACATGGTAATTTGGGTTTTGAATCGCCCCCTTCTTTTTGGGCGCAACCGACCCATGACTCCTAGAACTCCTTAATGCTTTCTTCACATCGTTGACATTATAACTTTTGTAAGACAATGGCGCCGTATCAGGAAGTCCTACTTTATAGGATGTTTTCCCGACTGCCGCACGTTTCCTAGCGCATACATGCATGGAAGAGGAAACAGGGGCATTGTACTTGGTGTTAGATGAAGGGACAGTGGTAGAAACACGAAAGTACTCGCGCCTTGCATTTACAAAGGCGCTTGTGCCATCTGCGGGGTAATACTGAGGTGGGTTAGGTCGTCTCCCAGCAAGAACCCCTAAATTGTGCGGAGGAGCCGCGTGAGGGTACTGGTTAGTGCTAAGAGGTCCATAAACAGGTGTAATCACAATATTATCGTATTGAGTCATATAATAACTCAAGACAATATAATGCGTTTGTCATAATTTTATATTAAAGACACGCGTATATAATATACAAACATAAAGCATGTTGGATTTAACAAAAGTTGCGTTAATACAAGGTTGGGACAAACAATTTTTGAACCACTCAACATATATAGAACACCAAATGACACAATTGGGGTTCAATACAGAACTACTGCATGAACAACCTAACGTCGTAAAAGAAAATGGTGGAGGGTTATGCATATGGCAGTACCCAAATCAATTTTCAAAATACCTTTGTTTGCTTCGCGAACAAAATGTCCATTCTTATATTGAAATAGGGTGCAGATGGGGGGGGACATTTATTTTGACCACTGAATATTTAAAATTATGTAATGATTCGTTCAACGAAAGTACCGCAGTAGACCTTATCGATTCGCCTGTCAAAGAATATTGCGATGCACGCGATAAAACCACGTTTATGAAATCAAATAGTAGTTCTGAACAGTTTAAAAGTTTTGTGCAATCAAGTTATTTCGATCTAATTTTCATTGACGGCGATCACTCTTACGAAGGGGTTAAAACGGATTACGAATCATGCAAAAACAATGGAAGAATTTTTGTTTTTCATGATATAGCGAGCGACGCGTGCCCAGGGGTAGTGAAATTTTGGAACGAACTGAAAACGCACGAATCTGATAAGTACGATTTTTACGAGTTTGTGGAACAATATGATGAGGTGTTTCAGGAAACAGGAAAATGTTTTTTAGGCATTGGGGTGGCAATTAAGAAGGCAAAAATATGTTACATTACCGCAGTGTTTGGAAATTACGAATTGACATGCAAAAACATGTGCAAACAAACAGTCGCGTCCGATTTTATTTGTTTCACTGAAAACAAGAAAATTAGGAGCAATGGTTGGATAATTGACACCACCCCTTACCATATTTCCCACAAAAGTGAATTAGATGATGGGTGTAAACTGAATTCGTTTGTGAATAACAAACACTCCTTCAATGTCGCAAAATTTTACAAACAGTCTTTCCAAAACGTACCGCGGTTAAAACATTATGACGTGATTGTCTGGTTGGACGGTACCATAGAAATCACCTATGACAAAACAAGCGAGTATTTGTTGTCAAAAATATACGATAAAAAAGTGATCGGGTGGCATCACGAATGGAGGCGAGGTATATTAAAACAAGAGGCGGATGCGTCAATAGATCATAGATATACAAGCACTTTTTGGAACAACCAGCATCAACCATACCAAGACGTTAAAAAACAGTACGAAGAGTATTTGAAAGATGGTTATTCAGAAGAGTATTTTAAACAGATCGAGTCGCATACCCCAAATTTAGGAGTATGGATTACATGTTTTGCCGCGTTCTTAAATAAAGATGAGGAAGTAACACGATTTTTGAAATTGTGGTATTTGCAAACATTGAAATATTCGACGCAAGACCAGGTGGGGTTTTCATATGTCTGTCAAAAAAGCAATTTGATCCCTTTCACCTTACCAAATTCTGAAATAACGGGCGATTGTCCACATGACCGCACACAGTTTTACATAAAACACGCGCATAATTCTTAGAACGAAACTGGTAACCCCATATCGATCGCTTTCCCCGAAGAAAACTGAGGAATTTGGGTATATTCGGACGATATCATCAATGATCTCATATTTTCAACTAATTGCCCCCATGTCTTATCGTTGTTGTCGTTTAAGACTGTGTTGTTAATAGACCATGTAAGTGCGCCCCCATATTTCCCCTCTACAAATGCATCTTCGCTTGTTTGTGTATCTTTACACCCACTAATACAAACAATGTCGCCACGTGTTTCTGCTGCATATGTATCAACCACTAATTGATCTCCTGCACTTCCATTCAAATAATTGTATCGCAAGTTCATGATAGTTCCACTAAAACAACTGTCAAACACCGCGGTCAGTGTGACACCTGCTTTCAAGTTTGCGTCAATTATACGCTTGAATTCAATATCTGTGATAATTCCACCATCTAAAGGGTAGATACACTCGTCGATTTTATCCGCAGGGTTTGGGTTGTTGTTGTTGTTTTTCTGTGTCCCGTGACCACTGTACAAAAAGAAGAGGGTGTCACCTGCCTGCGCATTTTCAAGAAGAGTTGAGAACCCATTTAATATATTTGCGCGCGTTGGTTTAACAGGTGTCACATCTGTCATGAAAGAAATGTTTGTGGCGTCGTACCCAAACTTGGTTGTCAACAGGGTCGCAAATGTCACCGTATCATTGATACACCCATTTAATCTATTTGGTGTACCAATATAATTGATTCCTACGAGTGTCGCCCTTTTTGTGGGGGGTCTTAAAAGTGGTGGTTGCGAAGGCAAAGATGTCACACGATTAATTGCAAGCATGTCTTTATTGAATGCCGCTCTCAATGCGTTCAGTGCGCTTGTGCGAGCGCGAACAAGTGCGTTGATATTGTTTATTTTCGCTCTTCTCGAAAGGACAATGTTTCTATTTACACCATCTATTAATCCTTTGTAGTAACTACTTAGTTTGGATACATCCGCATTATAGGTTGCTCGCCGGGCACTAAGCAACTCATTTTTATATATTGCCAAGGGGGAAGACATACTATAAAGGAAGAAAAAAGAGTTCTCCGATTTATTGAGCCTTCGGCTCCGCGGCTTCATTTCACATTTCTAATCCACCCATTCCGCTCATCCCACAAAAAAGGGGTGGGCGGGGGGGACCAATTATGCTCTCACGTTTTTCTCACACTTTTCAAAAAGCGCACAGCATAAATGCAGTGGTTCTCGGAAGGTCGGCCTCGCGGCGCGGCCGCGCCTTTTCTTAAAAAAAGAGTAGTTGGTCCATATTCCTTTTTTAGACATTTTAAAAATGTCCAAAAACGAAAAGTCTTTCAGAGAGTTTCGAAAAATGATGAAGTGAGACCATGGAGACCATAAACTTTCATTTTTTCAGAAAAAAATGAAAAAAATGAGACCATAATTTTTTTCACTTTTTTTTAAAGGTCAAAAAATGTCCATAAAAATGTCCAAAAATCGTCAACATTTGTCAACATTTTTGTCAACCAAAAAGTCGCAAGAAAATGCGATTGTGAGCATTATGCTCTCGTTGACAAAATGGGTTTTGCGCGTTTTTGTGAGCATAAAAAAAGGCGTTGACAAAATCTGGACATTTTTGCGACTTTTGTCGCAAGAGCATTTATGGTCACATTATCCCGCGACTTTGCGCGATTTTCGCACCTTTTTGCAACGAAAAATCGCAAGAGCATATATGGTCTCAGCATCACGCAACTGCTTAAAAAACGGGAGAGCATAACGGGAAAATTGAGCTGATTTTGGGTACAAAACGCCGAAAAGGAGTTAAAGAAATGTCGCAAAAGTATAATTATACCAATATAGTATGGATTCCACATATATATGTGTCGCGTGCAAGTATTCCACCAACAACCGGTACGATTATAACAAACACTCAAAAAGAGTGAAACATGCTCGCATGACGTTGCAAGCAAGAGGTGCAGGGGGCGTTGCAACAGCAGGTGCTGGCACAAAAGAATGTATTTGTGGGAAAATGTTTAAAGAGCGATCTGGGTTATGGCGCCACAAAAAAAAGTGTGAAGCGGTTAACCAATGTTTAGAGAAAGATTTGTTGGAGGAAGAAACGAAGGGGGGTGATTCGGACTGCCAGACTCAATCCTCTGAAAAATTGTCTAGCGCGATTATGACATTAATCAAGCAAAACCAAGATCTACAAAAACAGTTGATTGAAATTGCCAAGGAGAGTAAACAAATTATCCATAATTCGACAACCAATAATAATACCAATAATACGAATCATTTCAATCTACAAGTGTTTTTAAACGAGACATGTAAAGATGCATTAAATATGGTGGATTTTGTCAAACTAATGAGAATCGACTTGTCAGATTTAGAGGAAATTGGACGCATTGGTTACTCCGATGGCGTTTCGCGCATTTTTGTTAATGGTCTGAAAGAGTTGGATGCACGCAAAAGACCGATCCATTGTAGCGATTTTAAACGAGAGATTTTGTATATCAAGGAAGATAATGTCTGGGAGAGAGACACTGAGGAGAAGACACTAATTAAACAGGCAATCAGGTATGTAGAACATAAAAACATTGTGCAAATACCGGTATGGATCAAGGCGCACCCAGACTGTGTTAGGTCTAGCAACAAGGATAATACCAAGTATTTGACCATGATATGCGAAAGCACAGGAGGTCAAGATCAGTCACAAGTACAACTAGAGAATAATCTGAATAAAATTATTCGGAATATTGCACGCGAAGTAGTGATCGACAAGAACGCGTATGGCGTAAGCAACAATTAAAATAAAAATTGAAATGCTTTTTTGAAAATGATTTAAATGCAATCTTTCTTATAACTACGATTTTATTACTATTACAACAATGAATATCTTATTAGTGCTTTTAGGTTGCAACATACCTTATTTATTACATGACAGGGTGCGTGTTGCAACAAGCTTTGCGACCAATAAAAACACAAATGCGGGCATAACCTGGTTTTTAAGTGGCGGGATAAAGAACCCATCCGAAGATACAGAGACAGAAGCGGAAAAAATGGCGGGACAAATCGTGCAACATGCGACCGAGACAAGTAACTGGAACTACATCTATGATCTGGAGGCGACCAACACTGCAGAGAATTTTATTATGGTGAAAAAACATTTGTTAGAAACAAGCGTCCTTTACTCAAACATAGTTGTTGTCACGTCGGATTTTCATCATGCAAGAGCAAAGAAAATCGCAGATCAAATTCTTGGGGGTCTCACAAGTATTCAATGGGTACTATCAAACGCAGAACTAGAAGACTCGAGACATTGGGAAACGATTCATATAAAAAATGTAGATAAAGATGTGACCAAGGCGTTAACAAAATATAAAATGTAAAACTTAGATAACGGGAGACAAAGGAAGACAAGAGAAGACAATGCAAAAGGGGTTACCCTCTTTTTTTTTACTTGCATTTGCGCATCTGAAATATATACACATAAGTATATAATGAACATTACCACTTTTTTAAACCATCGTGGGTTCCATGAATTTGAAGGGTACAGTCAACAAGTTCCAGACCAAATAAAGGATTTAATTAACTTGACGAACCGACCAAACATACGTGTAATGGAGATTGGGTTTAATGCAGGACACTCTGCAGAAGTCATGTTAAAAAATAATAGAACGTTGACATTGACGTCATTCGATTTAGGGGGACACGAGTATGTAGCGCACGCCGGAGAATTTATCAATGCATATTACCCTAATAGACACACGTTGATTTTAGGGGATAGCACGAAAACTATTCCCACTTTTATAGAAAACAACAAAAGTGACAAGTTTGATTTCATATTTATTGATGGTGGACACGATTACGAAATCGCAAAGGCGGATATGGAAAACTGTTTTCATTTGGCACATAAAGATACGGTTGTCGCCTTGGACGACACGATGTTTACAAGAGGGTGGGAGCAACTTTATACCGTTGGACCGACAAGAACATGGGAGGAGCATGTAAAACAACAAAAAGTGGCGCCCATTGGTAGACACGATTATCAAGTCGGGAGAGGAATGTCTTGGGGGAAATATATTATGTAAACACGGATGGGGTTACGAAGTGTTACAAATTGTAAAAAATATTATATTAAAGACAATATAACATTTTTATTTTACAATGAATGAAGACTATGACATAAGGGACGAATTGTCTTATCAAACTGCTCTGTTTGGGGAAGAAACCGCGTTGCAAAATATAACAAATGGCATGGTTAAACAAGATAACGTAGAATGTTGTATTTGTTTGAACTTTAATTGGGGTGTAAAGTTGCCAAATTGCAATCATTTTTTATGCCCCAAATGTTATTATAAAATATATTGCGGTTACATAAGTAGTGATTTTCTTAATGAAAACATAGAACCTGAACATAAATCTGCACCGATTTACCCATATAAAGATGCGCAGATAAACGATGAATTATTTCACACTATAACAAATGACGAAACTCATTTGGAATGGTTTGTGGAAGAAAATGAAGACTTCTATAATTCAGTTAAAATGAAATCTGAATTTGTGAAAAACGTGGACATCAAAATAAAACGTTGGTTTAAAAACAACAAAGTTATAAAACAACATGTAATCGAGGTTTTGCAATATGAAAAGTGGTTAACTCAATTTTATGACGATATGACAAACTACAATCAAAAATATGATGAAGAAAAACACAACAACGCGCAGAAATCGTGCCCTATGTGTAGATTGTAAACTACATTATTTTATAAACCCTTAATTAACGCTCCGCTTAGTGCTCCGCTTAGTGCTCCGCTTAGTGCTCCGCTTGTTAACGCTCCGCTTAGTACCTGCGAATAGATCGGATCGCATGTTGCGCTGCATTGGACGCGTTGCCACCAAACGAGATATCATTGTAATTGGCGTTCTCGGCCTTTTGTCTGGCATACTTAATATAATCAGAACTGTCATAGACATACTTTACGTTGCAAGCAGCGGGAGGGATATTGGACCCATCGCAGTTGCTATGAATTGACCCTAAACGCTGACTTAACCCTTTCATGTTAGGTCTGCTTTGTACACTCTGGCAGGAACCACCACAAGAGTAGTTTGCTCTGCTTAACGCATCGCCGGCATTATTTACTGCTCTAAAAGGGGTAGAACCCTTGTTTGTTTGGCGGACATATTTGGTGTTCCAGGCCTCTCTTAATTCGAACCGGGTTTTAGAAAACGCGTGGTCATTTTCGTGGTTAATAATCGGTTTAGGCATGCGCCCCTTTAATCCACCTCCTGATACAATATTGTTGTTGTTTTTAATTTCTACACCCACTCCAATGATGTATTGCAATAGACTTCCAATGCTTGCAACTCTCGCCATTATAATATAGTATAGTATATTATATTATATTTTATTCTGCCAGAAAATAATATAATTCTTGTAAACATTCTTGTAAACAATCTTGTAAACAATGTGCTAAAAACCCCAACACAACAGAATAATAATCGCACGCTATTATAATTACATAATATGAAAACGTCGACCCTTATAAAAAAGGTCATCATCGCGGCCATAATTATGATTCTGCTTGATTTCTCTTTTATCCAGTTTAATCGCGCATTTTTTGCCAAACAAATACAAGATGTACAAGGTGACCCGTCTAAAATAAAAATGTCAGGCGCTGTTCTATGCTACATATCGATGATATTCGCGTTATACTGGTTTATTATACGTAAAGACGCGCCCATCCTGGATTCGTTTATATTGGGTGCCTCGCTAAACGCAGTGTACGAGTTTACAAACTATACATTTTTAAACAATTGGCGACCAAGTACTGTTATTATGGATATACTATGGGGCGGCATTCTTTTTTCCACAACTACCTATTTGACCAATGCATCTTATGAGTCGATTTCTGACTTGTTTTGGTTTATAGGAATGGTATAGATAAAACGTATTTAAATACAAATGATTCTTTTATAATATTGAAATGTCGCAGATAAACATGAACGTATTGAACTTACCGATCTGCCCGCCACTGCATGCAAAATATTTGCTTACTATTTCTACGTTGTCTTTTTTTTCTGGGATATATGCATATTTCCAAGGATTGTCTCATTTATCTATTGCCCCGCTAGGTGTCTGGGTAACATCCGTGAATTATTGGAGAAATCCTATGTATGGGTGGAGAAGGAATTTGGATTTAACTGTTGTGCCTATTGCGCTGACTTACCAACTCTATCGATCTCGCAATCTTCCTCATTTCACCGATTATTGTATTGTGACTGGTGTGGCGTGCACCTGTTACCCAATCGGGTGGTATTTTCATAATATAGGGTGGGTCTGGGCAGGAATTGTCGCGCATAGCGGGATACACATCTTTGGGAATATTGCAAACATCCTATTGTTCTCAAAACCACAATAAATAATTGTTGTTTTATAGTTCTAATATCTAATATCTAATATCTTATAAAAAACAATATAAACACAACAATACAAATATATATTAAGAATAAATATGTCCATGCAACAGAAAGCTCGTATAAGCGTTATTGGCGCCGCCCAAGTAGGAAAGAAAACCTTTGTAGAAGGGCATATGTGCAAGTATTTCAAGGGTCAAGCGCATGGCTCTTCAGAACCACCAGAATATGTCATGCATGTTTCCACCAACAAGGGCCCAATTGAGCTAACGATGTTTTGCATCAATAGTGTAAAAGATGTTTCTGTCAAGGGATGCGATGGTCACATCATCATGTCAGATGTAACCGATGAGAATATGCATACGCTGTTTAAAAAGAGGTATATTGAACTGATCGATTGTCTTGGTTTAAATAATCGTACACCAATTGTGAACTTTTTCAACAAAACAGATATAACAAATCAACCTACATATATTTTCGATTCATCTGTCCCATCGTTTGACATCTCATCCAAGACTACTTCTGGGATCAATGATGCACTTACGTTTGTTTTAAGGAGGATGCTTGGTGAACCCAATTTGTTGATATGTATGTGAAAAATAATTATTAGGGGCCAATATTATTTAATAGTTATTTTAAATATTATTGTATTGTAAAGCAAATGGCAGGCGACCCGAACCGAATATTTAATTTTTGCAACAGGCAACCAGAACCTTGCAAATGTTTAAACACTTGCCCTAACCCACCACCAAATACTAAAATAGAAGATTATTTGGTAACAAATAACGCAGCGAGCGGGGCACATTTCTCAGCATGCAATTATGGAAATGCATTCACTGGTGTTGAGACGTTTGCTGGAGAAGGGTATGGAAGAGTAAATCCAAATACCCCAGTGAACAAAAATATGTACTTTAGATATGCTTCCATGACAAAATCATTGGGCATTACTTGTTTAGCAGCAGCTTTAGAAGATGGTTACATCACATCGATCGACGAACCCATTTCCAAATATATTACTGAATTTGACACTAGCATAGAATATGCGACAGGGTATGCTCGCGATAACACAGGCACTGGATTCGATTCATATGGCACTCCTAAGTATACACTTATAACAGCGACATATGATCTTAATTTGATGACAATAAGGCATTTAGTAACTGCTTCGGCAGGGTTTGGTTATAGTTTTTTAGGGACAGGAGTTTTAAGAAGCGCATTAAATTCTATCCCTAATCCTGGTGACACAACTAGCGCTATATGCAATAAGAATACATTTATTGCTTGGTTGCAACTTGTTGAAACTATGTACCCTAATGGAGGCGCTGACACTATTGCATCATTTTATAACAACCCCAACGACGCAGAGTTCACAGAAACGTTTACGGAATCTATTTTGTCTAGAATTGCAAATATCCCATTGTTGTTTATACCAGGAACACAAACATTATATGATGTTAGCACTACAATAATGGGGGCAGTGGTTGGCGGAGCGTTACAACAACATGGGCAAAATATTACCTCGACACAATATTTGCAAAGTAGAATATTATCTCCATTGGGCATTAAAAAAATGTGGTTTAATTGTGGAGCATCGCAACCACCAAGTAACGCGCAATCAAACATTACAGATGCTTATTTTGTTAGAAATGACACATTTATTGGTTCAACCGACCCCGCGGCTCCTGGACCAAACCCTTATATAAATACTAACGGGAAAGGGACAAATGTCGTTGAAAATACAATGTATAGGTGTTTTGATTCGGCGGCGAATGGCGATGGTTTTACAAATCAAGCGGATAATGCGTATTTCCAAAATTCTGTTGGAGTTACTGGAGGAGATGGATTAGCGGGCGGTTATGATTGGTCGGGGTGTGGAACCTTGCCCGATTTTTGCAAATTGCTTAAATTTTTTATTAGAAAAGGGAAAAATGCAAGTGGTCGGCAAATATTGAAAACTCAAACAGTCGACTGGATTTTGACGCCTAAAACAGAAGTGGGGCAAGCAATGTGGTTGTTTGGGAACGATACTGCTAATTTTATGGACCCAGGTGCTGTTTGGTGTGGTGGGTTTGCTAAATTTGTTAAAAATCCACCATTTCCATGCAGCGAAAATACTTATTATTGGCAATGCTATTATGGGATGCACTATTATTTTGACACAGATACAGGAAATTATATGGTAGGTGGGACACAAGTTCCTGTTTGTTCGTGGTATGTACAAACCCCAAATCAGAATACTTACCCTTATGGAACAGGTAAAATTCCTTCTTATGAACCAAACAGTATCGTTTTGTGGAATTTGAGCATAAATCAATAAGTCATAAATCAGTAAATCAATGGATCGAATAGAAAATATATTAAGCATAATAAGCGGTTAATATATTACGTCGCCATGTCCATTACTATTGAAAAACATTCGGGTATATTTGTATTAAGAGATGATCTTCTTCCTGGGGGGACCAAATCAGTTCTAATTAAATCGATCGTGGATGAGGCCGGTGAGATTGACGAATTTGTCTATGCTTCCCCTGTTTATGGGGGGTTTCAAATCGCGTTGGCGGCATACTGTGAAGCACATGGGAAAAAAACAACCATCTTTTGTGCCAAACGTAACAAAAAACACATAAACACATTGAAATGTATAGGACTTGGTGCAAATGTCGTGGAAGTGCCATATGGTTACTTGACAGTGGTGGAAAAGAGAGCACGCGACTATTGTTTAACAAGACCCAATACAAAAAAGATTGTGTTTGGTGCAAAAGACGAGAAGAATATTCAAATACTTTCAAACAGAACAGCACAAGTGTTTGCACAAATTGGTGGAGAACCAGATGAAGTATGGTGTGCGATTGGTAGCGGCACACTGGTAACAAGTATCGCGAGAACGGTCTTAAACGATACAACAAAAGTATATGGGGTACAAGTTGGTGCGGAATTTATACCTCCCCCTCATTTAGGAATAAACATAATTAAATATGAAAAACGATTCGAACAACCAAGTAAATATTCTGCATCTTTTCCATCGATGGAGAACTACGATTTGAAAGCATTCGAAAAGTGCGTTCAAAATACAAGAGAGAAGGTAGAAAAGGGGGCCCAAATTCTTTTCTGGAATGTCTATGGGTAAGCAAACACTTGCGATTGAGCAATGCCTATTACAAAAAAATATTTTCTACATCTAATATATAAAATGCCCGCCAGAACCAAACGATGCAAGAAGAATACCCGAAGATGCTTTTTCTCTAGAAAGTGCCACACCAAGAGTAACGTGAAGCGTGCCAAGAGATGCGGGTCTGGATACAGACAGTGCGCAGATAGACAATGTTACAGAAAGCGGGCTCCTACCCGCGCTTCTTCTAGGAGAAACTAAATATAAAAAATAAAAAATAAAATGTTATTTAACTTACCTTGGTAAATGACATTTATTTATTTACATTATAACTTACGTTGTTTTACTTACTTTTGTTTATTTACATTATAACTTGCGTTATAACTTACGTTGCTAAGTTACAGGTCCGTGATGACACGCATCGCGACATTCATCGTCAACAACTCTTGACTCAACAGTTTGTACGCATACGGGATTTCCACATAAGCAAATTCAGTCTTGTTGTCACATGTATTGCAGTTATGTATATGCATTTCATCATTGTATGCCGCGATCATCCCACACTTCTTGCAAATATGTACCGAGTACTTGTCCGACGCGTCATACATTCTACCCCTAGTAAATCTCGACGCCCCATGCGATACCATACAATCTCGCTCCATCTCCCCAAATCGGAGCCCACCATCTCGGCACCGTCCTTCGGCAGGTTGTCTTGTCAAATTGACCATCGGTCCAATGGAACGACTATGCTGCTTGTCGCTAACCATATGTTTCAAGCGTTGATAGAAGACAGGTCCAATAAAGATGTCGCTTTCCATCTGTTCGCCAGTCAACCCGTCATACATCACTTCATTGCAATGGGATTCGAACCCCATCTCAAACAACTTTTGCGAGATGGTATGGACATCGAGGTCACCAAAACTGGTCCCGTCGCCAAACAACCCTAGTTCTACCAAGACTTTCCCTAGAAGCATCTCTTTTAGTTGCCCAATGGTCATACGTGAAGGAATCGCATGGGGGTTGATAATGATATCAGGTCGCAACCCAGACTTGGTAAAGGGCATATCTTCTTCTGGGATGATGTTTCCACAAGTACCTTTCTGCCCGTGGCGACTCGAGAACTTGTCCCCAATAACAGGTTTGCGCGTGGTTCTGACGCGTACCTTGGCAAAATTGTACCCATTGCCATTTCGATCCATATAGTTTTTATCCACATAAGTTGGTTCGTTTGTTCGGTACATCTTGCTCTGGTCTTCGTACTTGACTATTTTGGTTGGGTCATTGCGGTTTTCCTTGATAGGCATCACCTTTGCAATAATAATGTCTCGATTCTCAATCAACGAGTTTTCTGGCACAACTCCTTTGCTATTTACCTTGTTGTAATTGCCAAACTTCATGCCCTTGGTTTTAGTGGGATCGGGTTTGCATCGGATTTCTTCTTCGCCATTGATTTTCTGCTTGTCTTCGTCTTTTTCTGTATGGTACACAGTTGCTTGAAACAATCCTCGGTCAATCGATCCCTTGTTGATAAGCAGCGAGTCTTCTTGATTGTACCCAGTATGAGTCATAATCGCGACAGTAATGTTGCACCCCGATGGGATCTGATTTAGTTTAATCATATTCATCACACGAGTATCCACTAGCGGACGTGTTGGGTTGTTCAAGACATAGGCGGTCTTGTCCATTCTTTCTACAAAATTGGTTGCATACATCCCCATCGCCTGTTTTTGCATAGCACACTGGTAGGTATTTCTGGGTGACTGGTTATGCTCTGGGAAAGGTATACAGGATGCAAGCACACCGAAAATAGTGCTAGGGTGCAACTCGCAGTGCGTATACTTTTTGAGCTCTTGGTCTGCGCACAACAGGTCTGATGGAGTGGTGGCAATAAGGGAGTGACTCTGTTCTTCGGGGTCGATATATTCTAGCGCGGACTCTGGGATCTTGCAATTTGTAAAGAGGTCATCCCATGTTAGCTCACCTGATTCAATTTGTTGTATGATCGTCTTGGTAATCAGGAGCTGATTGTTTTTGACACGAATAAGTGGACGAGCGATGCGACCACTATCATTGCAGACACGGATTTCTTTGTGCCGATAGTCAAATACAACAGAGGCATAGATGTTGATTACCCCTGTATGTTTCTTCTCTTTCAGGTCTTCATATAGTTCTAGCGGTGTATAGGTGAACCCAACACAAGTGCCATTTACAAACACTTTGACAAAATCGCGCGAGGCATCGTGGACAGTAAACAGTTCGTCAATCGGTGTCACCAGTGGCGCGACATACTCGTACAAGGTGGCACTATGTGAATGTACGGTCAAGTGGGTCAAGATACCTAGATTTTTCACTAACCCAACAGATTGACCTTCTGGGGTCTCGGCAGGGCACATGAAGCCCCAAGTGGTGCTATGCAACTTTCGAGGATCAGGGAGCTTGCCACTTTTGTCTGCAGGAGTAGAGATTCTTCTTAGATGACTTAAACTAGAAGGGTAAGTCAGACGATTCAGCACTTGAGCGACACCAATCTTGTTGCTGTTGTGCTTGACACCAAAATCACCAGTAGAAAGCGCTCTATTAATCCCATTCTCGATGGTAGAGGGTTTCACAATTTTGTAGATGTTGGTCATATTCACAATGTTGGCATAGTCTTCGGTTGATCGCCAAGAACCCATCTTGATCTCTTTGATGACTCCCTTAGTCATGTCTTGACGCATTTTGTTGAAATGGTTGCGGAACTGGTTGTTAAGCAGAGCACCAGTCGAGTCGATGCGCTTGTTGACAAACGAGTCTCTGTCGTCGGTTTTCATCCACCCAAAACTGGTCTGGAGCAACTTGTTCGCCATGTACCCAATCATAAATAATTTTTGGGGTAGTGTGGAGCAGTGAGGGAATAGGTCATCCCTCAGGATGTCTTGGGCAAACTCGCGCTTCTTTTTGGCACCTGTGTCTTTGTCCATATTGATTGGTGTATACTTGGCGTTATAGACAATGATGCGCAGTGCCTCTTCTTGGGTAGCACACTTTTCCGCGTCGATGATCGAGGCGCGAATGCTTTCATACATTTGTTCACGCTGTTCTGCGGTGACATCAATCAAGATTCTCTCGCAAATCTCTTTGTCTGAGATGACTCCTAGTGCACGAAACATCACAAAGAGAGGAATCGGGTTCTTGAGACGCGTGAGCTCTACTGTCATGACACACCCTCCTTCGGACTGCTTGGAGGAGAGTTTGACACTGATCTGTTTGGGCGAGATGCACTTGGTGTCTGGGATCGACTTCATTTCTGCTGAGAAGGAATATTTTGTCTGGGTTTTAGAGACATTGAAACAATAGACGCGATTCTCTGCCGCACGCTCTTGACCCAATACCGCTTTTTCTGACCCATTGATGATGAAATACCCACCCGCATCCATACGGCACTCGCCAGACTGGGTCTCGCTGACATGCTTGTACTGCGTAAGCACACAATTTTGACTTTTTACCATGATGGGCAGTTTGCCGATATGAATTTTCGAGAATGTTTTTTCAAATATTTGTACATTTTGTAGATGGTCGCCAGTGCGAACAATGTACTTGAAATGCATGTCGACAGTCATGGCGGAAGAGTATGTGAAATTGCGTAGACGCGCTTCCTGTGGCCACATGATTTTGGTTGCTCCATTGTTCTCGTGGATCTGGGGGCGGAACAAGTGAAAGTTCAAGAAGTTGCAGACAACCTCTAGTGAATGGAGACCAGAAGCAGCATCATAATCGTCGTCCGATACAATGGTCATTGGGTTGAACATATAGATGGTTTTCTCTAACTGTTGGGAGACCATGTTGTTGTAGGACTCGATCTGGTGGCGGACAAGTCTCTCTAAATGGCGTCCTTCAAAGTAGGCACCGATGATGGTCCACGGTTCTTCAATGTACTTGGAATAGTCGATGGGGTCTGTTGGTGTTGTTATTTTTTTATTGTCTACCATAGTAGTAGTAGTAAAAGTAGTAGTAGAAGATTCGCACGCAGAGGTGGAAACAGTTTCTAATTGTTGTTGTTGCTGCATTGTAAATAATAATTTAATGAGGTTTAAGTATTTGGCGTAAGTGACGGTTATTTAAATTATTATTTTGTTTTTAAGTTGTTTTCAATTTTTTGTTTTAATGGGTGTTAATGTGTTTTGATAACACCTGAGAGCAAAAGTGAACCTACGACGATGACCGCGGCGCCACCGAATAGCGCACCAGCACCCACCCGTCTTGATGTGAATTGTTTATCAACCTTTTCAGGTTGATAACTATCACCAACAGTAGAATCAATTGATTGATCTCTTTGAAATGCTTCTTTTGCTTGCGTTTCCACCATATCTACTTGTGACTGTCCCGTGAGACCCAACCAGTCGAAAAGCCCCCCTCCCCTCCTCGTTTTCTTCTTACCCCCTTTCAGACTTCTTTTTTTCGATTTAGGCATCTGTGTGTTCTTCTTATATTAAACTCACAAAAAGTTTTAAATTGTACCCTTCATTTTTTAATAGTATGTTAAACTATTTACAAGCATCATGTCTGCGTCCAAAACTATCAAAATAAACCCAGAACTTTTCAAAGTATCAGGAAGAAAAAGCAGAAAAAATGGGTACACCAGCGCCCCTGCCCAAAAACCTGTTATTAGCGCAGAACAACTAAAATCTAAATTACAATCTAGAGTAAAAGAACACAAGAAGGAAGAAACCGCGGTAAAGTCTAAAAGATCCAAGTCCAAGAGTTCTGAGGAAACTGGGGAGGATGAGTTTAGCAAGTCCCTTAATTTCTTCTCTGAATTGTCTCAAAGGAAGAAAACGCAAGAAAAAGATGCTTCGAGGGGAGTGCCTCTAAACAAAACAGTCAAAAAACCAGTGTTGACTAATTATTCTGCTATTGGTGGACCAAAAGCTCCTTCAACGTCTTCAACGACAGTACCGTCTTTAGAAAACCCCATCGTCGACCTATCTTTCCCACAAGACTTGTACCCAGTTTCTCCTAAACTAGTTTCAAATAATTCCTATTCAGATTCATCATTAAGGTTAAATTATACAGTAGATAATTTGATTCCTGGGTGTCTGAAAAATGGTTTGAAACCAACCTACCGCAGCTTGAAAAGAAACTCGGCGCCTGTCAAACGAAACGCGCTAACTTTTGATATCCCTGGACAGGTAACAGCGTCACCTTTAGTAACAGCACCACCTTTAGTAACAGCACCACCTTTAGCAACACCTTCTATCCGCGAAGATCGGTTAAATCAACTAAAACAGAAACAACAATCACAACCACAACCACAACAAATACCACAACTAGTTACCCAAGTAAATCAGTTGCCTGATATTCTTCCTGACCTAGTAAAGGAAGAAACAGTATTTAAAGACTTGTTCTCACAAAACAACGTGCCACGCATAGAACCAAAGAAGAATGATATACATGAACTACTTGTTGACACTGCAATCAGTCAACATATCGATGACACGCCAGAAAATGTTGGCGAGGATGTGCTAAACATTTTGTACCCAGTCAAGCACAAGAAAAAGACCAAACGTACAACCAAACGCACTTATACTGTTGGAAGGAACCGAGGTACCAATGGTCCAATTGGCGTGTTGATAAAAGATGCCGGGACACGTAAAAAAATCATGTCTGCGCACAAGGAGCTCAAAAACACACAAATCAATGATTTAAAAAAGTATTTAAGAGATCATAATTTAATTAAAGCAGGGAGTAGTGCGCCCAACGATGTGTTAAGGAAAACATATGAATGCGCGATGATGACCGGGGAAATCATGAACACCAATGAAGAGACACTGTTGCATAATTTTATTAATGAACCTGTTACGTAGTTAATAAATAACGATAATATAGAATGAAAACAGGTGAAATTATAGGAATCGCAGGCGGTGCGACAGTGATTGGCGCGATAGTTTGGGTTATTTATAGAAAAGTGAAAGGCGCCCAATCCGTAGACCCATTAGAATACAAGAATTACAAAGCGTCTGAGTATGACACATTATATGCCGGTGGCGGCACCCGCCCCCATTCTACAAAAAAAACACACAACAACAACAATATAAAGCATAAGAATAATAGTAGAAAGAAGCGTTGCTAATGGCGGGTCTTGGTCTTTGTCTTTGTCTTTGGGATAACACGAGTAAATGACATAAGTTCCTGTAATTTTTTTAGTAAGAACATTCCAGTAATAGACCACATCACATTGATCCAGGCGGCGCTATAATAAGTAGACCATCTTAAGAACTGGCATTGTGGAGATAGAGTCATGAATGGCGAGGTCAAAAACCCGATTAACCCAGAGGGTGCACAAAAGTAGATGTACAAGTGGGCAGACCAGTAGTGCAAGAATGCGCACGCTATCGCAGAGACAACGCAGCGAAAGGAGAAACTAGAGATAGAAGAGATAGAGACAAACATTTTATAAAGCATTTGGGAAATTGTTACCACATCAGTCAAAATAAAACATTTCAATTTTTTGCAGAATGTGGTGGTCACAGTAGTGACTCTAATTTTATGAACCAATAAAAATATAACCTTACAGTATATAGTAGACAAAGAGCACATGGAAACAACATACAATAACCTGCCCGCAAAAGCAAAACGATTCCTAACCCAACTAAGTGACTATTTAGGCATCCCTCTACTCTATTATGGTAGTATACAGCGCACCGATTTTTTCGAAGGTCATAGTGATATCGATGTAGATGTTTTCACAGATAATGAAGATAGTACATTAAATATGATGCAGCAATTCATGAAGCGACCTTCGTACAAGTTTAAAAAAGTGGCATGGCGCTTACATGATAGTAAGCAGATGGTGTATGGGCACAAAATAATGTACAAAGACCCACAAGATGAATTCAAAGTGGAGTTTTCGATCTACAACGAACGATTTAAAGAGAACATATTGGCGGAACATATCAAAAAGACAGTTCTTCCTTGGTACTGCACGTTGATCCTGTTAATACTTAAAACATTGCACTATAAAATGGGGATATTCCCGGATGAAATCTTTTCTTATTTGAAAAACAAAATTCTTACCCTGTTCATAGGAGAAGCGGATGCTGAGTTTGTTTCTGTCGAGGCCAATAAAAAACGAGGGGGTCATGGCGAAGAGGAAGATATTGAAAAGGAAAAAGAGAAAGAGAAGGGGACTCGGAGGTAATACTTCGTTGTAAACAATACTTCTATAATAAGTATATAAAGACATCTCACCATATTTTAATATCTTGCAAAAACGCCGCACCACATAATAATAATATAAAGTTATACATTTGATTTTATATTAGTAGTATTTGTAGATTATAATATAATAAGCATGTCTGTCGCACGAGATTATTTAGAGAGAACCGCCCTCTATAAATCGGAATATGGGGAACGCACTATCGTATTGATGCAAGTAGGATCTTTTTTTGAAGTCTATGGGTTGCGCAACCTAGTAACAAGAAAAATAACAGGAAGCGAAATAGAGGATTTTGCCAAGATATGTGAGCTCAATCTAGGTGAAACCAAGAACAAAGTAGATGGTGTAGAGGTCGTGTTAGCAGGATTCAAAGATGCATTTGTAGAAAAATATATAAAAAAGATGCAAGAGCAGTCTTACACCGTAGTAGTAATTGAGCAGCAAGAAAACAAAGTAACCAAAGAGATCACTCGTGTGCTTTACGCGATATATTCACCAGGCACATATTTTAGCGAGGAATCAGTTAAAATCACCAACATCATTTCTTGCGTTTGGTTGCATGTAGTAGAACAGATGGGTATGGGTATGGGTATGGGTCTTGCGCCACGTTTAAAAGATGTCAAGAAAAAGACCATCTATGTTGGCGTCTCCAATGTAGACATATATACTGGTGCATCTAGCATCTACGAGTTCGACGAACAATATGTTCTGACACCAAGCACATTCGATCAATTAGAGCGGGTCATGTCGATTAACAACCCTAGTGAGACTATTATAATAGGGAATGTATCACTAAAAGAAATGGATGACATTGTGCAGTTCGCCAATATTCGTAGCGCAATGATCCGCAAGGTCTCGACAACAGAGGATGCACCTGTCAATATGTGCAAAGAGAGCGCACTAAACTGCGAGAAACAGATCTATCAAAAAGCGGTGCTACAAAAGTTTTATAAAGTAGTAGAATTTGACCAGTTCATCTTTAACTTTTACAAACATACCTTTGCCACCCAATCTTTCTGCTATTTGCTCGATTTTATTTATAAGCACAACCCTAATTTGGTCAACAACATTCAAGAACCCATTTTCGAAACAGGGTGCGATCAGTTGATCTTGGCAAACCACTCATTGAAACAATTGAACATGATTGATGACCATAATCATACAGGAAGATTCTCCTCTGTTTCGAAAATGTTGAATGTCGCCATCACACCTATGGGCAAACGAGCTTTTTCACACATGTTGTTGCACCCTATTACTGATATAAATGCATTGAAATCAGAGTATGATATTACAGAGTATGCACTAAGCAAAGATGTAGATTTGAGTGCATGCGTTTGTTCCGCTTTGAACGAGATCAAAGATATTCCCAAATATATGAGGAAGATGATGATAAAAAAAATCACCCCACAAGATTTGTACCATTTATCTACCAATTTGAATTGGATTTCACAGATTTATGATACAGTTTCTGGTGACAGCGCATTCGCAAAGTATTTCACTCAACGAAGCGAGGCATTTCCTAATATAAAAATGTTTTGTCAAGAGATTACTACATTTTTGCAAAAACATTTTTTATTGGATTTGTGTGCAGAGATAGATACACGTGGCAACTTTGAAACCAATTTTATTTGCCGAGGCATCGATGTCACTCTCGATGAGAACACCCGAGTTGAAATGGAGTCAAAAGATAAATTGTATGCATGCCAAAAGTATTTGAACGGGGTAGTCGAATCGGTCACCAATACCAAGAAAACAAAAACATCCCTTGTTCAAAGCGTGACTACAGTAGAATCTACCGCGACAGAATATGTAAGAGTCAACGAAACCGAGAAATCCAACTTTAGTTTGTATGCAACCTCTAAACGATGCAAGGACATGAAACGTGTGCTTCCTACAGACCCAAAGTCCTCTATCGAGCTGCATTATGTTTCTTCCTTTGATGGAACTAAAAGAAGTTTTCCTTTTAATAATTCGCAGAACGCGATCCATATTGAAAAGTATACGGGTGCCAATGATTATATCGAAAGCACTCAGTTAAGCGAGATATGCAGAAAAGCGACCGAGATCAAACACAAAATGAAGGAAATGATGAATGAGGTGTTCCAACGGATTATGGACGAGTTTTTATCTTTTCTTCCTTTGTTGGAAGAAATAGTCTCTTTTATTATTTCGGTGGACCTGGTTTTCGCCAAAACGCATATTGCTCGCAAATACCATTATTGCCGACCTACCATTGACGAGGGCGCAACCAAATCATATATTAACGCGACTGACTTGCGACATTGTTTAATAGAACAGTTGAATCAAGAGGAAATATATGTGGCAAATGATGTCGATTTAGGAAGAAGCATCGATGGCGTCTTATTATATGGGACCAATGCAGTAGGGAAAACCAGCTTTATACGAGCAATCGGGGTCGCCATTATTATGGCACAAGCAGGGTTGTTTGTCCCTGCCACGGCCTTTGTTTTCTTCCCTTATAAATATTTATTTACCAGGATTATTGGGAATGACAATATTTTTAAAGGTCTTTCGACATTTGCCGTAGAAATGACTGAATTGCGCACCATCTTGCGTCTAACCAACGAGAATAGTTTAATCCTTGGTGATGAACTATGCTCTGGCACAGAGAGCACTTCCGCAATCAGTATATTTGTGGCAGGTATACAGCAATTAAGTGCAAAACGTAGCAGTTTCATTTTTGCCACCCATCTGCACGAAATTGTGAATTATGAGGAAATAACCAGCTTGAAAACAGTCACCCAAAAGCATTTGACGGTGGTGTATGACAAGGAACGCGACGCACTTATCTATGACCGAAAACTAAAAGAGGGACCAGGGCAAAACATGTATGGTTTAGAAGTATGCAAATCATTGGGACTCCCCGAAGATTTTCTACAGGCGGCATATGATATTCGTATCAAGTATAACCCGGCTTGCGAGAGCACCCTGTCTTCGAATGTATCCAAGTATAATGCGAAAAAAATAAAGGCCGCATTGTGCGAACATTGTGGGAAAGAGGCAGGGGAAGAAGTGCATCACTTGCAACACCAGCAGAATGCATTGGAAAATGGAGTGATCCAGCAAGGGGGGGCGACATTTCACAAGAATCATGCGGCGAACTTGATCACATTATGCGAAAAATGCCATACTATATTTCATAAATCGAAAGCTCAGCATAAACGAGTCAAGACAACCAAAGGAATCATTGTTGCACAAGTAAACAATTTGTAAAGAGCGCGTTGGTTGTTTTTATATAGGTATATTTCATGGTGAAACACGTTTCTTTTATTTCTTTTATTTCTTTTATTTCTTTTTATCTCTTTAGTTTGAACGCAATGTACACAGTTCTTGTAGTGATTTTATGCATATTGTTGTATAGAACCTTTGTGAAACAACCTGTTGTAATCGAAACAATGCGACAAACGACATGTGAGACATGTCCACCTTGTGCTAACGAAGGAACTAACGAAGAAGAAGACGACGGAAACGGGTCTAGAAAAAAGAACAAGAAAAGAAACTCGGAAGACGACGAAACTAACATAGATGACATTCCTCCTTCTGACCCCAATTACAAGAATTTAGTGACGATAAAACAGCAGCGAACAGTTCAAAACAAAACCTTTTTAGGAGAAGTATCCAACATTTTTAACTCCTTGATGTTGAACCCAGAAACCAGCTTCTGCGAACATAGCAAAACAAATGGGGGCGCCATGCAAAAACAGTGTAGTGCATTAACGCAAGAAAATTGTAGCGCAGTATCGTGCTGTATATGGGGAATCGACTCGGAAGAAGGGAAATCGCAGTGTATGGCGGGTGGAAAAGATGGCGCGATGTATTCTACTGACGCCCAAGGAAACCCTGTTAATATTGATACTTATTACTATCAGAATAAGTGTTTTGGGGAAAACTGTCCTTTGAAAAAGATGCAACAATAATAAAAACAATAATAAAAAAATTGAATTGGATTAAAAACAATATAAAAACAGCATCACAAATTTATATTATTATAACATATTATTACTTTATTAGAAGAATGATTATCCCAGTAAAATGTTTCACATGTGGCACAGTGCTTGCAGACAAGTATAGGTATTATTGCGAAGAAGTCAGAAAAAGGAAAATTGCCAAGGGGTTCGAAAATATAAACAAGGTTATTTATTTAACTACCGAGTATAGCGAGAAAACAGCGGAAGGAGTTGTCTTGGACGAGATCGGGTTATTCAACCAGTGTTGCCGAAGGCATATGTTGACACATGTAGATATCGAGTAATTATTGATTGTTCTTTGTTCTTATTACACGCTTGTTCTTATTCTTATTGTACACTCTTTTTTTTGCACAAAACCATATTCACTGCGTTTTTAACAGTTACTGCGTTTGAACAATCACTTCGTTTGAACAATCACTTCGTTTGAACAATCACTTCGTTTGAACAATCACTTCGTTTGAACAATCACTTCGTTTGAACAATCACTTTGTTTGAACAATCACTTCGTTTGAACAATCACTTCGTTTTTAACAGTTACTGCGTTTTAAACAATCACTTCGTTTGAACAATCACTTCGTTTGAACAATCACTTTGTTTAAACAAATAATATTCGCGTAATATAATATAACATGCGTTCAAAAAGACATCACAAGAAACAGCGGGTATACAACATGCGGGGATGTAGTTCCAAATCACGTTGCGTTACCAAGAAGAAGCGCGCAATGAAAGGTGGTTGTGGTGACATGTGTCCCATGACAAATCATTCTATGATTGGTGGGTATGTAAGGGGGCCAAGCAATAATCGGAGAGGCAGTAACAAGCGTAGTGATAAGCGCGATAGTAATAAGAGAAGCGACAAGCGTAGTGACAGTAGCAATAAGAGAAGCGACAGAAGCGACAGTAACAATAAGAGAAGCGACAGAAGCGACAGTAGAAGCGGATCCACTCAAAAAGGAGGAAATATTTTCACTGACGTTGTGAGAGGAGTTGCTTACAATGGAGGGGTGCTTCGAAACGCGATGGGTGGATATGCTCCCCCAGTAAGTCCATCCCCATACGCCGATCAGTTTAGAAGCACATTTAGCAAAGTTTAGAGCGTATATAAAATATAATATATATTATAAAACATATGTCTTTCCCCAGATCCATCAAAGACTTATGCCCTCCAGCTCTATTCTATTTTTCTATTTCTATCATTGGGTTGTTGTTAATCGCGTTTCAAAATTTTAGCAACGAGCACGTATATGCTTTAGGAAATTATTCTTGCGCGGTTACTAGCACCACCATCATAATGGTTTTCAAGCTTGTTTATGTGTTGTTTTGGACATGGGTACTGAACCTGATCTGCAAAGATGGACATGCAGGCATTTCTTGGTTGCTAGTGCTTTTCCCATTTATACTGTTATTTGTTATCATCGGTGCATTTATGATTAGTTCTTAAAGCTTGCGACCGAAGAAGCATGCGACGCATAAAGCTTTGTCTTGAGCTTATAAAAATTATATATACATAAATATATACATATATAATTATAATGACTACTAAAGAATACGTAGGGAAAAATGGTTATAAAAATATTTGTTACGACGCCAATGGGTGGTTGTATGTCTCTATCAAAGGTGATCCCAGAGAACGTGGGTACGCGTATGGGTATTTGGTGGCAGATCAAATGAAAGAAATCCAGCGCATGTTACGTTTTTTGGTATACGAAGAGAATGGAGTCAAGTGGGAAACATTTATCGAGCTAGCAGTTAAATCCTATAAACAAACGCACCTTAACCATTTCCCCGAGTTTTACGAAGAGATGGAAGGATTCGCGGAGGGATGTAGTGCTGCAGGAACAAAAATAAGCATCGACGAGGTCTTGGCCTGGAACAACTATTTCGCTTTAACCGGGTACTTGTACCCTAATCTAGACGACGGTAGCGGTAAGAAAAAATCAGGAGGTCATGAAGGAGGCGCGCCAGATAGGTGCAGTGCCTTTATTGCAAACGGGGATTATACCAAAGATGGAAAAATTGTCATGTCCCACAGCGATTTCGCCAACTTTACCGATGGGCACTACGGTCACGTTATTTTGGATATCACTCCCACAAAGGGGAATCGATTTATTATGCAAGGCGCAATTGGGTGGATATGGAGTGGTTCTGACTTTTTTGTTACCAGCTCCGGTATCATGGGGACAGAGACAACCATCGGTGGATTTATTGCTTTCGAAAACAATTTCCCCATCTCTTGTCGCATGCGCAAACTGATGCAATATGCAAAAAACTTGGATGATTGCAAGGCGATGTTACTAGAAGGCAACTCTGGCGACTATGCATGCTGTTGGTTGTTTGGCGATACCAATACAAATGAAATCATGAGTTTGGAATTAGGGTTAAAGTATCATAATGAAGAGAGGAAGAAGAATGGGTATTTTATTGGGTTCAATGCACCCTATGACCCACAGATCAGACATTTGGAATGTGTCAATACAGGGTTTGACGATATCCGCAGGCACCAGGGGTCAAGACGTGTTAGGTTAGCAGACTTGATGGAAGAGCATAAGGGGAAAATAGATGTAGAAGTGGCCAAAACAATTATCGCGGACCATTATGATGTCTATCTGAATAAAGAGAACCCTTGCTCCAGGACTGTTTGTGCGCACTACGAATTAGATGCACGCGAATATATGTCGCAAGCAGATAGACCTAAACCGTTTCAACCTAGAGGGGCACTTAATGGCAAAGTATGCGATACTACATTGGCGAAACAGATGTCGTTTGTTGGTAGATGGGGGAGCTCGTGTGGGACCCCTTTTATGAAAGATTCTTTCTGCAAGGCACACAAGGAATGGGCATTTTTACACCCATACATGAATGATAGACCGTCTCAACCATGGACACTGTTGAAAATTACGGACCATAAGAAGAAGAAGGAGAAGGAGAAGAAAGAGAAGAAGCAATCGGTGGCAAAATCAGTCAAACAACACCCACATCAAGAAAAAAAACATCACAAACTATCGCGCAAGTTGCGAATTAAATAATATAAGTCCAAATCTACACATATATGATTATATGATGTTTTATCATTTTATTAAAAAACATTATAAAAATATATTTCTATAACATAATACATGGAATCTGTCAGTTGGGATATACTAAATAAATATTTTAAACATAACCCATACAATTTAGTAGCGCATCATTTAGATTCATTTAACAAGTTTTTTTCACATGATATATTCAACATTTTCCGAGAAAATAACCCATTCCAGTTTGTCGCCAAAACGACAGAAGGTAGTCTAGGTCTTAGTGATAAGATGTTGATGTATATGGGTGGCAAAAATGCAGACAAAATCTATTTTGGCAAACCAGTCATCTACGATTTAGACAATGTGCATTACATGTACCCCAACGAAGCTCGGTTAAGGAACATGACCTATGGCGTCGCCATTCATTACGATGTAGAGGTCGATGTTTATTCCTACGAAGGCGGTGCCGAACAAGTAAAAACAGTCGAGTTAAAACAAGTTTTCTTAGGTGTCTTCCCGATCATGCTTCATTCCAATCTATGCATATTAAAAGGGTTAACCACGGAAGCGCGATTTAATATGGGAGAGTGCCGCAACGATCTTGGTGGGTATTTTATCATCAATGGCAAGGAAAAATCAATCATCTGTCAAGAGTCCAGATCAGACAACATGATATATGTCTTGAAGAATGATTCGAAAGATGACAGTGAAATGTATAGTCATGTAGCTCAGGTGAAATCAGTGAGTGAAGATACATCCAAACCAATACGAACTACCTCTGTCATGTTGGTGTCACCTAGTAGCAGGTTAACCAATATGCAAATTGTGGTTGAAATACCCAATGTAAAAAAGCATATGCCTCTATTTATCGTGATGCGTGCGCTAGGTGTGACATCAGACCAAGATATTATCAAATATTGCTTGCTTGATTTGAAAAAGAATGAAGAGTTGGTCGATTTGTTTATACCTTCGGTGCACGACGCCTCGATCATTTTTAATCAAACAAATGCACTGAAATATATCGCGACATTCACGAAACGCCAGACCATTTCCAACACCATTGAAATATTGATGAATGCGTTTCTCCCACATGTAGGGGAGCTCAATTTCTTGGACAAAGCCTACTTTATAGGGTACATGGTCTACAAGATGCTTAAAGTCTACAAGAACCAAGAACCGCCCACAAATAGAGACAATTTCAAATACAAACGCATTGAATTATCGGGTGCACTGATCTATGACCTGTTTCGCGAGTATTATTTAATACAAAAAAAACAAATACTGTTGAAAATAGAGAAGGTAGATTATTTCGGGAAAATCGATAACCTTTCTGAATACCTAGAACTAAATCAGAGCTCCATTTTTAAAACCAGGATTGTAGAAACAGGTGTACGAAAAGCATTCAAGGGGGCATGGGGGTCGCAAACCAATACAAAACGAGTTGGCGTCGTGCAAGACCTAAATCGCTTGTCATGGAATACTTTTATGTGCCAGCTGCGGCGTATTAGTCTACCACTTAGTTCTAGTGCCAAAGTAGTTGGACCACATCTTCTTAACAACTCGCAATGGGGATATATCGACCCACTTGACACTCCTGATGGTGGAAATGTTGGACTCCATAAGCATCTTGCTATCACCTGTCTTGTCACGAGCGGGTATTCCTCTTACCCCATTATCGATTTTTTAAAGAAAAACATACACCACCCTTTGAAGGCGCTCCATGAATGTACTCCTGAATACTTGGGTGCGGCATCGAAAGTGATTGTTAATGGTAACTGGATTGGTGTTGTAGATACACCTATTGAGCTCACTAATTATTTGAAGTTGTTGCGGCGCAATGGCGTAATCCCGATTTATACAAGTATCACATTTGATTACGAGAAAAACGAGATATATATTTATACCGATTCAGGTAGATTGACAAGACCAATTTATTATGTCGAAAACCGAATAGTTAGTGTCGAGCGCTTAATGGAGAAAGGTGCACCTGAGTTGATGCAGACAAACACATTTAAATGGACACATATTGCATCAGGGTTCCATGAGAAACTAGATGCAGGGTACGACATTGGTCGCAACAAAATGTACGGAGATGTTTCCGAATTGTATGCGATTCCTTCTTCGCAACGAATAGTAGATGTATTGTCCAAACATGCAGCATTGGTTGATTACATAGATGTATCCGAGGAAGAAAACACGTTCATTGCTCCCAATATGGAAATATGTAAAACCAACAAGTATTATACCCATGTCGAAATAGACCCTTCACTTATATTTGGAATTATGGGCAATAGTGTTATTTACCCAGAACATAATCCTCTGCCTCGAAACCAGTTTTCATGTGGTCAGAGCAAACAGGCAGTCTCTGCATACCACTCAAATGCGCAAATGCGGTTTGATAAGGCAGGTGTGTTTCTAAATTATGGTCAAGTACCTTTGGTCAAGTCACGATACTTGGAACATATCAATAAGGAGGAGCACCCTTATGGTGTGAATGCAATGGTAGCAATTATGTCGCATACAGGGTACAATGTAGAAGATGCCACGCTGATTAATGAGGCATCCTTGAAGCGCGGACTATTTAACACTACTTATTACACTACTTATGAATCGCACGAAGAGACAGGCGCCAATTCGACCTCTACTTTTTCAAATGTATTGAAAGACCCTACTGTCGTAGGACTAAATGAAAAGCATGATTACAATTATCTAGATGAACATGGGTTTATCAAAGAGAATACAGTGATTGACAATGATAAAATTGTCATGATTGGTAAGAAAACAAGTGACAACAACAAACGGCATATGGCGAAAGATGAGTCGTCTCTTCCTAAGAAGGGACAATTAGGAGTGGTGGACAAAGTGTTTGTGACCGATACATCCGAAGGAACCCGGATTGCGAAGGTGAGAGTACGTGAGGTAAGAATACCCGCAATTGGCGATAAAATGGCGAGCCGCGCGGGGCAAAAGGGAACAATTGGGTTGGTCATTCCCGAAGAGGATATGCCCTTTACTGCGGATGGGTTGCGCCCAGACATCATTATCAACCCCCATGCAATTCCTTCACGCATGACTATCGGGCAACTAGTAGAGTGTTTGTTAGGCAATGTATGCTCTGTTTATGGGGCACATGGAGATTGCACCGCCTTTGCAACCAAAGGGTCTAATTATAATGTCTATGGGTCGATGTTGACCAAAATGGGGTACCACTGTAGTGGCAACAGGATGTTTTATAGCGGGGTAACAGGTGAGCAATTAGAAGCAGATGTGTTTTTTGGACCAACCTATTATATGCGTTTGAAACATATGGTGAAAGACAAGATCAATTATCGCTCGCGAGGGCCGAGGACTATGCTGACACGACAGACTGTACAAGGGCGTGCAAATGATGGGGGGTTGCGTATTGGAGAAATGGAGCGCGACGGTATTATGGCACATGGGGCCACGGCCTTCTTGAACGATGCCTACATGACACGTGGTGACGAGCATTTTATCGCGATATGTAACAAGACAGGAAGTATCGCCATCTACAACGAATCGTTGAATCTGTTTTTGAGTCCATTGGCGGACGGCCCGATCAAGTTTGATGACACGCTGAAGGGAGGCAAAAACATTGTGAACGTCAGTCGGTTCGGTCGTTCATTTAGTGTGATTCGTGTGCCATATACGTTTAAACTTTTGATGCAAGAATTGCAGATTATGAATGTCCAAATGAGAATTATCACAGATAGCAATGTGGAGCAATTGACCAATATGTGTTTTTCGAAAAACGTGAACGCATTGCTGCTTCAAGAGGAAGGAAGAGATACAAACACATTAATTATGGAATACGAAAAGAATGTCATCGAAATGCAAAATCAAGTAGAAGAATCAGAAAGAGGGTATATGCAAAACGTAGAAACAGTGGATTACGAGAATTTTGAATATACTGTCAACGGGGAACTGACAAATTCGTTGGTCCCTGAAATGGAAAAGACAG
>Ga0114958_10000450_pt1 | contig 35235 bp, 38 predicted proteins | sample C_130208_EF_Meta_FD_89577 | JGI IMG/M metagenome (GOLD analysis project Ga0114958, IMG submission 89577) | Freshwater microbial communities from Lake Croche, Canada to study carbon cycling - C_130208_EF_MetaG | ecosystem: Environmental > Aquatic > Freshwater > Lake | place: Lake Croche, Canada... | reverse complement strand
GTAACACATAAAAAATATTAAAAATAAATAATAACACATGGTATTATATATTTTTTTACCTGTTTCAAGTCGTCCCTTACCCGTCGTTCCTTACCCGTCGTCTCTCGTCCCTCGTTCCTTACCCGTCGTCTCTCGTCCCTCGTTCCTTATACCGCGCACTCCTCCACCTCGCTTGGTTCTTCCACAAAGTTCCGGTGCAGTATCTGGTAGATGTTGACCTCTTTCACCGCCTTCAATTTGCTTTCTTGTGCCTCGCTAAATTCCGGGAATGAATAGACATAATCAGATAGATTTTCGTCCATATACTTAAACAGCGCAGGTTTGTAATCAATCTTGGCATCACAATCGTTCAAGAACTTGGCCGGGACAACGGAGCTAGGAAAGATATATAGTTTTTTCTTTTCAATATGACAAATAATAAAATTGTGGTCAATCACATGTGCCGCCTTGTTGTTCTTGTTGATCAGTGTCACCGCCGCGCCACTCTTGGAGATCTTGATCGAATAATCGACCCCAAATACTCTGCAATCATTTTTATATTCGGACCCATATGCGTGTGCAGAATCCAGATCATCGCATTGCGTGAACCTAGAGAACGCCTTGATCAAACTCTGTTCTCCTAACTTGCCATAGATAAATTTATTCTCGTTCTTTGCAGGCGGAAACTGTGCCAATATTTTACGAATCTCGTAGAAGCATGTGCTCATGATATATGGGTTTGCATTTAAGGCGCTGATTAGGTTGATACATTCGGAGGAACCTACCACACATGCACGCACATCGGCCCTGGGCCCCAGCTCCAACTCCAACTCCAACTCTAGTTCCAAAGGAGTATCGGTATCTGTTGTTTGCGACATGGTTATATATATTTGCTAAAATGAGTTTAAGTTGTTTTGTATATTGCTTACTGCAAGAAGGGGGGCAAAAGCATTTCAATTTTATTTTTATTATTTTTTATGATCAATAATAAAAATAAAAACAAATTAAAACAAATTAAAACATAGAAGGTTCAAATCATAATCATAAACATAAAGAGATATTGTATATGATCGAACCAGAGATAGAAGACACTACAAAACCATCTTTTGTATATTTACTTGAATCTACGTCTGGAAACACCTATGTGGGTGCAACTGTAGACCTTAATAGAAGATTAAGACAGCATAATAAAGAAATCAAAGGAGGTGCCTGCGCAACAAGTATAAAGGTTTTGAAAGGAGAGACATGGCGTCGTGTCTGCTTTGTAAAAGGATTCCCTGAATGGCGTGCCGCGCTACAATTTGAATGGAGATGGAAACAACTCTCTCGAAAATTGTCTGTCAAGATGAACCCACTTGAAAGAAGAATGTCTGCACTAAAAACGTTGTTGTCTCTCGAAAGACCTACTAGCAAATCGGTTGCATATAGCGAATGGACTACGCCTCCCGAAATAGTGGTGGAACCTGTTGTTTAAAGGTTTACAAAACTAGTCATGAACCGATATAACGCGCCATCCTCCTTATCCCAGTTTAAAGAATTTATTTTAGTGTTGGTCGCGTATGCATCCCCTGTAGTAGTAGTAGGGGTCTTCATACAATCAGACAAATTCTTCAAAACCCCTACATTGGTTTCATTCACCTTGGAATAAAACGCACACAAGTTGACAAACTCGACATGAAATGGCGCGCCTGATGCACTATACAATATATCGTACAATTTAGCATTAAACGTTGTCAACGCAGATAAGTCATTTGTCTCAAGGGATGGGAAAGAGGCGATCATTGTTATTATTAAGTGTTTTTGGTTATTTAAAACGTTACATATATCTGACAAGATGTTCTTAAATCATTTTTCAAAAAATTGAAAATAACACCCCCTCGTTACACAGCGCAATTCAATCTTCTAATTATAAAATGATCTCTGCGTATATTGTCACCAATGGTGGTCTAGACCCAGTAAACAGCAATAATTACGCCAATGCATTCTTGACAGAGGAAGAAGCGCTCGAATACGCTACCCTAATGCGCATAAATATAAAATATAATCTGCATAGAATAGAAACCTATGAATCAGCGACTACCATAAACGTACTAATCACACATTTCCCTAACAAGAAAAAGACAGTTTCGCATGTTTCCTCGTTGGAAGAGGCCCACACTATCGCGTCGTCATATTATAAACAACAATATGACGAATATTTGACAGCACAAGAAAAGACAAAGAGCTGGGGATATGAGCATATGAAAATCGCGTGCAACATGACATATAGACCTGATTGCACAATATTTCAAATGACTGGGTCCCCCACACAGAATTCATTTGTCTGCTTCTCCAATCTGAAATGGGAAAAGTAAATTCTACTGTATACCACCATAATATTCCACTTTATACTCGAATTTCACTTGTTTCACAGTAGGAGTTGGGTTTTTAAACGCAGGAGGAGGACCAACTAACACTGTTTTTTTATTTGCATTGATAACCGACTTCTTTGCAGAAGGTGTATCTTCTTCATGGTAAGGTGGATGATCTGCAAGCAAATGTTGGTTAGGCAATTTTTTGTTTAGTTCTTTGCACAATGCATGAACATCTGGTTCTCGTGTAACCTTTCTGAAACCAGCGGGCGCTACATACACCACACTTTGTTTGGTAACATGATTCGGTTGTTTGATCATTTTTTCGGGCATGTGGGGTCTAATAAATTAACAACTTATTTAATTTATTACAAACTTTTTGCGCGTACTACTACTGCGTTATACTACACTATGCATTTACATTCTTGAAATTAAACCCTTCATAAAGGATCTCTAATTCCAGTGTAAAACTAAAATCCATATTGTTCAAATTGATTACTTCTCCAAACCGATCCAGCACACGTATATGCATATTGCGAATATTTACAGGACCATTGTAGCGCCTGTTTTTCACCAATGGGGACGAGTTATCATCTATGGTCAGCGACAGTTTTCCATTGGTCATCGGTACCTTGGCAATAATATTCTGATCCATCGTGCTATCTTCAAAGCAGACAATATTCATGGTGTTCCTGTTGCGCTGGTAATCGTCGATCGATATATAAATATACCTATCTCCTCCTGCATCAAACAACCCTTCTGACAAGATAATGCTCGCAACATTCTTATAATTTGCCAACCTATATCCCATCATCCACCCCATCGATGACATTATATTTTGTGCTGGACCTGCGCTTATGCTCTGGTAAAACGAGATCGAAAAATAAAAAGGAGTAGGAAGCGACCACAATGATTTAAACGAACTCTTAAAACTATAGGGGTCTACAGAGAATTCGATATAGACCAGATCATTTAGCGCGCCAGACAAAAAGAAATATTCATGATTCAAGTAATACTGTAGCGTATCGCTGTCATAATTACCATCTGGGACTACAATCTCAAAGAGCGTTTTTATACCATTGTTGTTGATTTCTATCGTGAATCGATTGTTTTTTTGTTCTGCCGAAATGACATACCACGAGTTGGGTATTTCGATCGACGCCAGTCTCATGGATACCACATGTTTCATCTCCACAGGAAGAATATACTGAAAATCACATGGGTTGCTAGAATAATAATTATTCCTAAAGCAAGTATTTAAATTCAAGTTCAAGAATTGAGTCACCCGTTTAATCGCATTTAACTGACCAGGTGCCACTAAATTAGGGTAACTACTCATCACAAAATTAGTCATCTCTGGTTCTTTTATCAGTTTGTTACGGGAGGCGGGTGCCGTCGCCTCTTCTTTGGGTGTCAAACCCACCCCCAACTTCTCCAACAATGTTTCTATATCTAACTTGTCAAACGACGGGACACGCTTGATTTTGTTTGCATAGACTTCTATTTTATTGATGTCCTGTGTCTGAATATGACCTTCTTGGTAGATGGAATAAATACAGCGCACAATCTTGTACGCCTGCATAAAAAAAGGGTGGTATACACTTGGTACCGTATCGCTAATAGACCGTATCTTTTGCTCCAATATGTTTAACCCATTTGTGCTAAAGTCATAATCCAAGTTAAACAAAGACAGAATATCTAAATAATCATAATTCATAATGTTTAAATCTTTGGTTTGATACGCTTCTAAGGAAGAAGATGACATGTTCTATGCAAGTATATAAAATTGTTAAAATGGACTAAACAGTTGTTGGTATCGTAACCGTTGTGCCATAATTAAATCGTAATATGGTGGGGTACACATTAGGGGTTGGCGAAGTAAGCAGCACGGATACTGTTAGTGTAGCGCCCACACTATTTAACCCAGTTGTGTCATATGTACTTACAATCGTGTCAACAATCTCGGTCCACGAGAGGGACGAGACAACATTACTTATTCTCAGAGATAGCAGGGAGGTCATCTTGGTAATATTCTTGTTTAGCGCGATTTTTGATCCCGACGAAAACGACATCCTACTTACATGCAGATCTGCTTCTAAATTTTGGTAGATGGTCTCTAACAAATAAAATGTCTCGCCTGAGACAGTGCGATTCTGAGGCATCAGACTAATATAGGGGAACAAATCGGGGTTTGACGCAGTAAGTGGCGCGATGCTAAATGTCGGCACATTATAAAAAATAGATTTAAAAGTATCTTCCTCGATCTCAATCAAATCAAAATCAATAATATGGTCTCCTGGATTATTTATATTCACTGGGCAATAATTGTGACTAATCACTGCAATATCAACTTGTATTCCTTCTGGTGCTAAAGCGGTCATGATAGTTATATTATAAATATATTATAGAACAATCACTTGCTTAACGGTACTTGTGCAATATATACTGCCGAATGTTTGCATAATTGGCACGCCTATCTTTCATTAGTCGCGTAATCTCGGTCAAAATCGCGTTTTCGTAGTTGCACCCCTTTTTTAAATCTGGTTTTCCTAAAATAAGATCATAAAGTTCCATTTCTGGTTTCATACGAATTGCATCTAACTTGACTACCAAGGTCGCCGCGGCATCTTCGCCTGCATATAATCGTTTTTCTAAATAGGTGATCTCCATTTGTTGCATAAAAGAGACTTCAATCACACTAATCAAATCTTTGTATATCATCATATCTGAGTTGGGTGCACGAGCAACAATCTCGTCAATCTCATCCCTAAATAGTTCGATCAAAAACATGTTTTCTTCTAAACATCGCCAGTTCTGTGACATATAAGGGATAATAATCGCGTCAATCACTCTTGTTTTTATTTCTGTGAGAGCGATCGTTGTGATCTCTGCAGAACCAAATGACAGGGATGGTCGCCCTCGTAGCGATATACACCCACCTCCTTTTCCTGACAACGAGACCCCACCGCCACCGCATCGTCTAACTCCGTTATACCCTACTCCGTTATACCCTACTCCGTTATACCACTCACCCATATAAATGGCAGGGATTTTCTAGGTACTTCTTCGCTAAACCGCAGTAGTAGTCATCGTAGTTGTGGTGGTCGTTGTCCTAGTAGACCCTGTTGAACCATAGGTCATACTAGTTACAATATTGCCACTTGCATAATTCAGATTTGACCTATATGCTTGAAGCGCCAAGGCATTCGCAGAGCAAGTAGGGTTAATGCATTGATAGCATTTGAATCGATATGTTTTTAACCACTCCATCTCTAAACGAGTGTCGCGCGAAGGACTTTCGCAATGGGGTTCACAATGAGGATGAGGATGAGGATGTGCATTAGGGTGGGGATCACAATGAGCAACAGGTTCGTGCGAAAACATGTCTAAACAAGGTTCAACCAATTCTTGTGGCCCTAAACATGATTCTCCTTCTCTAACTACTTCAGGGCACTGTAACCCTTGTGCCGATGGTGCCACCGCGCCATATTCTAAAATTGCCTGGTCAGGGATCCCATCTATCGGCGAGGGCCAAGGGAATGGTGGGGGAAGAGGCGGGATAATACGAGCATCCAATAACTCGTTGGCATTTAAAAATTGCCCATATGGGTAGATGCACCCTTTCCCAGCACACTTCGGTGCGAGCTCTAAAGGCGCCTGAATATAACTAGTAGAAGCTTGGAATGCGCTAATAGGAGGTTTCGCGGGATCGTCAGCACAAGGAGGCATCTTTCCTATATAAGGTTCGCTCTTACAGCGCATATTTTTGATTAAATCTGGGTTATAATACCCATTATATGTCTGGTCTGCACCATTCGAAAATATTCTGTACCGAGGCATATAGATATGTTGTTGTAATTGTATATTTTAAAATATTTTGTTTAAAGTGTTGTATTGTGTCGTTAAACAAAATATGTATGTTTTGTTGTGTTTAGATGGTTTTCGGATTAATTAATATAGTTCTTCGTTTACATAGATACAGGAGTGTAAGACACACACACATCGCATGCTAAAGAGCTGGAGTCCGCAGCCTGGAGAGCCTCGTAACCAATCAATCCAGGGGAGAATGGGCATGGCCACTCGATATCATCCTCCACCCAAGAAACAAATTGGACAATAAGGATGAATCCCATTTGCAGAGAATCAGAATAAACATGGATCTCTACGCTGGAAAGGTTCTTGTGCGCACCTGGGGCATAAGGAGTGATAATGACGTCACTGGCATCGCGGACCTCTTCCACAGCAGCAATCTCGTCATACCACATTTCTTCGTCCTTGAATGCCTCTTGGAAATCATCATAGTTCAAGTGCACAATTCGTTGAATCTTGTTGTTGATTTGTTGAGTGCTTAATTCTTGACGGATGAGGATCTTCTGTTGGGCACTCAAAGCGGATCTGCTGTTTCCAGTAGACTCCTCGTAAGCACTCATCACTGCCTCAATCAAAGGGAGCTTCTTGATGGAACCAACCAAAGTGTTCAACACATAGGGGGAAAATGCCAATCGCTTGTTCACGTAGAACATGTTGAAAAGGTCAAGTCCAGGAACACAGATTGGGGGAAGGTAAATCTTCTTGAACGCGGATTCGTCCTTGGCATCGGCATAACTGTACAAAGAAGCGAAAACGATTCGGTTGTCATTGTTGGCGGCGGGGATCACATCGTCTCTGGAAAGAGAGATGGTTTCCATTTCCATTTCTGAGCAGGGGTCGGAGTCTTGAAAGGGGGTTTTAGAAGGCATGTTATAATAAATATAGATATATTTATTTTTACCAAATTTTTAACTGGAGGGTTGCTCGCGTAATGAACGCATTGTTTTGATTTCTTCCTTCTGTTTTGCTAGTATCTCTTTTGCCAACTTTTTCACCTTGGGGTTCTTGGTCTTCTTGATAATCACACTACTAGTTAAAACCGCCATCGAATGGTGCTCGATCATTTCAGACAAATAAGCATTGTCATTGACTCCTATTTGTTTTCGGTACAAATAAATGAAAGTTCCCAGAACCAAAGAGAGGACGAATATAAAAAGTCCTTGGGCTGCCACGCTATGGTGGTGTACAGATTTGGGACCCATATCCATAGGAAGAAGAACTTCTAAAAGTCCCATCATCGCAGCCATAATGAAAGACATATATATTTTACTTACGCTGTTGGTAATATTTTCTGTTTTGTTGGTCATGATCACAGGCATCGCGTAGTATTGAATCAAAAAACTAGCGATCATCATATATATGGCGTTTTTGAACATCGGGTATATATGTATATATGTATATATAGATGTTATATACTGTTTTATAGGAGTAAAATAGTATATATTCATTAGAGGTTAAAGAGAGAGAGTGTTTAACGACGCTTCTTGAGTGTTTTTCTTCTTTTCTTGTTGGCACGTCTTTTATGTGTCTTTTTGTTGTGTTTTTTCTTGTGGGTGCGCGCGTGATGCTTTTTGACATGCTTTTTCGTGCGTCGGCGACCGCCCTTGTGGATTTGTTTACTAGGTGGTGGATTTTCCCTAAAAAAATTCTCGTTAAATTCTCTTAGTGCTGCTTGATTCTCGTCATTTGTTTTTTTTTGTGCCATTTCTTTTTTATCTTGATTGTATTCATTTTTGTCAACATTGTCCGATGTAGTCTGGATATATGATCGGAAAACATCAAATCTGTTTAGTTGGTCTTCAGAATACGGACCGTCATCATCGCCTAATACACTAGCTGCAAAATTTTCAAAGATCTTTATTTGTTCATCGGTAAGAGGAACCTCATTGTTTGCCCTTATCAAAATATTTTTCATAAAATACAAAAGATCATCGATCTTTTTTGCAGAATCATGATAACCACCATTGGGTTTGAATCCTGAATGTCCAACATATAGTGGTGGTGGCGCGTTGTCCTTAATTTCTTTCACTTGCGGTGATTTATTAAATAGACTTTCACCAAATTCACTGTCCCAAACAAAAAAATGTATAATTGAAAATAACGTTATTTTAATTCTGTATTTTTTTTGATAAAAAATCCATCGTCGCAGTGATCGAAAACCATGTGACCCAATAATTTGTTGTTTCAGATCATCACGTTCTCGATTCATTTTTACTATTTCAGCGCGTTTAACGGGCATTAGAGTTGTTATTTCATCAAAAAGTTCTGTAGATTGTCTTTTATATTGTTCTGCAAGTAAATTTAATGGCAATATAGGAGCATCTTTAATTTTCGACATGTCATCTGGTGTAATTGTATTAATTACAATAATCGCACTTACCATCGTTCTGAGGATTGATTTAGCGAGGTCGTCAATTGCGTTTCGTCTAGATTTATCATCAACTCCCGAAACTGCTTGTAATTTTGTTATTGATTGTTCAATTTTGCGAAAATCGTCAACTTTAATTCCATTTTCTGACAATGCTTGTATAATTATACCGCATCTTCGTTTTGCTTCCTCTAATTTATATTCGGTTGATCGTTTAGGTTCAGGTTCAGGTTCTCCTTCTAAGAGTCTTCGGTTGTAATCAAAATCTACGTTTAAACGTTCTAAAACGGCGGATTGCTCTGCGAGTTCAGTAGCGCGAGATGCTCTTCGCGCATCATGCTCCGCTTTTTTTTGATCGCTTTCCGCTTTTCGCACAGCTTCTGCTTGCTGTGCCGCTCTTATATCTTTTACATGTTGTCTTTGGTCTTTTGCTACAGCATCAAAGTCAGAAACATCTAACCCTAGCGCTGAGATTTTTTTTGGTTGTTCAACATTTTTTTTGTAAATCTCCGCATCATCTGCCGCACCTGATATATCAGATACATCAGATATTCTCTTTAACAACGGCGCATCGGTGCCATTAATTAAATCTAAAATTGCTTGTTGATCACCAGGGTTGGCGAACATCATATCTGTCGATATTTCGAAGATTTTTTCGCGCACATCGCCGTAATGTTGTACGCCGGTTGTGGACGCTCTTATTAATAATGATAATAATCTATTATAACGTTCAATATCAAGAGAAAAATGCCGAATAATTTGGTTTACCGTTCGTTGAACATCGATATCTTTACTCAACATGTCGAAAAGACTTGCTCGTGTTAACTTTACTTCCGGATTATCTAAGTAAACGTTGCTCGTTTCATTGTCAATTTCATATGAAATAAATTTTTGCCCTTCCGAAATATCCGCGGATAGATTTATTATAAACTTATCATAAACAGGGGTTCCTTTTCTATTATCAATTTTGGTAAAACTCATCTATACATTATTACAACATTATTATTTGCTCTCTCTTCTAACCTCGTCTCCTCGTCGAACGCCCTTTTTTTTTATTCAAACGCATTGATCTCGGTGCGCGTTTTGATCTTCCTCCTCTTCCCTTTTTAAAAAGCGCAGCAATCTCCTCCCTTTTCCCTAAAATCATCGGTAAAATATCTTGGAAATACTTTCTAAACGCCCATTTCTTCTTAATTAATTCATCTATGCAAAACCACTGAATCTCTGCTTTTTCAAATATTTTGCTATTTTTAATTATCTGAGCAGGCAATCTCTTTTGCAAAAAACGCTGATTGTTATTGTAGTAGAGCGGTAGCGACTCATCGTATTCCATCGGCGTGACATGCATGTAATATACATTTTTCTCCCCTGCTCCATACCTATTTTCTATCAGCACATATGGAGTCTTTGTGACCATATCTCGTACCACTCGATCGTCTCCTAAAAACCCAGTTAGTTCTTCCCCTCCTTCGCGCACCGCGGTTTCGACCCGTGTCTCAGACCCATCTGTCCCGCCACCAAAATCACTCCATCCTGGTGTGTCTGCATACTTGTTCTCCTTGCCAAACAAAAAATAGAGTTTGTTCTTATGCATCGAAACTGGTAAAATCCCGGCCCCCATATATACAAACCATATTTATAATAAAAATCAATAATATTCATTCACATTCTGTATAATCAGCGAGACAATTTTTTTACCCCCCTTTACAGAAGGTTCGATTGTGTTGACAAAATCGCTTTTCTCTACACACACTTTATCGATTTTTACTACATTTACTACTTGTTTCTTCCTACCACTTGCGACATTCTCAGATGCTACCATATAAACCTTCTTATTCCACTGTTCTATCTGTTTCGACGCGCTTATAAATATCTCGTGGGTTGGTTGATAGACATTTAATAGGTGAATCACTGCATTCGGGTACTTGCCACAGATATATTTCAATAATCGTTCATATTTGCTTGACAAATATGTCACTTTAGACTCATTTAGTTCTCCTATGTTCATCTCGTTTAACAAATCGTTGCCCCCTACTGATATGATAATATGGGTTCTTGTAGAATCTGACCCTGATGTTGACCCATAATTCTCGTATTGCTCTACCTGACCATACACATTGCTAATATAAGCGCCATCTTGAGCATATGTCTGCAGATTGTCACCATACATATGTTTTAGATGAGCGATCACACTTTTCCCAGAAGGCACATACCTGGTATTGTTTAATATGCTATCGCCAAACAAGACTATTTTAGGTGGTTCGCTCATGGTACTCATGCTCTCCTTGAATAGCGTGAACGCGTTGTAAGCGAATGCGTTGTCGTAAGCGAATGCGTTCTCGTAAGCGTTGTCTTTATAAGTCCAATGCGCGAGCACAACAATAATGATGGTAAGTGCTACGACAATTGTCATAGAGTAAGGGTGGTAGTGGGTCTCAAGACTCTTCATATATAATTATAAAGAAAGTATAATATATAAACAATATCGCTTGTTAATATATCATGAATAAAGGTCAAGAAATTGTTGTGCCTGTGAAAAAAGACAAACATAATTTTTTAAATGCATTTTTTCTTGCAAAGAATGGTGGGTTGTTGTTAACCGAGGTTGGTGCAAAAACAGGAGACACTTTCAATGAATTTACAGGAGATGGGTTCTTGAAACCTGATGGCGAAATTATCGCCACACAGGATCTTAAAAATGAAGCATTTATTCGCGCAAACGAAACAGAATATGATCAGACCACAGACGAATACAAAAACAATGACAAAATTATTTTTGATTTTTGTATAAAATACGACAAAAAAAATCTAGGTGAGAATTACGTCTTTTTAATTAGGAATAAAAGTGGTCAAACATTTCGTTTTCCAACACATCTAGGTGGGGCAGCGTTTACACCAAGAGAAAATATAGATAAAACGTATATAGTTTTTTTGGAATTTGAAGAAGTAGATGGCGCGCGTTATTATAATTTAGTTGTTAGTTTTTCCGGAAACCGACGCGCGCCATATTGTTCTAAATATTTAATTAAACTTGCTCCATCGGGGAGAGAAGGTTGTAGTTTATCAGAAATGTCCAAACAACAACCCGTTATTGACGCGATTGAGGCAAAAATTCAAGAGGTGAATGATCACGCTGTCCTTGCAACAGAAATTAAAACTAATATAATGGCGAAATTAGATGCGTTTAAAAATACCGTAAGCGTAGGGTTAAGTCCACAACAACGCGGACAAGCGAAAATCGACGCTGCGGTGACGGAAATCGCAGGTCCCTCCACCGAAACATCTGTTTCTGAAACCAGTTCTGAATACGCTCCTCCTATAAAAGTAAACAATATGTTTGCAGATCTTCCCTCATTTACACAAACATTGGTTCCCGGTGAAAATGTATGTGCCGACAAAATGATAATCGAAATGTTGAAAACCAACACTAAAAGACCTTCCTTGTTTTCTGGAGGAAGAAGGTACAAAAAAACGACACAAAGACGTCATGACTCTTTGCGCAAGCAAAACAAAACAAAAAGACGTGTGTATAAAAATGTATAAATATAATATAATATATATGACCGATATGTTTAAAAATATGACAAACATTACGAACATGGTAAATAAGTATTCCAAATATATCGCGATCGCATTGTTTGCGTTAATCGTCTATCAATTATATTTAGCGACATTCGCGCGAGAGAATTTCGATACCAAAACCAAAACTACTTCTGAAGAGACAGACGCAGATACTAGCAACAACGCCACTGCCACTTCGTGCACCCAGTTTACAACCTGTTCCGATTGCATCAATGGCGATGTCAGCAGAACCAACGAAGGTTGTTATTGGAACCCCACTTGCAAAAAATGTGGGTCTTTCCAGGACGAGGGGTATTCTCGCTCTTGTGACGCCAAATCTGACCCCGACATTAAATGTGGTTCTACTACAGGCGATTCTCGCCCTCTTCCTCAAAAGGATGATAATGACAAAAAAGATACTTCTATCCCGTCAGCATTCGATGAAACTGTTTTTTCTAGCGGTATCATCCCTCTACCTTATAATGATTTCGATGGTGCCAAGTCTATTGTAGGGGGCGCGGCAGGTTCCGAGAATGGGTGCCCTGTCTGTCCCAAGTTGACTCTACTAAAAACTCCTACATATATCACTACACAAGTATGAAGCGCGCTTATTACGCTATAAACAGTGCGTTGTCATCTTCTTTCGCTTTCATCGACCCCTTTAATTTTGATTTAACCATATAATACATTGTTATACCAAATAGAGACCCTACTATTGCCCCTGCAACTATTTGTGCAACAGAATGATTCTTGTCTAGCACACGTTGTGTTAATGTATTAATTGTCAACAAGGTCATTGTCGTGATAATCAACCAGTAATAACGGCGTCCCCAAAGCGCATAGGCGACAAAAGCAATAGTATAACACATCATTTGTGCATGTCCCGATGGCGCGCCATACTTGTCATACTTCATACGCTCGCTCTCGCTGTTCTCGATAACAAATTGGAAATCGGGTTTGTCATATTTGGGCCTTGGTTGTTTAATAATGATTTTTAGCGCGATATTCAAAACAACAGTGATGGCGACACCAATTAGATAGTACCCGAATGCAGCATGTTGCTCTGTTTTGTATAGCGCGAGCGACGCCAGTGCAACCACTATTCCTCGACCATGTCTTCCTAGTTGGGTCAAGATATAATATAATTGTTCTTGCATTGTCATAGAATTATATTATAATAAAATGAAGTACGGTGTAAAACGAAGTACGGGACATATTAAAACTAATACTGATACAAGTTGTCGCTTATCAGCGTAAACGACCAGTCCCCCCCATTTAGATTCACTACATCCCCCTTATCATCTAGTAGTTTTACACGAAATCGTTCAATATTGACTGGTCCAAAATAAGTACGTTTGTTATCCTGTAGTGTTCCACCAAACTCTACATATACATCTCCAAAACCTGTTCCACTTACCTTCAAAGGGATCAATGCAATCGCATTCGAGGAAGAAGGGGGTTTGCTCCTATAATTGGTATCTTGTTCTCTATTTTTGATGATTTCATTCGCGGCATACATCTGTGCTTGTGTTAGAGTCCTGGGCGCGGAAGGAAGCAGACTAGTTATTTTCTTTGTGCTTGTTGTGATGCAAGTATGTGGCAGATCAGGTCTATAATAATTGGGGATCGACAACTTCTTAGAGAGTTCCGAAATATAGACAATCCCATTGTTTACATGATTTTGATTAAAATCGTCTAAAACAAGCACTAAATAAGAAGGACCAAATACATTTACAATCGCGCTTGCTGTATTCCCTACACTAGAAATAGGTTCTTCAATATCTCTAAACCCCATTACCCAACCAAGTGTACTATCTATATGCGAAGCGCGTTTACACCGTTGCGCACACCTTAATACCCCCATTGGGTCAAAAAAAGTAAAATAAGGCGTTTCGCCTGTTGTTGGGGTCTCGCCCTCCAGTAGTCCCATAATAATATCCCCATTTGGGTCTTCATATTCTTCTAGATTAATCGTTATTTTACCATTGCTAGAATCATATGTCGCAGGGACTCCCCCCACAACAGGAGGGACAAACCCTTGTGTATAAAGAGGTACTCCATATATATCTTTGGTGGTAGGAGTCGCCGCGAACGATTTGTTTATTGCAGTCACCAACTCTTCTGCAGTATAATTGCCAGATCTAACTTCGATCAAATATGTTCGTTCTACGCCCTCTGCATCATAATTGGTGACCCAAAAACAAGTATTCCCTTTTTCAACATCAATCACATACCAATTAATAGGAATTTGGATAGAATATAATCGTAGTCCAATCACATTGTTTAGTGTCTCGGAGAGATCCATCGTGTAATCAGTCGAGGTGGAGCTAGAAGAGACATCCGTCTGTCTATACTGACTATCGATGACAATGACGCGGTTTGTGACATTGGTTAGGTTTGGGTTTAGTGCATCTTGTGCAACTTTGGTATCATAAGTGTTGTTGACCCCCACTTGTTCTTTGTTCATCGGGACATGGTCGTTATCGTAGACATCAATCTTTTGTTTTCTATCGGTGTTTTTGTCTGCTTGTGCCTCGTCGTCTTGTTGCAATGCTTCGTTCTCTGTCCAATCCTGTGTTTGAGTATTGTCTGCTTCGTATTCTTCAGGGTCATCTCCATTCTCTACTGCATCTAGATACTCGAGCAACTTGTTCTGAATATCTTGAAAAAAAGTAGTCATGGTTTGATCGCCAGATTCGGTATACTTTTCGATATAGGCGTCAGAGGAGTCGATGACCTCTTCTTCGGTAGGGTCTTGCAATTCTAGGATCGCGTATAATTCATCAATGGTATAATTATCTACATTGGTGTCAATGTCGGTCATTGTTCTTAAATATAGATATTAGAATATATATATTTAGATGGTTACCTTTATTCTATAGTTTTCTTTTTCTAGATTTTCGGGATTTTCGGGGGTTTCTGGTACGGCGTTTGGTGCGGCGTTTTTTGGTGCGTTTGGGTTTCCTGGTTTTTGGGCGACCGCCTTTAGACATGTTTAACAACAAATGGTGAAAAAACTTGAATAATCCCTCGTTATTTTTTAAACCATTTAACGTTATTCTTACTGGGTTTGCGATTTTTTCTGGACACAATGAAACAATTTCATTGATCAAATTTTCTTTGTTTATATTTTGTTCACCCTCTTTTTGTTGTGAAGAATATGTTGAAGACAATCCTGCGAGTGTTTTTACGTTCCCTATGATGCTTAGTACTAGCAAGTATTGTTTAAGCGGAGGTGGTGCTTTTGACGAAGGAATAACTTCATCGAGCATTTCAGGAATTATTTCTTTTCCATCACCTGTCAACAGAGGTGGATGCAATTGATCTTCGCCCTGCGCTGTATTGTCGATTGGCGCAGTCATAAATGGTGGATCTCTTGAGATAAATTCACTACCATGTTGGCGCGCCTCATAGCGTTTATTTAAAACAAAGGATCGAAACTCTTCGCGTGTTTCCCACCATCCGCCACCAATTGAAGCACTTAATTGAAGGCATTCCCAAGAAGGGAAATTTTTAATAAATGTGTGCAAATTAGATAAATCTTTACAAGAAAGAATTGGTTCACTCACAACAATTAGGTTGGATGGAATCTTCAACAATCTAAAAAATAAATCCCTTTGCCACATAGCACACGCGTTGTCGTAAATATCATTGATTTTAACTATCGTGCCTGGTTCAACAACTTTGCGAGTTTTTTTTATTTCTATTTTCAAGGCATCCATTTCTTCTTGCGTGGCGGGTTGTTTTATTGCTTTTATCGGTCTTATGTTCATATATTCTTTCGATACACCGATGCACCCTAAAACGGTCCCAGCAAAAATGTCGTTATCGTTAGATGTGCCAGTCGTAACATAATATGTCCGATTGAACTCTTCCCCTTTGTGTCTAACAATAAAAAAACGCCGTATTTGTGGTTGGTGAACACCAACAACATTCCTCAAATCGGTTAAATTATAATTGAAATCTTGAATTATTGTACAATCATGCGGTGGATTTTCTTGATCCATCGTGTTATATTATCACTACATTAATCTAAAAATGTTTCTCCCCTAAATTTCAGCGTAAATATTTCCTTTATTTGTTCTGACATTTTCCCATTTGTGGTCCCCGCTGTCGCCAGCAGTTTCTCTGACATCACTGTGATCCCCGGCAACCTTTTTTGATGTGTTTTGCCTTTGAAACACAGCGTCTCGACACATTCTACCAACTCGCTGTTTATTTCCATCAGTTCTTCGCGCGAAACCCGATATTCACTTTTGTAGATATACCTGTTGAAATCGCTGTTCTCATACACTTTGTAGTACTTGTCTGTCGCGATAAAATTTCGGATCAACCCAACTCCCTCCATCTGATTCTTATCATTGTTCATCTCTACCACAAACATCGCGGTATTCAGCGGGATCTGCTCTTTGACTCGCAATCTCAGTCCATAGATACACCCTTGCATCTTTTTCGTGTCTCTGTATATAATATTTTCTCCCCAGGTCAAATCGTTAAATCGTATCGTCGCGAGTAACGCCATATGATCTCGTTATTTCTAAATAAGTATTCCAATAATGATGTGTTCAAATAATGAAAAAGAGGGGAAAATCAATTTTAAATTCAATTTTTAATAAATATTTTACATATAACAGGGACAAGTGGTTATAACGTGTTATCTAAATATACTGTCTGCTCTCTTTCCACCATATCGATACATGTTTTCTCTAATTGGTAGTACCTGACCGCGTCTACTTGTTCCTGTAGCGTCTTCCATGGTGTCGACTCTTGCAGTTCTTGGACCCCTTTCTCGCAAAAAGTGTTCAGTAGTGCCGCAGAAAATCCCGACAACATCGTTGTATTCTTTGTTACGCTTGTTGTAGGGAACCCACTAGTAGAGCGCAAGTTCCAAAACAAGATATGTGGGGGTGTATAAGGTGTCCCACATACTTCCAGGCCCGCCAGCGCATATTTTCTACGAATCTCTTCGTACAGTGCATCATTGGGTGCACCACCCGCCGCATCCATCTGCATATCTGAGAAAATAGCGAGCACCATCTCTTGCACTACTTCCGCGGGAAGTTTGTTTTCAACAATTGTGTCCAATATCATACCCAAAGCCGCCTCAAAGTTGGTGTTCATCCCCCAATCCGCATCTTTCACCTTTTGAACACATTCTGTATACCCATTACATGATTCCAGATTTACCCAAGTAGGTCGCGCGCTAAACGTCATTACACGTTTTCCTAAGATCGATTTCTCTGCGACTCGGATACCTAGCGAAATAGCGGCATGCAGTGGGTCGCCACTCATAGACCCCGAGACATCTACCATCGCGATCATACTTCCTAGTGCACCAGTACTCTCTGAATTGTTCGCCCATTGTGCATCCAACAGCGCGACATTTACCTTATAATCGGGTGCGCTATGTTGTGTCGACAAAAAGATTGCCTCCTTGGCAAAATCTACCAGCGAGACACGTGCACCCTTTACCTTTACTTCGCCTGTTGACGCCTTTGCGATATACTCTTCAAACTTTTGAGCGCACAAGATGCGATCTTCTTCGGCACTCTTCTGTTCCCCCTTCTTGGTCTTGTTCAAGAACGCACGCTTCTGCTTAAACATGGTGATCGATGTCTGCTTGCCAGGTTCTATCTCGACCCACTGTTTGGCACACTGTTTTACTTGCACTGTGTCTAACGCCGAATTTAATTTCACAATCATTTTGCGGAACTCCATTTTTGCTTTGTTTTCTGCTTTCGAAAGCGATTCGCATGTTTTTGCGGTCTGCAAAAAATGGGAGAATGTGTTTAGTGCCAAGATGTTGTGTAACCACCCATTCTTTGCAGAGCTTTCGCGTGGTGCCCATTTCCCTGCTAAACTGATTTGATCTGAGCTGGCGCTGTTGGACAACAGTTCTACATCTTGTTTCAATTGTGTCACCATTAATTGAATCAAGTGTCGCACTAAAGGAGAGTTCTCTGCAGTCACACCACGTCCCTTCAAATAAGTGCATAAATGCTTGATATCTTTCCAAGACCCATAGGGTGGTTCTGATGTCCCTTCAGGACTCTGCACAAAAGTGGATGCCGCGCGGGATGCTAATTCAGGGAAATGCTTGTTCCAGACATAGATCATCATATACGCCAGTGCATATTCCCCCTTGCCATTCTGAGCATCGCGTGTATGACCAATCATTTTATACAACACCACTAATAATTCGATGTGGACACCACTTAACCAATGGTGCGCTGTTAAGTCGGTTTTTATGGTTTGTAACAAATTGTCCAATACTTTCTCTACACTACGCGAATTCTGGGTTCGCGTCAGCTGAAAACTTAACTGCACGACTTGTTCGCGCAATCCATTAGAATATGAATATTCGGCATGACCATTCTCGCCGATTTGTTTTCCAGTATGGGTATCAAGTGCATGAATTAGTGCTGACATATTTTGGGATAAATAAAATGCGATGTCGTGTATATATTTAAATATATTGTGGTATCTTTAAGTCATTGTTTTTAATTGTTTTGTTGCGGTTAGGGGTATAGCGCACACGTTTGGTAATGGCGCGATTGGGGGTGGTTGCATTGCTAGGTTTTGTATCATAATACGCAATAAACAATTCATTCAAATCTTGAAACATGGTGATTGTTTTATTAAAGTGTACTGTTTCTATTTGGTTAAATGCTGTCAAAAAGGGGTTGTTTGTACCTTTTGAAAGAGAGGTCTTGACAAAAGATTTGATATGGTGTGGTGACAAATCGATGTTATATTTAGCGACACTTACCATGTTGTAGCGTTTTTTGTCTAGTGTCCTGCGCTCTTTGATGATATGTAGCAGTTCTTCCTTGGATATTTTGTTTGGTTCACGGAAATGAAATTTTTCAGTTACTATTTTGGAAATCTCGTTCACAGGATTGATGTACAAAATTCTTAACTGGACAAAAGTGACATCTTCTTCGTAAAAATCTGTATATTTAGAGTCTTCTATGACAGACTCTTCCATCCAAGACATATCTAAACCAAGTGGTTCACACAAGTCAAATTCAGAGTAGGGGTCTTCTGTTTCTAGTCGTGTCGCTTCTAGCATATTTGCAATATTGAGTTATATTGAAAATATATAAAACAAACCAGAGCGCAACTTATTGATCGTAATCGCTGGTTTCGCTTGAACTATCTGTTTCTACATAATTATTCGGTGTATAATATTGATTTTTGTAGTGTTCCTCGCCATGGCATTCGATAAAAGATTTTCGATGCATTTCTCTATTTTTTTGCAGGATGCATAGAAGCGCATGATGTGCCTCTTCGTCTTCTAAATCTTGACCTAACTTGTCCTCTTCTTCTTCCTTTGCTATCTTTTCTCCTTTTTTTTCTTCTATTTTTTGGGTTTTTTTGTTAAATGTATACTTGACCCATCCTGGTGGGACCACTTCTTCTACCATCGACGCGTCCTCCTCCAATGCACGTGTCTCGATCGCTTTCTTGTAATCAACCGATACACTACTGAGAATCGTCGCGGATTCTTTTGTTTTATTCTTTGTTTCATTCTTTTTTGACCCCAATGTCGGGAATTCTTCCTCTTTGCTAACATCTGCAACCATTATCTTGGATATTGCTGGGGTAGTTTGTCCTGATGGTTGATTAACTCCTTTAAAAATGGTCTTGAAGGAATTGCGACCATAATCATTATACTCTGAATAACTCATTGTTTCTTGTTTCTTGTTTCTTGTTTCTTGGTAAAACGTGTAAGGGATAATTAATTACATGTTTTATATTTATATCATTTATCGTAACAGTGTATTAAATCGGTTGAAAAAAAGATATAATATAAATAAGGGTTTAGTATAGAAGATGTATTATCAAGTTAAATATCCATGACATCGATTCTTAGTTTTTCTAGTGCCGTTTTCTCGTCTTCTTTAGCGCTTGTGCTTGCACTTGAGCTTGCGCCTGCGCTAGTATCTTTGATCTCTAGTGCCTCAACCCCATCTTGCACAAACTTGTCCATCAACTCTTCGTATTCTTCTTCTGCTTCTGTTTTGAACAGACTCTCTCCAGATTGTTCGCCTGCAACAGTAGGGTCATGTTGTGCCAAGACTTTCCATGCTTCTCCCATTGCCACCCTTAACTGTTTTTTATGATTTTCGCTATATACTTCCATCAAATCGCAATTGCCTAATTTGTCTGGTTTTGCTGTTTCCCATAGTCTGGCGCCAACCATTACCCATGTATTTACAGTGACCTCATTCTGTTTCTTGTTTTTTCCTGAAAATTTTCCCCTAAAATGACATAAACGTTTCAGACCATCGCTACATTCGACATGGCAGGCACCACCACCTAGCATTTTAACCACCACTGCATAAAAGGCACCTTCTTCTTCGACGACGCGCAGTTTATTGGATGTAGATGGTGCGGCATCTTTTCTAGCAAGAAACTTATGTTTTCCTCCTGATTCACTTCTGACCATTTTTGTATAATGTGTTGTAGTAGTGTTTTAATAAGCGTTTTAAAAGATTGATTCCTATTTAATAAAAAAATACCATTTCAATTTTTTATTTAATTATTGTCCTCTATCTATCATAGCGCTAATAAACTACACTCTCGGTTTCAAACAATAAATCGCCCGAATGATCAAATATGTCAAGTCCACCAAACTGGGCGCAAAAGGTTTTCAACCCATGTGCCTCTTTGACTATCGGCGCAACGCATGCATCTTGAACACTCTTGGGTTGCTCGTCTGGTTCTAACCCATATAATTCATAAAACGATTCTTCTTTCAAAGCATCACTGAACCTTACAGTTCTCTCTTCGCCTACAATCCCTCCATATTTTTCTAGACACGTTGTCCAAAAGGGAGTGCGAGATGCATAATACAACCATTCGGCGCAGTACCTGTTTAACAAGACTTCGTCCCCTATTTTATACCTTTGTAATTGAAACAAAGGAAGAAACCCAGATTCATTGATCTTATACTTATAACACACTTTTAATATGTTTCTTGCGCGGAAAGTTCTGGAAAATTCCTGGAAATTTCTGGAAGGCGTAGACGCATTTGCGTCCGAAACCCTGTCAAACAGATTCTTAACAAACTCTCCAGAAACCTCTTTGTCTATAAATTTGTCTGAAATATTTAACCGGTTCTTCTTAGGAATGTCATAGACTCTTAGTGTACAAATCTGTATAATGTGGGACAAGAATCTTCGTCGATCGCTTACCTTGCAACAAGAGTGTTGTCGCATTTTCTTGTAGTTCTTTGTTTTGCACCACTTCATCGCTGCGCGTTGAATATCTTGCATCACTTGTGGGGTCATTGGTTTACCTAAAATATATGTTGTTAACATCTTGAAATCTTGTTCTACAAATATCTTGTTAAGGTCTACTTCTGATGCAAAAGAGCTCGCGCTTTTGCATGTGTACAAGTGTCTCAATACATAAACATCTGTTGTGCAAGGTTTTAAGCAGATGTTGATTATAACCGAGACAATTAAGGAATGCTTCGGGAGTGACAGGTCACTGCACTTACGAATCAAATAAGTCTCAAATGAAGGGTTTAACGCAGCATAAAAGTCATAGTATATTTCCCATAGTAGTTCTAGTGTCTCTTCTTCAAACCCAGAACAGTAAAGCTCCGCTGCCCAAAAGAGTGCTTCGTCTTTGCGTCTTGACAGGATGGCGCATAATAGTGCGACACGGACTTCTTCCTTTATATATAAATAACGAGTAAATTGGAAGGGCATGTTTTTAATAGTAGGTTAGTAGGTTAGTAGGTTAGTTTGTTAAAATGCGTTCCAGTAAGAACATGGTTCATTGTTCATTTTAATTTTTTATTTTATATTATTTCATTTCATTTCATTTCATTTCATTTCATTTCATTTCATTCAATTTATAAAATATATGTTTAATATACATATATAGAAATGGCGAACGCGTGGTCTAAGTTAGTTAAAAAGGTCTATTACGATAACAAGCACAAACCAGGGTACAAGTTACAGGATGCCATGAAGGATGCCAAGAAGTTCTGGAAAGGAGATAAAAACAAGAGTTTCAAGAAAACCAGAAAACATAGTGGTTCACGAAGACACCATGGCACCAGAAAACATCATCGCCACCATTAAAGTCTGAATTGTCTTGTCAAACCCACCATCGCTTTTTCATTATCCAATTCTTTTAAACTGTTGACATGCTCTGCAAACGCGGACACCCTGCTTATTTTAGCAAAAATCCCGATCGTTTCATCTATCGGTTTCCTTTTCAAAGGGGATGGGTGCATATTCATTATCAACAATTTAAACCATTTATTATAGAACCCAGTTTTCATTAAAGAGGGTGTATAACCATTCATTGTCATCAGAATACTCAGAAAAATCACACTTAATGCATGTGTTCCCCATGTATGCCCCGATTTCAATATATCTTTGATCACTTCGTTTTTAGAGACATTTACATACTTTACCAGCGCGATCTCGCAATTGTTTGCAAAATCGCTTTGAAATGCAGGAGACAACGATTTCAGTGTATTGTGCCCCCTAATATACTCATGAATAACGCCACGTATATTATTAGGAGACACTGTCACCAGATCATCATGGTTCAAAATAAACAACAGCAAAGCGACCTCCACTGGTGCAAATGCCACAGGAAATTTGTTCTCTGGTTGGTTGAGGAAGTGCGACTTTAATACATATACCAGTGTCTTGTCATTCATCTTTAACAAGTCTTTCATAAACCGTATATGATGCACTCCATCTATCAATAAATGGGTTGATTCAGTATTGGTTAGTATAGACTCATGTGACATTCCCAAATGGATTGCGTCATTCTTTTTCAAGTAAGCAAGTGTATCTAGTGTCATTTTGAAAATATGCATAATTGTGTAGCAAAATGTTCTTGCGCGAATGTGTCTACCAAGTATTAGGAAAAATGGGGAAAGTTTAGGGGCATAACTAAATGCACCATATGCAATTTTGCTAGTGCCTGTATCTCTTTCTGATCGTATGAGGAAATCGTCTGTTTCGACCGAATCCTTTTTGGTTTTAATTAAAGTAAAGGAAGAAAAAGTATAGAAACGATTGTTAAAATGGGCATTATCTCCATCTTCATAAATATCGTCATTGATGCGGCATTGATTACTAAACGCAATTTCATTATACAAAAAAAAGTCTATTGGTTTTACTGATTTCTTGTATTGCATTTTATTGTTTGTTGTTAGCAGGCGCGCTCGTTGAGAGAGCGAAGAGCGTCTAAACAACATATCATCCTCATACAATGTAGACAAATCAGTCGAATACAATAAACAACCAAATTTTGCATTCGAGTTCATAACAGGGTTAAACAAATTATTATATAAAGGAAGATAATTATTCAAGAAGGTATACGAGCATACGCACCTGCCGCCTCTTGCTGCTGATTGATTACTTACTTACATATAGGCGATGTAAGGTCTACATGTTGCGCCGCTTTTTTTGCAGTAGAGTAGCGATTCTTGAATGTCTTCTTTAACTTTTCTTCATCTATAAGGTCTTCTTCTTCTTCTTTTCGAAATGCTTCTTTACGTAGGAACGCGAGATAACTATCATGAGGTTTCATATTTAAATTCTCTTTTATGTGTATATCCATTTTTTTAAGTATTTCTGCGCCTGTCTTCTCATAAGATTTTCTAGGGGATTGTTCCTTCTTTTGGACACTTTTCTTCCTGAAATAGTAGCGCGCGCTCTTAAACATCTTGTCTAGCGCGTCGCCTTCATACCCATCTGAATAAATAGCACGGCATTCTTGCTCTACTTGTTCTGTATTGTCTTCGACCCATATGTTCCATGCTTCTTTAAACGCAGTTCTTTCATCATATTGATGGATTTTTGCAAAATCAGACAACATTTTGCAAAAATCTGTAGAGAATTCGTATCGGTAGGTCTTTGACATGTTGTTTTCAATTGGCGAGTCCATTGCTTGTTTGTGTTATTTACGTGTTTGTACAATGTTTATAAATGAATACTGGTTTCTGTATCTAAAAATAAGTTTTCAATTTTTATTTTTATTGTTTTGTTTTGTTTTGTTTTGTTTTGTTTTGTTTTGTTTTGTTTTGGGTTTCTTCCTTTCTTCGAAACAAATTCATAAATATAAAAATAAAAATTGAATTTTATTCCAAATATTAAATTGATTGCATCATTTATATCTACTTAGACAACAGCAACATGTCTTCCTACGACCCTGTCACCGATTTCCCTGTGGGTGTATACGACGACGCGACCAAAGAAAAAATTCATACCTATCTATCCCAACTAAATGAGACACAATTAAAGGCGTACCGCATCGCAAAAAGACACCTAGGGACCTCCTTCCACTTGATCAAGAGCAATGGGTTTGTCGATTGGTTAAAGGAGAACAAATAATTTTAGAGAAAAAACTTCACGGTTTTGACAATCTGGTTAAATATATTTTATACTTTACTTTTTAAACCATTTTGGTTTATTTTTTCTAGTGAGTTTTGTGTTGTTCTTCTTGCGTTTATTTCGAGTTATTTTTTTATTTCGTTTTATATTTCTACCTCCCATTCGTTTATCTTTTATTTCAACGTATAATTCGTATAATTCTGGATCAACGTCTCTTAAAACTCTTAGTGAGTCTTCCCCTGCTTTTTGTCGATCGTTAATTTTGAATTTAATTAAATGTCTACAATTGTCTAGATCTAATTTATTGTACATAAATTTTATATAAGTATTTGAAATCAAATCATTTAATGGCGTATTTGTTTTAAGTTTGCAATTTCCTTCAGGAGAAGACCCCAATGGCACAATTGGCGCCATTATATTCGTGTCTTTATTTTTTCCATAATAATGTGAAATGTACACATCGGGTGCGGCATAACCTACAGATCCGGCGTCGGCAATTACGGGCAATTTATTAACATCATCATAATATTCTTGCGGTTGTTTAATCCTAGTTTTGTCTAATTCTGACATATGCCTTCGTAAAATAGCTTGTTTTAAAGAATGCTCGTGATAGTTTATTTGATCTTCGGGGTCTGGTCGTTTTGCGTTTAAATGTTTTGAAAAAAGGCGTTTGTAAATTTCAGTATTTACACTAACTGGATTGTCGTCTTTATTTTTTTCCAATTCTTTGTTTACAATGTTTTCAATTTGATTTAGAATCGTTTTTTTATCCATATTATTACAACATATTTTATTGTTAAAGTGGTTTAAACCATATGTTGAAAAAATTATTTTAAAAATTGAACTTCTTTTTTTCAAATATTTGTGTTTTAACTTATTTAAAACACTTCTTTATTAAACAAAATAAGTATTTCAACAATGCAACAATCTATGCAAATCACACGTATTATTAAACAGGTATGCGAAGTTATCGGCGACGCCCCCGAAATTACCGGACAAATGTTTGACCCCCGGGACGACCGAGACAAAATATCTACTGCATTACATGTTGTGCCTGACAACCAGCGTTTTGGTGCATGGGATGACGACAGAAGAAAAGTTGCACTAATTGATTCTGTCATGAAAAATTACCCCATGTCCACTTTTGTTATGTCTAGACACCGATGCATAGATAGAGAAGTATACCATGTCCAAGATGGTCAGCAGCGCCTACGAACACTACAAACATTTATGCTAGGTGGATTCGCGTGGAATGGTAAGAAATATTGCGACTTTTCCAGATCAGAAGAAAGAACATTCCTTGGTTACAAGTTGCATTGCGATATTGTAGACAATGCTAACACCAAAGAGCTCGCGACTATTTTCGAGCGCATCAACAGTGGCAAACCTCTATCCGACAACGACAAGTACCACAATATGCGCTGCTCCAACGTCCTCTCATACATTTTCAAGTGGTTGATCGTCCACCCAGAGCTCTCGCCCCATTTTAATAAATTTGTAGGACCAATTGGTGCAGGAAAGACGCGTGCACTACTTAAAGATATTGTCGGAGCAGTAGTTCCTATCATTGTACATTCAGCGGATTGCATCCGCCATTCTTATGATACCAACGGGTTTTACCTAGATAGCGAAATAACAGAGGAAACCTCGAACAAAATATTCTTGATCTTTAAACAATATTTTGAAATTATCGTGTCGGCATTTGCATCGAAACCTCGCACATTTAAAGTGAAGAAAAACTATGGGAAGCTCAATGGAATGCTAGGGTTGTTTGTCTATTATAAAATGTATGAAGGAACAGTTCCTGTTGTCTCACGCGAACTCTGGGAGCATTTTGCGCGGGCCTGCCAAGATGCCTACTGGCAGAACCGATTCTTCTCTAAAGTAGGGGTCAAGCAGAACGATACGCTAGAAACCGCGTTTGGCACAAAAATCACATACCTAAATCAATTTAACGAGAAATGTGCAGAGGAAATCGCTGTACATATTGTAGGTGGTGGCGGAGAAGGCGACGAGGACGATTGCGAAGATGATGCGTAAGTGTGGGGATGGTAACAAAATAAAACATTTAAGTTAAGATGCAATACAATCCGTATAAAATAGCTACATAAATGAATGTTTCTAGTATCTCTTGCTCGTTTTGAGTCACTCCGCCACGTTGTGTTTTGTTCTTTCTTTTTCGGTGATTTCGCGTTTTATTTTTTTTTCCTCCAATTTTGTTCTTACAAACCATCGTACGAACAAGTTGTATATCTTCTCTTGTAAATCCGTTACTCTGCAACATTTTCGCAAGATCCGCGCCCGTCATACCGCTTATTTCATTTGCATTTAAACTTTTTGCAATAGTTTCAATTTCTTTGACAGTTTTACCCATTTTATACATTATATAAATATTTTAACGCACCAAACCAAAAACAAAAAAATTGAAATGTTTTAAATATTTGATTTAGAAAGCAATAACCCCCTAAACAAGTATAAAACTTATATAAAACCCTTATAAACCCCTTATAAACCCCTTATAAAAATGATGAGATTAAACCGCAGCAATGTCCAAAGAAGAATTTCCGATGTCCTTGGCGAATGCCCCGAAGATACCCTGGCCAAATTCGATATGCGTTCTGGTGACCGCTCCAAGACCGCAATCCAAACATCGCTTGCAGAATATGTCGTACCTGACCACCAAAGACATTATGCATGGGATTTGCATACAATGGGTCCCAAACTAGTTGAATCCGTTATGCACAATTTCCCGATGCCCTCCTTCATCATGTCTGCTCATGACCGCGAAGGGCACCGCATCTACCATATTGAAGATGGTCAGCAACGCCTTGTTACCTTGCAGCAGTATATTTTAGGTGCTTATTCATGGAATGGAAAAAAGTTTGCAGAACTGTCCAAGAAACAGGAGCGCGAATTCCTTGGTTATGTCCTCCAGTGCGAAATTGTCGAGCACCCTACCACACTACAAGTTGCCCAGATATTCGAGCGCATCAACTCGTGCAAACCACTTACCAGCAACGACAAGTACCACAACATGCGATGTGCTCCCTTAATGATCTTCATCATGGAAAACTTAGTGGGACACGTCGATTTCCGCGAAATGTTTACCAAGTATGTCAGTCAGCAAGGTGTAGGCAAGGGCAAGTCGCGCACTCTACTTAGCGATATTGTTGGCGCGGTAGTCCCCCTAATCACTGGGTCGATGCACAATATCAGTCTTAGTTACGATGTAAATGGTCCTCTACTCCACATAGATATCACCTCTGACCAGATGACCAAAGTACAACTTGTGTTTAGATCCTACTTTGCAATCATCTCTTCGATGTTCCAGGGCGAGATGAATAGCGCTCCGAAAAGAAATTATGGGAACCTAAATGGTATGCTTGGGTTGTTTATCTTCTCCAAGACAGAAGATGGTCTGGCATTCCCTGTTTCGGATGATTGCTGGAGATGGTATGCGTTCCATAGTCAGAACAAGCAATTCACAAACCTGTTGTTTGCTGCAGTCGATGGTCCAGTTCGATCCCCGTTCCGCCCCAATGTGATCACAAACCGACTAAGACACTTGTATGAGGTTTATAGCGCACCTGTCCATTTCCCACGCGTAATGTTATTCGACCCAGTCACAGTACAAGACGAGAGTTCCGATGAGGAGGCGTAAACACGCTTTTCGAGCTTATCGCAAGCTTATCGCAAGCTTATAGGTATATTCTATCTTATAACATGTTTTATATGTTTTATATGTTTCATGTGTTTTCTTTTTTTCCTAGTATGAGATTTTCTAGGGGCACACCGCGTTTTGCTAAAATGCTGTTTCAAACAATCAGAGATACGTTTTGATGTTAGGTGAGCAGCGCGGGCACGACGTTTACGGGATTTCCCACCACCATTTGTGGGAAGCATCTTCTCCGAATATTTTTGAACCGCGTTTTTTATATTTTCGTTATTTGACCATTTATCTAATGTCGTTTTATACTCTTTGATCTCCGCTTCTTTTTTTGTTATCTCGTTTAATATGTCATTTTTGTCACTGGACGACGATGGGTTATTATTCTTTTCTTCTTCTATTTCTCTTGTTGTTATCTTTATTTGATCATTCACTGCATTTTTGTATTCCTCAAACGCGATACCTAGTTGAATTTGCATATTTGGGTCATTCAATAATCGTTTTACTGTTTCTTCCTTCAAATTTAGTTGAAGTCCTGTGCTTAGATCTTTTGTTACATCAAGTGCCTTTGCTGCCCCATCTGCCCCAGATGCTACGACATTAGTAATATTTTGTAGCGCATTTGCCGCGCTCAATGCATTTCCTACCACCGGTAGCACTTTCAATGCATTCCCCAGCGCCAATGCCCCTTGTTCGCTCACATCTTCTACCATTTTTGCCGATATTTCTACCAATTCTTTTTGTGCTTTTTCTAATGGAGCCTGCGCCGCTTCTACTACTTTGGATGCTGCCTCTCCAATATCTTTTTGTACTGTTTTGTCTTGCAACAAATTGTTTAGGTTGGCGATGCGCTCATCTAATACTTTTGGGTCTAAATCTAGTAGTTTCTCATATTGACCGTCTGCATTTCTTTTAACCAAGTTCAGTGTCTCCGCGGCAGATTGTGCCGCATCGGAAATCGCGTTCTTAACTATTACTTCAGACAAGACAACCACTTTGTTGTTTGTAACCGATTCTACGATTGGGTCAATATATGTTTGTTTATATGTTTCCCCTACATAGCGTCCTGCTAACCATGCTCTGAAACCATTTACCCACCCCCGATCGGGAGCTACCGCTTTGTCCAAGGTATCTGGTGCCAAAGAAGTAAGTGCTGAAGAAGTAGGTACAATTGTCCCCACCATGTTGTTTACATCAATTGTTTGATTAAATTGTTTTTGAAGGGATGGGTCTACTGCACCTAGCGCGGCACTTGTCTCCATGACTCCAGGGTTCGATTGTATCGCGGTATTTGCTGCACCCAGCGCTACATTTTGTAAAACTTCTGTCATATTATATTATACAAATATTTATATAACTACTTCCTGTTCTATTTTATTTATTTTCAATCTATTAGACATTATATAAGCAGTCGAAATCGAAAACAATACTAAATCAGATGATCCTCTAACAAGCAGTGGTGTATCTGATTTCATTTGACTATACATGATCCACAATGAAGATGACACCATATTAATAATAGAAAATATCAATGAATAGATATTGGTTGATTTTTTGGTATACAACAAATACATAAAAATACACCTTCCTGATATATAAATACACATTGCGGTATAGGCGACTACAATTTCATTTGACATATTTAAACATTGTTACAAATATGTTTAAATATATAAAAAATGCATATGCAATAAATCTACAATAAAAAATACAATATAAATATAAAATTATAGAAATATAGTTACAAGTGGTCTTTACACCATCGTTGCACTTACACACCATCGTTGCACTTACACACCATCGTTGCACTTACACACCATCGTTGCACTTACACACCATCGTTGCACTTACACACCATCGTTGCACTTACACACGTTTCAACGACTCCATCTGCTTCTTATATTCTGCAAAGCTCATCGCATATGTTTTGTCGATCTGTTTCCGATCTACCTTTTGTAACATCTGCATATTTGCAATCTTCCCACAAGAGGTATACCTAGTTGTATCCACTACTTTGCTTGGTTCTATTCTGCTACGTTTCGATGGTTGTTCTGTGCTTGAATGGGTCGTTGTCGTCGCAGAACCATTGTTGTATGTCTTGAACCGTGCGAAGACATTTTTCTTGGGCTCTTCGACTGACACTGGTGTTGCTGTTATAACTTGTGTCTGTTGACTCAACTCTTTGACTGGTTGTCTCATCAGCGCAACACAATCAAATATACATACATACTTTCTTCCTACCACATTTAAATAACGATAAGGCACAATGCTGTCTGAATAATATTCGAACGACCCTTTTTCCATATTGTAGGTCATGATAACATTTCCTACAGGGGTATATTCCATTACGCGATTGTTCGCAAACATCTTTAATTCCTCTTGGGTTAGTTCGCGAAGCTCCAACTTGTCAAACGATTCCTTGTACTTGTCTTCGTATGGTTGAAGCTTGCGATTGGGTTCTTCGAGCTTGCGATTGGGTTCAACCTTTGGTTCGACATTGGGTTCAGGTTCAGAGCCCGCGTTCAGATCCTCTAACATTTCATTATACTGCTCATGCCCATACATTTCGTCTAGAAACCGACCCATCAAATCTAATTCCTCTGGGTAATGTTTCATCAAATCAAATATGGTTATCAAGAACAAGAATGCGGCGAACCCAATGATATAAAAAATATTCCCCTGTTTCGCGACAGGGGCAATATCCCATAACGCTTTTTCTTGGTGAAACGGAAGTTTTATTATCAGATCACCTATGACACCTATTCTACCATCCAATTCGTTGGGTTCAATAAAAAATTGCATTATTTGGTTGGTTATGAAAAAAGAAAGAGTTTTAACCTAAATATATAGATATATACAACATACCTCTATATGTTTTCAATAATTCAATATATATAAATATATGTTTATTACAAGGGAGTTGATGAAGTCCTTGTCTCGATCGATACACCAAAAGTACCTAGACGCTGATCTATCAATTCGCGCATCACATTTTCCATCACTGGGACATCCAATAGTTCATAACTATCATTTGCTGCATCTGGGTGCAATCGAACCAACTTCAAGTCTCGTATACGGGTACCATAATTGCGCTCCAAAATCATTTTGTATATATTTAGTTGCAATGTATAGTGCCAAAAGTTAGCGTCGGGCATATAATCGATACACTCTGTTAATGCAGTCTTCCCAAACCCATTGGTCTTGGTAATATCTTTGCTCCTCTTCCAGTCATAAATGGAATAGGACCCGTCACTGTTCTTGTAAACCATGTCGACTGAACCCGCTAGTTTTAGTTGCTCATCATAGATCATCCATTCTGTTCTATATGGGACAAGACCTGAGTGATCGTGCGCAAACTGGAGGAAATACTGCCACTCTTTTGCTTCTACTGCTCCTACTGCTTCGCTTATGTCTCGTTGTCCATTCAATGTAAGCAATGACCCATGTGTTATGTCCTGTATTACATTGGAGGATTCCAGCAGTTCATCTACATTCATAAACTTTTCTATTCGCTTGTGTAACTTGGTTCCTGCAGACGACGCCTCGGCACCATTCTTGTTCCACTCTTGCTTGATCTGTGCAGGTGTCATCCCCCAGTATTTGTTGTCTGGTCCCCAGTTCTTCCCTTTCATCATATTGTCAATCACTTCATCTGCATTAAACTTGGGGAAATGACTGTGTACCCAGGTCGTGACAGAGGTGTACTTGGTCTTTTTATCTGTTAGAATTTCATATTTGTGTCCATATTCGTAAAATCGAATATTCTGGTCTCGATCCGCAGCATTTATTGTTGCAAGGGCAATACATTCATCGTCTTGTTGTTGTTTTAAGGACATTTTTTATAGGTGTACGTGTTGTGTTTGTGCGTTAGTTATTAAAGTGTGTGTAGATGTCTTTAAATGCATTTGAAAATTGTATTTCAATTTTTAAATATTTTAATTTTTTAGGGGTGGGTGGGTGTGGGGATTGGGTTAAGTATAACCACTGTAAGCGTTCGGTGTAAAACAAGATGTCGATATTTTTTCTATAACTACATATGAACTATGGGAAAATTCTGTGCTAGCAGGATTATCTGATTGAAAAATAAAACTGTTGCTTACGCTGCCCGAAGCAATGCTTAATACATTGACATAAAAATATAATGTCGCGGTAGCAGACGCCGTCTCATTTCCATTTGATTGATAATTGGCAAAAACAACCGATGCAAGTGTTGAATTATACACAGCAGTATCTTTGTTGATTCCAGAAGTAGTGTTGTAACTGGGGTATCCACGCGCGGCATCGTTTTGATAGTACCAAGTATTGCTCGTCAACATAAACATATAATTCTGGTCTAACCCTTTTATTGAAATGGTATACAAATAATCATCGGTATTGCCACTGTGCCAATAAGGTTTCATATCTAAACTTACTTTGTATATACCTACTTTGTTAATGGTAAATTTGCCATTCGTCGCATCGTATGTCACATCATCTGCCAAGGTAACGGGTGTGTTTTTTCTAAACCTGGTCGTGTAACCTAAAAAATTATTACCAGGAACATAATCTTTATAAGTATAAAACACTGTGGTTAACGAATCAATCAGCGGTTGTGACCCCACCATATAACTAATATTTGATGGAACAGATACATTGGATGCGAATGTCGTGCCCCCACCTACATACAATGTAGATGACAATGTAACCCCACTTGTCACCGAGAGTGTACCTTTTAGTGTAACTCCTTGCGACACTGTTAGACCATTGTTAAATGTCGCACCACCTGTTACATACAATGTAGATGACAATGTAACCCCACTTGTCACCGAGAGTGCACCTTTTAGAGTAACTCCTTGCGACACTGTTAAACCATTATTAAATGTTGCACCACCTGTTACATAAAGTGTGTTGTAAAGTGTGACACCTCCCGTTACACCTAATGCACCCTTTATATATGCATCTGACCCAAATGTTGCACCTTTTGCTACTAAAAGCGTATTATGCAAGGTCACGCCACCTGTGACACCTAGTGTACCTTTGATTACAACATCTCCATTTGTTTGCACACTAAAATTATTTACGAACGTGGGTCCTGCGCCTGAATCCCCTACATACAACCCACCCAATATCCCTGCATTCCCATTTACTGCAAAATTGACCCCTTGCGCCGCCATTTGACCATTTACAGAATCGGGGTTTACCCCTGCTACCACACGTTTGGTAAAAAAGATGGCGTCGGGTAAAGACCCAGTATTCCCCACTGGAATAGGTTGCCAGTATGTATCCGTTGTCAACATCAACCTATCTTGCGAGGTACCATCCGAGAACACAATTTTTATAAATGTTTCTCCTGATGTTTTGGGGGCAAATACTAGATCTTGTTCTAGTAGTAGTTCGCTGTTAAATGTGATTGGGTTGTTCTCAAACCCTTGTACCATATTTAAGGTAGTATCTTCTGTAATGATCGCGTTGGTCCCAGTAATGTCATAGGCCACTGTTATGTTACTAGATGCAATATCATCTGTTACAACTAGTTCGCTGTTGCATGTTATTCTAGACCCAGACGCGCCAATATGGTCGCTGATTTCTAATGTATCAATGTTGGAAAGATGGTTTCTTACAATATTGTTTGATTTAGCGTAATTTAACCCACCATATTTTCTAAACGACATCAGGTATATAATATAATAAGTACTAATAAAATGTAAATTAGTACTTATTTACATCATCGTGCGATGGTTATGCATTTATTTCAGTCAAAGGAAGATTGCTTCCTGAGGAGCTTCTTCTAGAAGAACTTTTACGTTTACTTCTACTTCTTCTACTTCTTCTACTTAAAGATGGAGGTTTTCTTATGAATTTGTTTGTATGTCTTCTTCCAATGTGTCTATATGCTCTCAAAGGAGCTCTCTGGGTGGAGGAGGAGGATTTTCTACTACTGGTGCTTGCGCTTACGCTTGTGGATGACCGCATTGGTTCAGAACTATAATGGATACGCATTCTTCTACGCCTACTGGGTGCGGGCCTGCTAGGACGCATCAACTTTAATAATTCCTCCATTTCTTCCCTTTCATCTATATCTCCTTGATACCCTGGTTCAAAAATAGTTTCAAAAGATGGTTCTACAAAAGAAACATGATTATCATTATGATTACCATCATGATTATGTCTACGTCGACGAGTCATAGAAAAGTCATTTCTTAATCGATTGTCTAAAGTTCCTCGTTGTGGTGGCGCGCTAAAAATTTTATACAGTTCATCATTGGGTATTTGTATCTTGTAGACATGGTTTTCGCCATTTTTGTTTGACTCTACGATCCCGTCGACCCCTCCATTTCCATACTCATCGTTGTTATAGGTCAGTCCCCACTTGGCATTCGATTGATCTACTCTCCCATCGCCATCCATTATTTGTATTGTCGCTTGACCCGCGCTATTCATACGTGTCACACCATCATTGTTATAGATAGGTCGATTTTGTTCTAATGCGCCACTGTTATAAAACATTTCATATGGCGGATCGTGTGGTGTCATGGGCACAATCTGTATTTGACGCATATATAATATATTATATATGCAGATTTTTTGTTTAGTGCATATATATACATAAAGTACATGGAATTAACCATTGAAGAGTTGGGTGAAACACAAGCAAAAAAGGTAATTACCTATGACGATATCCTTGCACAAATGAATATGCAAATTGTAAATGGACGCCTCCAGTACCTCGCCCCCAGAAAATCCCCCAAAACAGAAGAGATGTATAACAAGTATTTTGAAAAAAAGATAGAGACACCCGCTACACCCATCTTTAAGACCCAGGAGGAATATAGGCGCCATATGATAAAAAAAGTAGTAGAAGCAAGAACTGCACGAGCCAAGACAGGAAGAAGCACCAAACTGTTTTTTTATACTCCCCCTCATTATTCTGGGGCACAAACCAATAATAACCAACTTGTCGTCTTTAAAAAAAAAGGGATCACTCTTTAGTTATAGAGTTTTACGATCTTTAATAGCAACCCTTTCTATATTTTTTTATATTTTTTTATATTTTTTTATATTTTTTTATATTTTTTTATATTTTTC